>Ga0070670_100000009_pt1 | contig 291074 bp, 284 predicted proteins | sample KBSS63metaG_FD_64665 | JGI IMG/M metagenome (GOLD analysis project Ga0070670, IMG submission 64665) | Switchgrass rhizosphere microbial communities from Kellogg Biological Station, Michigan, USA - KBS S6-3 metaG | ecosystem: Host-associated > Plants > Roots > Rhizosphere > Soil ... | reverse complement strand
AGCGCCAGAGCGACCTGACGATCACCTTCGACCCCTCGGTCGGCATCTATAACAACGAAGTCTACGTCCCGCGCGGCCAGGGCGTGGACACCGCGGCCTACGACCTGGAAAGCGTCCAGGCGCTGAAGGGCCCACAAGGCACGCTCTTTGGCCGTAACACCACCGGCGGCGCGACAACGCCTTCCACGGCGCACCATGCCTGGTCCGTGTCTCGCTCAACGTGCCGTTCGGCGCGGAGTAAGCGCGGCGGTCAACGAGGCGGCGGGCGGCGCCCGACCGCCGTCTCGGATCGAGCTCGATGTCGTGGCGCCGCCCTGATGCGACGCCTTGCCCGCGCCCGCGGCGCGGCGGCGTTGCGCACTCTTCGACGACGCCTTGCAGCTTCGCGTCACGGCGCCCGAAGGCTACTCTGCCCTACGGGGCATATATTCAGATCATTAGCGTCGTCCACCGCCGCCGATGGGGCGGAGTCGGCGGAGCCTGCAGTCGGACGCCGAGGGCGGCCGGGCTTGGCAAGGCGGAGTATCCATATATATGCTCCAAAAGAGGCACATGAAACGAGGCCTGCGCAGCGCTTATAGCGAATCGACTGCAAGCCGCGAGGGCAGGAAATCAGGCAGATGAATGGTTGAACGTGGCGACGCGGCGATGATAGCTCCGCGGATGACGCGTCGCGGCGCGGTGGCGCTCGGCGCGGCGGCCTTGGCCGTTGGAGCGACGGTTGGCGGTGGCCCGGCGCGGGCGGCGCAGAGTGGAGGCGAGGGTTTGACGACGACGAAGGACATCGAGGCGGCCTGGCGGCGCTTCTGCGATGGGCTCTACGAGGCGGGCCGCGAGGCCCTTGCGCTGGAGCCGGGCGCGGACGGGGGCGTGCAGGCCGAGGGCCTGCAATTCACCACCCGCGCGCTGCGCGGCGCGCTGGATTTCCGCCTCGACGGCTACGACACCCGCCACCCGCACGTGACTTGGCTGGATCGAGAGACCGCCGCGGCGATCCCGCTCGCGCCCAACGTCGACAACAGCTACGTGATCGCCCGGCTGGACGGGCGCGAGACCTATCGGCTGACGATCAGCACCGACACGATCGACGAGCTGAACCTCTCGATCCACGCCGCCCACTACGCCGAGGCGGGCTTCGGCCAGATGTGGGGCAATGTCACGCTGGAGGACCTGAAGCCGCAGAACGGTCGCCTCGAGGTGATCCTCAGCGCCACGCCGCAGCCTGGCAACTGGCTGCAGATCGGCGAGCAGGCCAAGTTCATGTTCCTGCGCATCTACTACTTCGACTGGGAGAAGGGGCGCCCGCCCGCGGTCTCGCTGACCTGCCTCAGCGCCAAGGATGCCAAGCCCAACTCGATCCCGCCGGATCATCTCGTCGCCGGCCTCGACGAGACGATGACCTGGATGCGCCACCAGATCTCGCACGAGCATGCGTTCGCAGAGAAGTTCCTCGCCCGCACCGGCGGCAAGAAGAACTTCTTCTTCACGCCCCAGCAGGAGGCCAACGGCCCGCAGGCCTACCGCTACGGCGGCGCCGAGTTCGACCTCGGGCCCGATGAGGCGATGGTCGTGGAGTTCAAGCCGCCAAACGCCCGCTACTGGATCGTCCAGTGGCACCGTCTGCCTTGGGGCGACTCGGCCGACTTCTTCAACCACATCACCAGCCTCAACCATCGCCAGGCGCACGTGGATTCCGACGGCCTGGTGCGGCTGGTGTTCGCCGCGCGCGATCCGGGCGTGCAGAACTGGATCAGCACCGAGGGGCGCCGCAACGGCCTGGTCTATACGCGCTGGTTCTGGTCGGAGGATCCGGAGCCGCCGGCGATCACCTCGCAGGTCGTCAAGGTGAGCGAGGTGCGCAAGGCGCTGCCGACGGACACCCCGGCGTTCGGGGCGGAGCAGCGCGCCCAGCAGATGGCGATCCGCCGCCGGCACCTGCAGCTACGCTACTGAGAAGGGGGCGGACGGCAGCCTTCGTCGCCGGCGAGGCGCGGGCGCAGGTCGCCCGCGGAGTCCGCAGGCCCACGTTGGTTCCAAAAAGGGAAGGAGACGCCGCGTTCAGCCGCCGCTGACGGCCAAGGACGTGGCGCGTGTTGGGAGAGAAGGCGTTGACCACCACCGAACGTTTCATCATCAGCACCGGGCGAGCCGGCTCGACCCTGCTTTCGCACATGCTGGCCGAGAACAAGCGCATCCTGTCGCTTTCGGAGTTCCTTGGCGGGGTGGACAATCTCGACCGCTTCCCCGCCGAGCCGGTCACGGGCGAGCGCCTGGCGCGCATCCTCGACAGCGCCGACGGGATGGGCGTGCTGACTGCGCGGCGGGGCCTCGGCCTGAAGGAGATCCTGTTCAAGGAGGGCGGCGAGCGCTGGGCGCCCGGCCGCATCCCGGCGATCATGCTGGCGTCGCTGCCGTTCCTCGACCCGGAAAACCCCGAGGGCCTGTTCGACGATATGATCGCCTGGGCAAAGGCGCAGCCGACGCGCTCCATCCGCGAGCAGTATCTCGCGCTGTTCCAATGGCTCTGCGATCGGTTCGGCAAGGAAGGCTGGATCGAGCGTGCGGGCGCTGCGCTGCGTTACTACGACGGCATGCGGCGCACCTTCCCCAACGCCAAGTACGTGCACATCCACCGCGACGGGGTCGCCGCGGCGATGTCGATGCGTGAGCACAATTGGTTCGTCTGGGCCGCCGTGTACGACGAGGTTCCCCCGACCGAGGCGGAGCTGCGAGAGGCGATCGAAAATCCCACCGACGCCGACCCCGTGACCCGCCTGTTCAAGAGCAAGCCGCCGTTGGAACAGTTCGGCCGCATGTGGACCCGGCAAATCGCGCGCGGGTTCCGCGAGTTCATCCATCTTCGGCCGGACCAGTACCTGCCGGTGCGGTTTGAGGATCTGCAGGCGCATCCCGAGCACGAGCTGCAGCGGATCGGCGAATTCTTCGAGCTGCCGGACGATCCGGGCTGGGAGCGGCGCGCTGCGGACCTTATCGACACCAGCCTGGGCCAGCGGCCGCCCAATCTTCCGGCCGAGGAGCTCGAGCGGGTGCGCGCCGCGGTGCTGCCGGGCCAGCTGCTGCTCGGCCGCGAGGACCCCGCGACGCTCGATGAGGCCTTCGTCGTGATCCGCGACGCGGTAAAGAAGTACGCGCCGGCCGACTAGCGATAAGGCGACGCAAGGATGCCGGAATGACTGACTTCGTCCTTCATTCATGGCGGACTGCACGGGGGCTGGTGCCGGGCCTGCTCGCGGCGGAACTCAAGGGTCTCGGCCATGCCGTGGTGGCGCCTGACCTCCCCATCGAGGCGGTCGATGCGACCTGGAAGGACTATGCCGAGGCGGCGGCCCGCGCGATGTCGGACCTCGCGGCGGTCATCGTGGGGCATTCGTTCAGCCGGCCGCGCGAGTTCGCCGCGCTGCTCGACGAGATCGCCAGAAGGTGCGGGGCGACTTAAGCGATCCCAGGCAAACCGAACCGGCGCCCGTCGAGTAGCCTGGTCGACTTTCGACGTCGCTCAAACATATTCCCAATTGAGCATGGCCCCACGCCGTGGGCGACGGATCGCTCAGTCCGGCGCCTGTTCCGCCAGCAACTGGTCGCGCGCGGCGCGGAAGGCCTGTGGTACATTCTGCTGCGCGATGTGGGCGAGCAATTCGGCGCTGTCGGCCACGGTCGGCGGGGACAGCGTGCGCAACGCCTGCACGAAAAGCGGCAGTATGTGCAGGTTCGACCTGCGTCCCGCCTCGACCAGCGAGCTCGCAGGCGTGTCGCTCTCGGGGAAAGCGACCTGCGCCGCCGCTTGCCGAGCGAGCTCTGGCTCGATGCGCAGGCGCAACTCCGCGATGTGTTCTGGCCGGATTGCCAGGCCGCGCATCTCGCTCTCGAGGAACTCCACGGTCGCCTCGGGGGCGGCGACGCCGACGTAGACCCCGCCCGCCTTGCCGACCCGGGAATTGAGGATGCCGTGGCGCTCGAGCATCCGCACAGCTTCGCGCAGCACGGGTCTTGCGACCCGATAACGCTCTAGGATCTCGGGCTCCGAGCCGATGCGCGCGCCCGGCCCCAGCCCGCGAGTCCGGACCTCGCGCAGCAACAGGCGGATCAGCGCCTCGGCGGTCTTGATCTGGCGCCCGTAGAGAACCCAGCGGACTTCCATCTCCTTGTCGAGGCCATCGCGCCCAAGCGCGGTCTGGCCCCGCCGCGCCGCGATCAGCGCGGGTCGCATCAGCAACGGAAACTCGGCCGTGAAGAATTGATGCGCGATGCCGCCGGCGCGGTCGGCGTCGCCGGCCATGACCGCGTCGGCGAGCGCCAGCCGGTACTTCTCTGCTCCGGCGGCGGCTTGGTCGAACTCCTGCGGCCGCCGCGACCCGGCGATCACCTCGAGCGACATGTGCCGAAGCACCTCGGCGAAGATTTCCAGCAGAGGATTGTTCGACAGACTGGCTAGCAGCGTGCCGAAGCGGGTGGCGGTGGCCGACCGGTGCAGGCGAATGGCCTCGTCGTCGCCGACGGGTGGGACCTCCCGATCGTAGAGCAGCGGGATCTTCTGCCGATCCCCCCGCTCGGCGGCGAGCTTCGCCGACAGGCCTTCGACGCACGCGCGGGCGTCGAACAGCTCGTCGGCCTCGATCGGCAGGAACTCGAGGAAGGTCGACATCGACATCGCCGCGGCCGCGGCCCCGGACATGCCGACGGCGACGCCGCCGCCTTGCCCGCGCTTCAGCTCGAGCCGACCTTGCCTCTCGAGGAGCAGAACCGCCTGGCGGACGCTGCTGAGGCCGACCTGATAGCGCGCGACGAGATCGCCGAGGGTGCCGATCACATGACCCGGCTCCCAGCAGTTTTCTCGGAGGTCCGCCTCGATCATGTCCGCGAGACGTTGCGCGAGCTTGCGCTTTCCTGGCTCGACTACGGGATTCGAGTTTGCGCTTCTGTTCAGAGTTGTGTCCGCGGCAGGCGATTTGCGACTGTGAAGTCTTACTCTGAGATTGCACCGCTCGCCAGTGTCGGGCGCGGGCGGGGGTGTCCCGGCTGCGCCGCTCGATTCCGGCCCACGGCGCGATCTTCCTCGTCGCCAAGGATTGATCGGCGGCGCATCGGGGTTCTAATATGTGCCTAGAATGGTAATCTGGAGGAAACGTCGTGAGCTACGCCGCTGAGCCCGTCGCGAAGCTGGCCGCCTTGCCAGATCATGTTCCCCCGTCCCTGGTCACTGAGTTCGACCTCTTCAATCCGCCCGACGCCGAGCGGGACCTGCACCAGGCCTGGAAGAAACTGCAAGACGGGCCGCCCGTAGTGTTTACGCCGCACAACGGCGGGCACTGGATCGCCACGCGCGCGGCCTCGATCTTCGACGCGATGCAGAGCTTCGAGCGGTTCTCGTCCAACCCGTTCAGCATCCCCGCCCGGCCCGAGGGCGCGCCGCGCACGGTTCCGCTCGAGGTGGACCCACCGGAGCTGCAGGGGCTGAGGGCGATCGCGGTGCCGCTCCTCTCGCCAAAGGCCCTCGCGCCCTGGGAGCCCGAGATCCGCAAGCTGGTCGTCGAGATCGTCGAAGAGCTCAAGCCGAACGGCGGCTGCGACTTCGTCGCCGAGTTCGGCGTGCGCATGCCGGTGGAGCTGTTCCTGAGCTTCGTCGAGCTGCCGGTGGAAGATCGCCCGCTGGTTCGCAAATGGGTCGAGGACGCGGCGCGCAATCCCAATCGCGAAGAGACCAACGTCTCTCGCATGGCGACGTTCGACTACCTGTCCAAGGCGCTGGAGAAGCGTCGCCACAATCCAGGGGCCGACGTGTTCTCGCGCATCGTCGCGGCGGAGGCCGAAGGCAAGATCGAGCCGACCGACAGCGTTTCGATGGCCATCAACATCCTGTTCGGCGGCATCGACACGGTGACCTCGGCGCTTTCCTTCATCGTCAAGTTCCTGGCTGAGAACCCGACGCACCGGCGCGAGCTGGCGGCTCATCCGGAGCTCGCCAGGGACGCGGTCGAGGAGTTCATGCGGCGCTTCGGCATCCTCAATCTCGGGCGCACCGCCGCTAGGGACTTCGAGTTTCACGGCGCGCCGATCCGCAAGGGCGACCGCATGCTGCTGCCCATCCATCTGTACGGCTTGGACGAGGAGAAGTTCGAGCGCCCGATGGAGGTGGACTTTCACCGCGAGCATTTCCGCCACATCAACTTCGGCTCCGGCCCGCACCGCTGCCTCGGCTCCAACCTGGCGCGGCCGGAGCTGCGCATCTTCCTGGAAGAGTGGCTGTCGCGCATTCCGGAGTTCGAGATCGCGCCGGGCCAGACGATCGAAGGCCATTCGGGCGCGGCCATGGCGATCACCTACCTGCCGATCGTCTGGCCGAAGGCGTAGGCGGGCGCCACCGTGCGCCGCACCCGGGCCCACACATTTCAACTCTGGGAGTTTGCTCATGACATCGCCGCTCGAAGGCCAGGTCATTCTCGTCACCGGCTCCACCGCCGGCCTGGGCGCGGCCATGGCGGAGACCTTCGCCCGACAAGGCGCCGCGGTGATCGTCACCGGACGCACGCGCGAGCGCGGCGAGTCTCTGGTGGCGCAGATCACCGCGGAAGGCGGTCGGGCGATCTTCGCGCAGATGGACATGATGCGCGAAGAACAGGTGGTCGCCGCCGTCGAGGCGGGCGTGGCCGCGTTCGGCAAGCTCACCGGCCTAGTCAACAACGCGGCCTGGATCCAGGGTCGACCCGACGGCCCGATCAGCGAGATCGACAGCGACGCCTGGCGCGAGATGCTGGTCTCGGATCTCGACGGCTTCTTCTTCGCATCGAAGCATGCCCTGAAGGCGATCGCGCGCGCCGGCGGCGGCAGCGTGGTCAACATGTCCTCGGCCGCGGGCGTGCGCGGCCAGCTCTCCGGGCATTCGTACACGGCCTGCAAGGGCGCGATCCAATCGCTGACGCCGGCCATGGCGGCGTACTACTCGCGCTACAACATCCGCGTGAACTGCCTGGTGGTCGGCACCTTCGACACCGGCGAGGGTAAGCTGAAGAGCATTCTCGGCGACCCGGTGATCGGGCCGAAGTTGCGGGCCCACTACCTCGGCCGGGTCGGCGAACCGCGCGAACTCGCCGAGGCGGCGGCCTTCCTGCTGTCGCCGGCGGCGAGCTTCGTCAGCGGTGTCCTGCTGCCGGTCGACAACGGCGCGACCTCCAAGAGCCACAGCCTGTCGCCTGTGGTGAACATGGCCGGCGTCCAGGATCCGCCCAACGACTGGACCCGCGGCTGACTACAAACGAAAGCATAGGTGAGGCCATGATCAAACTCGACCTGAGCGGGCGCACCGCGGTGATCACCGGGGGCGGATCGGTGCCCGGGCGCGGCATGGGCCGCGAAATCTCAATGGCCTTCGGCGAGGCCGGCGCAAACGTGGTTGTGGTCGACATCGACGGCGAAACCGCCGAGGCGACGGCCAAGGCGATCCGCGAGGCCGGCGGCCAGGCGATGTCGGTCAAGGCCGACATCAGCAAGGCCGCGGAGATCGAGCGTATCGCCGAAGCGGCGAACAAGGCGTTCGGCGTCGTCGACACCCTGATCAACCACGCCGGCATCGGCAATCACCAGAGCGTGCTGGAGACCACCGACGAGTGGTGGGACCGCTGCAACGACGTCACCCTGAAGGCCCCGTTCCTCACCGCCCGCCAGTTCCTTCCCGGCATGATCGCGAACGGCAAGGGCGTGATCGTCAACACCATCTCGATCTGCGGCATGGTCGGCGGGCGCGCGGGCGTCGCCTACACCGCGGCCAAGCACGGCCTGGTCGGACTGACGAAGAACATCGCCGCCTGCTATGGCGACCAGGGCATCCGCTGCGTCGGCATGGCGCCGGGCGGGGTTCACAGCCAGGGGCCGGGCTGGGATTCCTCCAAGCACAGGATGGTCGACACCGCCGAGAAGCCGGTGCTCTGGCCGTCGTTGGAAAAGGCGCTGGACCTCAATCCGCGCAGCGGCCGCCCTGAGGAGATCGCGCCCGTCGTCGTCTTCCTCGCCAGCGACCAGGCCAGCTTCATCAACGGCGCGGTGCTGCCGGTGGATGGCGGCTGGACCGCGATCTGAAGACACGAGCTCGGAGAGACCCCATGGAACGTTCGTACACTGACCTCGGCTGGCTCAAGGAATGGACCGAGATCCGCGCCGAAATCCTTGAGCCGGGCTTCGAACTGCGCCCGATCATTCCGCCGGCCACCACGCTGTACGACTGCCAGCTCGGCTGGGTCGAGGAGGACGGCGCGATGGTCATCACCGACATTGGCGGTCAGGCAGAGCCCGGCTGGAATCCCGAGAAGGGCCACGGCTCGGTCTTCAAGCTCCATCCCGACAACCGCATCGAGCCGATCGTGCCCTACGGCAACTCGGGCCGGGCGATGATCATGAGCTCGATGAGGTCGTCGTCCAACTTCGGCGAGTATTCGAACCGGCCGTTCCCGCTGGGCCAGCTGCGTCCAGGCCGCAAGGGCGCGCACAACACCCACGCCGTGTTCTGGGTGCCGCCGGGCGCCAACTGGGTCGAGCACTACGTCGTCGTGCCGGACTCCGGATCGATCAACGGCGGCAAGTCCGGCGCCCTGGTCAGCCAGGGCTGGGCGAGCCGGGGACCCCTGAGGACGGCTATCTGTTCGTCGTCTCGATGTTCAATTGCACGCTCTACAAGGTCACCTCGACTCGGCAGATCTGGCCCTACGTCGTCGGCGATGAGGCGAACGCGGGCGCCCAGTTCATGCCGCGTTGGCTCTACCGCGCGCCGCAGAGCTGGGGACAGCACGCTGGCAAGCTGATCTGCGAAGGCGTGGCCAACCACAGCTTCTCGACGCCGGCGCCCAATCCCGGCGAGCCGCTGCTGGCGGAAAAGATCGTTCACTTCGTCGTCGACGACCAGGGCGAGGGTCAGAAGGCCAAGCTCGCCCAGATCGACGCCAACGGCTTGCCCGAGGTGGATTTCTCAGGCCATCGCTACCGTGGCGCGATCGCGCCGCAGGGCTTCGGCGCCTTCGGGGGCCAGCGCTTCGTCGCCGACATGGGCACGGTCAACCTGATGCAGACCAGCACCATGCCGGACGCGGCGCTCCCCTACGACGCCGAGATCTACCGCATCGACGAGAAGGGCGAGCGGCGCCCGTTCGCGCGCAATCTGCAGGGCGGCCACCCGCAGGTGAAGTTCCACGCCGGCCGCATGCTCATCGGCACGATCGGCAAGAGCTACTCTACCGGAGACTTCCACCATCCGGACGGCTCGCTGATCGAGGTCGTCTACACGGGCTAAGGTGTGAACGGGCGATCGGGCGCCGGCGCCCGATCGCCTCGCGCTTTACGCTCCGCTCAAGACCTTCGAGACCTCGAGCGCGTGTGTAAGGCTGTCGATCTTGAACTGCGCGCCCTGCAGTACGTCGGCGCCGACCATCAGGCGCAGCGGCAGGTCGTCGCGCGCCTCGGCCTTCAGGATCGCTTGGGCCACCACCTCCGGCCCCGGCGCATCCTCTGCGGCGTCGCCGACCATGCCGCGGCGTTCGCCGACCGGGGTGCCGTCATAGGCCGCCATCGGCGTCGCGAACCTGATCGAACGGTTGAAGAAGTCGGTGCGGAAGGTGCCCGGCTCCAACAGCATGACCTTGATCCCGAACGGCCGGACCTCCTCGACCAGCGCCTCGGTCATGCCCTCCATGGCGAACTTGCAGGCGTTATAGATGCTGCCGCCGTAGTACCCGATCAGCCCGCCGATCGAGGAGACGTTGATGATCGTCCCCGACCGCTGGCGCCTCATGTGGGGCAGGGCGGCGCGAATGACGCCCATGGTCCCGAAGACGTGGGTGTCGAACATCTGCTTGATCTCCGCCTCGGAGACTTCCTCCAGCGCGCCGATCAGGCCATAGCCGGCATTGTTCACCGCCACGTCGAGGCGGCCAAAGCGGGCCAGGGTCGTCTCGACGGCGGCCGCAATCTCCTCGGGTCGGGTCACGTCGAGACGGATCGCCACGGCGCGGTCAGGCGCCTGCGCCACCAGCTTGGCCAGCGCGTCGGTGTTGCGGGCCGTCGCGGCCACCGAGTAGCCCAGCGCGAGTGCTTCTTCCGCCAGGGAGCGGCCAAATCCGCTCGACGCGCCGGTGATGAACCAAACCTTCGACATTCGATCTCCCCTCCTGCGCGGCCGTCAGCCGACGACGCGGCGAAGCCCATGCATGGTGTCTGCAAAGCCATTGGTCAGGTCGCGCCCGAGCAGGGTCTCGCCCGGTCGACAGGCGATCCGCAGGCGCGCCAGCTCGTCAGCGTGCAGGGCGTCCTGGCGCGGGGCGGCGCCCTCCGGGTCGACCATGCCGGCGGCGCGCGCGATCCAGCCGTCACGGCGGGGCAGCTCGAAGAAGTCGGCGATGCGCTCGAGCGTGACGGCAGGCTCGCTCACCAGATCCTCGTAGCGGACATCGAGGCGCTGCTCGGGCGCAAGCCGCACCAACTCGTGGTAGCCGCGGGCGATCTGCCACGACCAGTAGCGACCATAGGCTTCGATGGGCGGCTGCTGGTTGGTCATGCGCCGGACCACCGGGTCGGTGGCGGGATCGATCTCCTCGGCCAGCATCTCCCGAAGCTCCGCCTCGCCCGGCGGGTCTGAGAACAGCGAACAGTAGAGGACGAAGTGGCGAAAGCCGCGCGAGCTGAGCGCCGCCTCGACGCCGTCGCGATGGATGTGGACGTACTTGGCGTCGGGATAGCGATCGATCAGCTCGCCGACATACTCGATGGAGACGCCGGACCTTTCGAGCCAGCCCCGTTTGCCGAGGCGCAGCGTCATCCAGTCGAACAGCGCCAGCCAATGTTCAGCGAGCGGGCGGCGCGGCCAGGCGCCAACCTCCGCCATGGCCTCGACGTAGAGCGGAGCGGGCTCGGGCGAGAGCTGGTGCAGCACCAGCATGAAGCCGGGAAGCCGGTAGCCCGCGCCCGACGCTTCGCGCCGATAGCTGTGCGCGACGCCCTCCTGAAAGAAGGGCTCGCGGCTGACGACCAGGTCGTTCAAGAGGTTAGTGCGGGCGAGGATGGCGCAGACCTCGGGCCCGTCGAACTCGCCCGGCTGGAAGACGCTGGCGCGGTCGAGCGTCGAGAAGAACTCCAGGATGGAGAGCGTGTCCGGGTGCTCCTGCAGCATGCGTGAGAGCATGGTCGAGCCGCACCGGCCGGTTCCGACGATGAAGCGCTGCACGAAAGGCGCTCCTAGAACCTGAAGCGGCGGGCGAGGTGTTCCCGGCGCTCCTGGATCTGGCGGACCCGATCTTCCCGCGTGAAGGCGGGCGTCTCCGCAGGAAGGCTGGCGCGCACCTCGGCCAACGGCACGAGGCGGGTCGTGACCGGCGGGGGCGGGCTTTCCGACCAGATCCAGCGATAGGCCATGGAGCCGGTCGGGAAGCCGCCGGCGTCCAGCCAGTTCTGCACGCCCGGGTCGCCGTGCGCGACCACCACCCGCACCCTGCCGTCGGTATCCACATGGGCCTGCAGGTCGTTCAGCGAACTGATCCGATTGGCCGGATCGACGTTGGAGAACCAGGGCAGGGTGTAGGTGTGCAGGCCCCAGTAGCGCGCCGTCGGCGGCTGGAACTCGATGATCAACGCTTCCTCGGGCGTCAGGCGGTAGCGGCCGAACCCGTAGATGATCGGTCCGCCGCCGCCCGGCATGTCCAGCGGGGGCGGGAAGCTGTTCGCCGGCGCCTCGTCCATCGCGCGCAACTGATAGAAGGCGTAGCCGTACGGCTGCCGGGTGAGCGCGCCGATCACCGCGTCCAGCTGACCGGACAGCCGTTCCAGGGTCGGCGGCGGCGGCGCCTCGCCGGCGCTGCCGATCCGCTCGATTCGCACGGCGGGCGGCCGCTCACGCGGCCAGTCATGATAGTAGACCCGCAGCAGCATCATGATCGCGTCGTCGGGCAGGGGGATCCAGTTGCGGCCCTGGCGCTCGGCGCTGAAGGTGATCTCGATCCGCCCGTCGGGCTCGGGTTCGAACGCCTCGCGCGTGTGGTCGCCAAGGTTGCGCGTCTGGGCGTCGAGCACGCCGATCAGGAAGTCGAACACCTGCCCGGGCTCGATGGTCACGCGATAGGCGACGCCGCCGCGGATCCTGGCCATCAGGTACCAGTTGTCGAGGTTCGGCGCGGTCGGGCCGGACCCCGGCTCGTCCCAGCGGAAGAAGCGCGGAAAGTCCGGATCGCCGTGGTTCACCTGTGCGTCCAGGTGGCCCCGCACCTCGCGAACCAGATAGCGCAGGGTCTCGGCCTCCATGACCGGATCCTCGATGTAGTCGGTCGAGAACAGGAGGTCGCCCGCGTGCTCGAGCTTGCGGCAGAACGCCGCCCAGGCCTGCGCCCCCGGCGGGCGCGTAGGCTTCAGCTCCGGCGGCGTCGGCGTCACCGGCTTCAACTCGGCACGCTTGTCCATCAACCCTCCCACGCGACGCAAAACCGGGTTCGATCATGTTCCCAGTTTCGTTGCGCCCATAAGCGGCCCATATGCGATTGCGCGCAATCTCACATTAACCTATCACTCATATGGCGAGCCTCGATTAGGACGCGGGAGCCGCCGGGCCTTGTCCGGCGCATCGATGGCGAGTGCGACCCTCGATTCGCGCCCGCGTAAATTTCCGACTTTCTAGGATCATGTTATTGGGCTCGATGTGTGGCTTCGCTGCACATACCTGACCAATTCCTCGCCCCGGGCGCCAGCCGCCGGAGCCATGGATGCAGGGTTTCCGGCGCTGAAACCTCGTGGGGATATTCATCTTTTACGGCCGAGCGGGCGAAGCGCACATCACGAACGCGCCGGACTGTGGCAAAAATGCTCTTGTGGCTCAGCGCAGTTCGCTCCATTCCACTAACTAGGCACTTGTTTCACAAAATCGCGTTGGCTTTCGCACAAGCCGTCCAAAAGGGGGGAAATCGAATGGGCTTCAGTAAGCGTGTCTTGTTCTGTGGCAGCGCGGCTGCGCTGGTGTTCAGCGCCGCCACCCAGGCGTTCGCCCAGGCCGAGCCGGCCGGCGGCGCCGCCACGCTCGACGAAATCGTCGTCACCGCGACCCGTCGTGAAGAGAACCTGCAGACGGTGCCGGTCGCCGTTACGGCCCTCGCGGGCCCGCAACTGCAGAAGTCCGGCATCACCAAGACGGAAGAACTGACGCGCGTGACGCCGTCGTTCACCGCCAGCCGCTTCATCGGCCGGCCAGATCAGGTGTCGTTCGGTATCCGTGGTCAGCGTCAGGGCGACGAGCGCATCACCAACGACGGCGCCGTGATCCCTTACCTCGCGGAAGTGCCGATCGCGCGGACCAACGGTCTGGGCATCAACGGCTTCCTCGACGTGAAGTCGGTGGAAGTGGTCAAGGGCCCGGTCGGCACGCTGTTCGGCCGCAACACCACCGGCGGCGCGGTGCTGATCACGCCGAACACGCCGACCGACAAGTTCGAGGGTTCAGCCCGGGCCGCCTTCGGCAACCTTGGCTACTACTCCGGCGACCTGATCGGCAACTTCCCGATCGCCGAGGGCGTGGGCCTGCGTCTGGCGCTGACCGCCGGCCATCGCGATGGTTACGTCGACAACCGTTCGTCTTTCCGCGATCCCTACGGCGAGAAGTACTTCGGCGGCCGCGGCTCGTTCCGCGTCGACCGCGGCGATCTTGTCTCGACCTTCTACTTCGACGGTCTGCGCTTCACCGGCACGGGCCCGGCGGCGGAGATCACCGCCGTCAATCCCTCGCCGCGCGCGCTGATCAATGCGCTGTTCGGGACGAACTTCCTGCAGAACGCGCTGGCTGAGCAGCAGGCGGCGGGCCTCTACAGCGTCCGCACCGCCGAACGCACCTCGGCGCGCACGGAGGCCTTCGGGATCTCCAACACGACGACCTTCAACGTGACCGACACGGTGCTGTTCAAGAACATCATCGGCTACCGGACGATGCGGTCGAACTCCTACGTCGACAACAGCGACTCCACGCGCATCCTGGTGAACTCCGGCGTGCCGGGCACGTCGCACCAAGTGACCGAAGAGTTCCAGGCGCAGTACAACACCAAGCGCCTTCAACTTATCGGCGGCGGCTTCTTCTTCGACGAGCGCGGCTTCAACGGTGGCTATACCCTCGTGGGCGGGCCGCTCGTCGCCACCCTGTTCGACGAACATGCGCACAACCGGGCGTATTCGCTGTTCGCGGAAGGCACCTATGGGGTGACCGACCAGCTGTTCCTGACGGTCGGCGCGCGTTACTCTTGGGATGAACGGCGTTACGCGCCGTCGATCTATCAAGACTTCAGCGGCAGCACGACGCCCAACCACACGCTTTGCGTCACCACCGACGACGCGGGCCGTCCGGTCGCGGGCTGCCGCGCGCACGCCAGCGCGGACTTCGACCGGCCGACGTTCAACATCACCGGCCGTTACCAGTTCAACCCGGACCATCAGGCCTACGCTTCGTTCCGTACCGGCTACCGTACGGGCGGCTTCGGCACGGGCTCGCAATCGGCGGCGCAACGTGTGCCGTACAACCCCGAGACCGTCACCAATTACGAAGTCGGCTACAAGGGCCAGACGCATATCGGCGAAGCTGCGCTGCGCCTGAACCTCGCCGGCTACTACAGCGACTACAAGAACATCCAGCGCAACGTGAACGCCTGCATCGGCAACCCGTGCACGCTCGTCACGCGTGTTCAGAACGCGGCTGCGGCGACGATCAAGGGCTTCGAAGCCGAGTCGACGCTGAAGTTCTCCGAGAACCTCGAGTTGTCGGCGTTCTACAGCTACATCGACGCGAAGTTCGACAAGTACATCAGCGCCGACCCGGCGACGGGCCTGCCGGTCGACCGCAGCGATCAGCCGTTCGGCTACCTCCCGAAGCACAAGGTTGGCGCGACAGTGAACTACGGCATCGACCTGCCGTCGGATCAGCGGCTCGTGCTGATCGCGAACGTCGCCTATCAGAGCTCGCAAATCCTCGCCGACCAGGTTGGCCTCGGGCTGACCCAGAAGGGTTATGCCCTGACCAACCTCCGGGCGGACTGGGAGATCAAGCCGAACCTCGTGGCTTCGCTCTGGGCGCGCAACGTCTTCGACCAGAACTATGCAGTCGGTGGCGTTAACGTGTACGACTCGCTCGGCTACAACTTCGTCTATCCCGGCGAGCCGAAGACCTACGGCGTCGAGCTCAACGTGAAGTTCTAACATCGCTTGCGATCCCGGACGGCCTCATGGGCCGTTCGGGGCCGAGGCGCCTGACGCTTTGGGGCCGCCAGAATGGGTGATCTTGAGCGAACGGACGATCAGCTTGCTTGTTATAGCTTAGCCCGGTCCATGATCGGGCGTAACCGCCTCAAGCGTGGCGGCCTCTCGAGACGGCGCCGACCCCCGCGCGCTCATTAATTGCTCTAAATCGCAGACGAAGCCCTGTGGGATGCGGGGCGCATGCGCATGACGCGGCGTCGGGCGTCGATAGAGCGCCCTTAATTACGTGACGCGCGAGGTTCGTTGAGGCTAAACGGTCACGCCGCCGAAGACGCGTCCAGGCGCCGATCGACGGAGGCGGCTGGCCGACCCGCCGCGCGCAGGCGGCCGGCTTGCACGCGCGACAAATTGGAATGAGAGGTCCAGGTGACGAGACGCGATCAGTATCAGGAGCTGGGCAATCCGGTGAAGATCGGCGTGTTGCTGGACACGCCGCCGAAGTTCTCCGACCATGCCGAGCGGATCTACGACATGGTCGCGGAGAGGTATAAGGCGTCGGGGCGCCTGGATCGCGGTGTCGAGTTCATCAAGCGCTACCCCTGGGGGCCGCCGGCCGGGTCCATTCAGAACTCGATCAACGCCTTCCACGAGCTTTGCGATCTGGGCTGTGTCGCGATCATCGGCGGCAATCACGCCGACGATTCCATCGCCATTCCGCCCTACGCCGACGCGCGCCAGGTGCCGTTCATGGGCCTGGGGGCCACCGCCCAGGGCATGTCGAAGTGGGCCTTCTCTATCTGCTGGAGCAGCATTCCGCACGACGTCTACACCATGGCCAGCTGGCTGAAGCAGAACGGCCACAAGCGCATCGTGATGACTTGGGACCGCGCGGACCACGCGCTGGAGAACGTCGTCCATTTCCGCAACGCCTGCGCACGCGCCGGCATCCGCATCCTCGCCGACGAGCGTTTCCCGCAGCTGCTCGTGCCGGAGCTGCCGCAGATCTTCGCGCGTACGCTGGAGGAATTCCGCGACCTCAAGCCCGACGCTCTGGCGCATTTCGGCACCGGGCCGATGTCGGGCGAATGGGCGGCGTTCGTCACCCACTCGGGGTGGGACGTGCCGCGGGTCATGAACGACGCCTTCTATGGCGCGGCTTTCCCCGAGATCCGCGCCAACTACGAGGGCTGGGTCGGGACCACCATGTGGGACAGCGAGAACCAAGTGATCGCCGATTTCTACAAGGAATACTACGAGCGCCACCCGGATGCGCCGTACGCGGGACAGGAGATGGTCGCGCTCTATCGCGATGGCGTCACCGCGCTTCTGGAGGGCGTCGCGCTCGCGCCGATCCTGACGCCGGAAGGCGTGCGGCGCGGCCTGGAGCTGGTGCAACTGCTTCCGGCGGCGTCCGGCGGCCCCAGGACCTGCATCTCGTTCGGCCCCTACGCCCACCGCGGCACCCAGGGCGCCGACGTCATGGTGCTCCGCCGGGTGAAGAACGGCGAGCTCATCATGGAAGGCCACATCGAACTGTTCTGACGGCGCGCAACGACGACGCGACGACCCATTGCAAAGGATCCGCCAGTGACCCGACGAGACCAGTACCAGGAGCAGGGCGACCCCGTGAAGATCGGGGTCCTGTTCGACACGCCCGAGATGTTCAGCGCGCACGCCGAGCGGATCTACGATCTGGTCGCCGAGCAGTATCAGGCGTCCGGCCGCTTCGAACGCGGCTTCGAGTTCGTCAAGGTCTATCCGTACGGCCCGCCGGCGGGATCGTTCCAGGAGGTGGCGGCGGCCTATCACGACCTCTGCGACCAGGGCTGCATCGCCGTGATTGGCTGCAATCACGCCGACGACAACATCGCCATCCCGCCCTTCGCCGACGCGCGCAAGGTGCCGGTGATGGCGTTGGGCGCGACGGCGCAGGGGATGTCGGAATGGACCTTCTCGGTAAGCTGGAGCAGCATCCCGCACGACGCCTACTGCATGGCGAGCTGGCTGAAGAAGAATGGCCATAGGCGGATCGTCGTCACCTGGGACCGCGCCGACCACGGCTCAGAGTACATGTTGCACTTCCGCATCGCCGCCGCGCGCGCCGGCCTGCAGATCCTGAGCGACGTACGCTTTCCACAACTCCTGACGCCCGAGCTGCCCGACACCTTCGCGCGGACGCTGGAGCAGATGCGCGACCTCCGGCCTGACGCGCTGGCCCACTTCGGCACCGGCTGGGTCGCCGGTCATTGGTCGAAGTTCGTCAACGAGTCCGACTGGGACGTGCCGCGGATCATGAACGACGCCTTCTACGGCGCCTCGATGCCGGCGTTCCGCAGCTGGTACGAAGGCTGGGTCGGCGTGACCATGTGGGACGACGCCAACAAGGTCACCGCGAAGGTGTTCGACGACTACCGCGCCCGCTATCCCGACGTCGAGGAGCCGGGCCGCGAAATGCTGTCGATGTACCGCGACGCCATCACCGCGCTGATCGAGGGGATCATCCTCGCGCCGATCCTGACGCCGGACGGTGTCCGTCGCGGCCTGGAGATGGTGCAGATGCTTCCCGCGGCCTGCGGCGGGCCACGCACCTGCATCAGCTTCAATCCCTACAATCATCGCGGACTGCAGGGGCCGGACGTGATGGTGCTGCGCCGCGTACGCGATGGCGAGCTGATCATGGAAGGCTACATCGAGCTGTTCTGACCCGTCGCTGCGTCGATCCGGCGGAATGCCGCCGGATTGATGCGCATCTCGCCGCCGGCAGCTCAGCGCCCGCGTGCGCCGCGGCTCACACGGACTGTTGCGAAGCGTCGATCGGAATCTCGGCCCGCCCGTCCGACGCTCCCCTGTGGGTCTCGCGAATGGCGAGCGCGATCAGAACGCCGGCGCCGGCGAGGCCCGCGGATATCAGCATCGCCAAGGTGTAGTCGCCCTGGGCCTCCTGGAGCTTGGCGACGAGGAAGCCTGCGGACAGGCCGATCGGGCTGAACGCGCTGATCAGTCCGAAGGCGCGGCCGTAGTTGCGTGGGCTGAACTCGGCGGACACCGCCGAGGCGAGCGGCGTCCAGATTCCGCCGAGCACGCCTGACAGGGCGAAGCCGATCGCAAGCACCGGCAGGTCTCCTGCGAAACCGGTGACCACCAGGCCGACCGCTCCGATGACCCCTATCGCGGCGAGCGGAATGCGGTTGCCGACCCGGTCGGCGACCAAGCCTCCGCACAGCGTCGCGAGAAGGCGAACGACGCTGAGCGTGGCGATCAGCAGGCCGGCGACTCGCGTGTCGTATCCGTGGCTGCGCGCGATCGGCGCCAAGTTCATGATGACGCCTTCGTAGGCGGCGAGCATCGCCAGGAACGCGCCGAGGAGCAGCCAGAAGTTGCGCCGCCGCAGGATGTCGCGCGAACGAAGGGCCGGCGCTGCACCATCGCCGGTCGACCCGCCTCGAAGCGATTCCAGGTCCACGTACTTGTCGCCATCGCGTTCGAACTGCGGGTGGTCGCGAAGGATCGCCATGAGCAGGGGCAGCACGGCCAGCAGCATGATCACGCCCGCGCCGCGCCAGATGGCCTGCCAGCCCAACGCCGGCATCAGCGCAGCCACGACCGGGGGCAGCACGACGCCGCCGATGCCGATGCCGAACGCCGTGAGCCCCATCGCCAGTCCGACCTTGCGCTGAAACCACCGCGAGACCAGCGCATTGGATGGGATGGCGCCGCCGAAGCCCGCGGCGAAGGGCAGAACCAGCGCGTACAAGGCGAAGAGCTGCCAGGTTGCGTCGATCGCACTCATCGCGATGCTGAACGCCGCTGCGGCGGCTATGGCGGCGCCGAACAGCCAGCGCGAGGGATACCTGTCCGCCAGAATGCCGACCACGGGACACAGCAGCGCTGTCATGACGCCGAACGCCGGCTGTGTGAGCTGCAGGGTGCTGATCGGCGCGCCAAGCTGAGCGGACCAGTCGTGCAAGAACAGCGAAAATGCGTTGAGTGGGAGGCCGAGCACGACGAGCTGTGAAAGGACGCAGCTTCCGACGATCGCCCAGCCGCGATACCAGCGTTGCTGCTTCATTTCGCCGATCCCGTTTCCGCCCGGGCGGCCTTTGGCGACCGCTCTAATGTTGCACAGTGCCTTCTGCGGATACTTGCGACAACCCTCGGACGCAAACGTCGGCCTCGTCGCCAATTGGTAACTGACTGATCGTGGGCCGCCGAGCAGCAAGGAGGCGGTATACGCTCGAGGAAATCGTCGTCACGAGTCGCTGCAGAAGGTTCCCGTCGCTCTGACGGCCCTTGGGAGCGAGGCGCTAAGGGCGCGTTCGCTGCAGACGATCGGCGACCTGCGCTCGTGACGCCCAACGGCTCGTTCAATTCGTCGCCGCAGGGCACGAGCATGACCATCATCGGCATCCGCGGCCTGAAGAACCCGAACATCGAACTGGCCAACGAACAGCCGGTCGCCACCTACATGACCGGCGATCCGCTCGGCGACACCAACACCAAGTACGTCCGCACCCAGGCGGGGTGGAATGCGACCGAGAAGTTCGCGGTGGTCCTTCGCGCCCATTACCTGAAGAACAAGACGCACGGAACGTCGTCCAGGGCGTCTTCCTGACCGACCCGACGTGCCGCGGGCCGCTGACGCCGCACAGCAGCCCGGCGCCGACCGGCGAATTCATAGGCGTTGCCGTTGAATACGCCGCGGATGTCCCACGCGTCGGGGTGGTGGCAGGTTTTCAGGAACTCGACGTCGAAGCGATCGATGGCGCGGGCGTAGCGGTAGAGGCCGTCGGGATCGCTTCCTTGGCGTCGAGCTCCTCGAGCCGTTGCGGACGATCCTCGATGGCGGCGAACTGTGCGTCGCTGACGATCATGGTTCCACGCTGGAGTATAATTTACGCCAATCGACGCCCGGCCGAAGGGCGACGTCAAGTCGTGTCCCTGTATTCGTTTGGTAAGTGCGCGGGGGGATTTCGCCACGCTCGACTTGAACGCAGTTCAATATGTTAGTGAAAACTGATCATTTTGACCGCCGTCACTTAGCGCTCTATCGATCCGGAAGTCGCGATTGATCGCGGCGCCGAGGCGAAGCAGCGTTACGACTTTCGCCCGCATTCCGAAGGAGGGGGAGGGGATATGGACCTCAGGCTTCAGGGCAAGACCGCTCTGGTGACGGGCTCGACGAGCGGCATCGGCGAAGCCATCGCCGTGGCGTTGGCCGCGGAGGGCGTCCGGGTCGCGATCAACGGGCGCAACGTCGAAGCAGCCGAGCGCGTGATCGCCGAGATCGGCGCGGCGCGCGCGGTCCCGGCGCTGGGCGACCTGTCGACGGGCGAAGGCGTGGCCTCCGTGGCGGCCGCCGCCGAGAAGCAGCTCGGCCATGTCGACATCCTGGTCAACAACGCCGGTCAGTTCAACGCACGCCCCTATGACGAGGTGGCCGAGCAGGATTGGGTCGAGACCTTCAACAACAACTTCATGTCGGCGGTTCGCCTGTCGCGCAGCCTGGCGCCGGCGATGCGCGAGCGCGGGTGGGGCCGCATCGTCGGCATCGGCAGCACCGCCGGCAGCGTGCCTTTGACCTTTGTGCCGGACTATTCGGCGATGAAGTCGGCGCTGCTGTCGTTCTCTGGCTCGCTCGCCAAATCCATGGCGGGGACGCGGGTCACCTCGAACGTCATCACCTCCGGGATCGTCAAGACGCCGCCGCTGATGCGAACCGTGGTGCAACTGGCCGAGGCCATGGGCGGCGACATGGAGAAGGCCGAGCGGCGGATGATGACCGAGCTCAACCCTTCGGTCGCCGAACGCATGGGCGAGCCCTTCGAACTCGCCGCGCTCACCGCTTTCGTCTGCAGCCCCCTGGCCGACTATATCACCGGCGCCAACCTGCGGATCGATGGCGGCATGTTGGGCCACATCAGCATCTAACTCCGCAGCGACCTGGATTGGGGAAGAATGTGGTTGAGCCGCTCATAACGTTCCCGGGCATGGCGGAGGCCGAAATGCCCGACCACGTTCCTGCGGATCGGGTGATCAGTTGGGACGTCTACGGCCTCCCTGCCAAGGGCGCGATCGACTACGCCATGGCCTACAAGGACCTGCAGGACGGCGGGCGCCTGCCTGATATCTTCTGGACTCCGCTGAATGGCGGCCACTGGGTGGGGACCCGCAGCGACATCATCGAGCGGGTGCTCGACGACCATGAAACCTTCTCGTCGCGCTATCCCACCGTGCCGGCGCAGCGCAACATGGAGCCGCGCCTGCTGCCGGTGCAGGCCGATCCGCCCGAGTGGCAGAAGTACCGGATCTTCTTCAACCGGGCGCTTTCGCCAAAGCAGGTCCAGACGCTCGCCAGCGCGGCCCGCGCCACCGCCATCGAGCTGATCGACGGCTTCAAGGATCGCGGCCATTGCGAGTTCGTGGGCGAGTTCGCCTACCATCTGCCGGTGCGGATCTTCATGCAGATCGCCGGCCTGCCCTCCGACCACCGGCTCAAGCTGCTCGACCTGGTGCATCGGATCATGCGCGGGCGCGACCTGGCCGAGCTGGAAAAGGTGCGCGGCGAGCTAGGCGCCTACGCCCTGGCGACGATCCGCGAGCGGCGCGCCAATCCGGGAACCGACGCCATCAGCGAAATGGCGACGGCGCTGGTCGATGGCGAGCCGATCCCCGAGCCGACGCTGGTGGGCATGACGGTGCTGATGTTGCTGGCCGGCCTCGATACGGTGGCCGGCATGATGGGCTTCTTCATGTGGCACCTGGCGCTGAACCCGCAGCACCGGCGCGCCCTCGTCGACGACCCGGCCAAGATCCCCGGGGCCGTCGAGGAGCTGCTGCGCCGCTATGCGATCAGCACCCAGACCCGGACGCTGCGCAAGGACGCCGAATACGACGGGATGCAGCTCAAGACCGGCGACCTGATCGTCGCGCCGACCGCGCTGTACAATCTCGACGAACGCATCATCGCCGACCCGCGGAAGGTCGATCTCGAGCGCAAGGTCCGCAACGCGACGTTCGGCGGCGGCGTGCATCGCTGCGCCGGCGCCAATCTCGCCAGGGCGGAACTCCGCATCCTGATCGAGGAGTGGCTGCCGCGGATTCCCGACTTCGAGCTTGATCCCGGCGGCAAGCCGGTCATCGCCGGCGCCGCTGTGGCGGTGCTCGCCGAACTGCCGCTGACCTGGCGGCCGCGATCCTAGAAACACGAACAGTGTCACCCGAACGACCACGTGGAGGTCTCCAGATGAACGACGCAGAATGGAAGGCTTGCGCTGAGACGTTCGCCCGGCTGGGCGGCATCGCAGACGCGGCGTTGGATCCGCAATCCGCTCAGCTGGCGGCGGACGTGCATCACAACGTGCTGAAGGCGATCTTCGGGGTCTATCCGACAGTCTTCCAGGCGGACGCCAGCTATCCGCAGTTCGTGTCCAACCTGAACAGCATCTGGCCCGCCGCGGCGACCAATCCCGACACCATGTACAGCGGGGCCAAGATCGACGGGCAAGGGGTGTATCGGATCTCCGGACGCCGCGGATCGGTGCGCTACGCCGACTTTCAGCCGTCTCTTCTGCGCAGGGCCACCGATGCGCCAGGGCCCGCGCTCGCGCCGGTGAAGATCAACGACCTGACCGTCGACAAGAACGGGCTGTTCTCGTTCATCTGGAGCGCGGAGCGGCCGAAGGGCTACGACGGCGACTGGTATCACCTCGACCCCGGCGTCGGCCAGATCCTGGTGCGCCAGGTGGCATACGACTGGGTGAACGAGGTCGACGCCAGCTTCGCCATCGAGCGGCTCGATGTCCACGAGAGCAAGCCGCGCCTGACGCCTTCCGAGATCTACGGCAATTTCCAGCAGGTCCTGGGGGCCGGCGAGCAACGCGCTCGCTTGTTCATGAGCTGGATCGACGTGCTCAAAACAAAGGGCGCCGTGAACCGCGTCGAGCGGGCCAACTACGGCGCCATGGGCGGCATCAAGGGCCAGGAATATTACGAGGCCATCTGCGAGATCGAGGCCGACGAGGCGCTGGTCGTCGAGAGCCGGATCCCGCAGGAATGCTTCTACTGGAGCATTCACCTGTGGGACCTGTTGTTTAACAGCATCGACTACATGCACCGGCAGAGCAGCCTGAATGGGCACACCGCGTACGTCACGCCTGACGGCATGGCGCAGGTGGTGGTCAGCGAGCAGGATCCCGGCGTGCAGAACTGGCTCGACATCCGCGACTTCCGCCATCAGGCCGGCGTGACGTGGCGATGGATGGACTGCCCCGACGGCGCGCCGCCGACCATCCGCAAGGTCAAGCTCGCCGCCTTGCGGGACGAGCTCGCGCCGGGGACACCGGAGTTCTCCGCGCAACAGCGGTTCGAGCAGCGCTCGGCTCGCGCGCGAGGCGCCCAGCTGCGCCGCAAGTGGTGAGCGGTCGAGGGCGCCCATAGCCGAGATCGATCAGTACGGGGAAACGCCTATGGGCCAACTCGACGCCAAGCGCATCATCGTCACGGCGGCGCGAGCGGGATAGGTGCGGCGACCGTCCGCGCCTACGCTCAGGAGGGCGCCGCCGTGGTCTCGCTCGACATCGGGGCATCGTTCCGTGCGCAGATCTAATGGCGGCGTGCGCGGGGGGAGCCCGCGGCGAAGCGCCCGTCAGTCCACCGCGTCGGCCGTGTGAAGGTGCGCGTCGCTGGCCTTCAGGCCGAGCGCGTACATCACGCCGATCCAGACGCCTTTGATCACCGGCAGAGCAAGCAGGGTGATGATCGCCAGCGAACTTAACAGGATCGGCAGCGAATAGATCGCCGGGCTGCGCCAGACGATGGGGAACAGCAGCATCGGCGCGACGATCAGGTGGCCGACCAATAGGATGGTCAGGTAGGCCGGGCCATCGTCCGCCGGATAGCGCGCCAGGTCGTGGTCGCAGCTCGGGCAGCGGGCGGAGACCTTCAGGTAACGCCAGAACAGCCCGCCTTCGCCACAGGCCGGGCACCGACCCTTCGCTCCACGGAACACCGAGCGCAGGAGAGGATGAGCAAACTCTGCCATGGGCCTGGATATGCCTTTTTGCGGAGCGTTATGTAAGGGGATGTGCGAACGAGTCGCACAATCGGAGCGATCCGTTTCGCAACTGCTACTTGTTGGTGCGATGGCGGTCCTGCCGACTGGGCGCGCCGGTCGCATCGGCGTTGTTTTCGACGTCCCCCTGTTCGGTGTCGTCGCCGTCGTCCGTCAGGATGTGCGGATCCTCGCCGGCGATTGTCGTCCCGCGCGAGGCGCTGATCCCCGGACTATCCTTGAGATTGTCGCGTGTCGTCGTCGTCGGAGCGTGGCCCGACGCGGAATGCTTGGAGGTGCTCATGGGAGGCTGCTCCTCTAGGTGCGAGCCTCCCGAACCAGTGGGCAGGCGCAGTGTTCCGCGCCTGCGACCTTTTGGCTTGGGCTTACCGCTTCACGTCGCTCGCGGTGTTGGAGACCGCGCGGCCGGCGGCTGAGACGTCGCGGCCGACGCCTTCGACGGTGTTGCAGGCCGAGACCAGGAGCGCCGCGGCGGCCGCGGCGAGCACGATGAGATGGCGCATGTTGAATAACCCCGACTTCGCTGAAGCGTGACCTCAGCGCGCTCTAGCCCCAGCGCTGCTTTAGTCAAGCCCGCGGCGCGCAGCAGCCGGGCCAGCCGGAGCAGCATTTCGTCGCAGAGCAAGCGCGTGAGGCGGCGCTGCGCGGCGCCGCCGGCTGGTCTCAGCGCAGTTGGTAGCTCACGGTCGTGACGACCCGCAGCTTCTTGAACACCTGCGAGTTGGCCTCGTAGCCGATGTCGTCGCGGCCGAGGATCTCGAACGAACCCTGCGTGGCGGAGCGAATGCTGCCGAGGTTGGTCCCGGCGTCCTTGGCGAACTGCTGGGCGCCGGTGCGGGCGCTGGCGGTGGCTTCGGCGATCATCGCCGGACGGATCTCGTTGAGCTTGGTGAACAGGTACGACGGCCCGGTGTAGTCCTGCAGCACCACGCCCTGGCGAACCAGTTGGTCGAGCTGGCGGGTGGTCGCCTGCACCCGGTCAACGTTGGTCGTCCGTACGATGACAGTCTGAGCGACGCGGTAGCGCGCCGCGACGTTCTGCTGCTGGTACTCGCGCGCGTACTGGTCGGTTACCTCCAGCCGGCCAAGGTCGATCTCCGAGGCCTGGTAGCCCTGGGCGGCGAGGAAGCGCCGAACCGTGCCTGTGGCGGTGTCGACGCTGGCCTGCACCGCCTGAAGATCGTCGCCGGCCGCGGCGAACTTCAGCGGCAGCACCGCCAGGTCGGCCTTGACCACGCGCTCGGAGAGGCCGCGGACGGTCACCGCGCGGTCGCCGACCCGGGCGTTCTCCACGCCCTTGCCGATGAAGCCGCCGGCGATGGCGACGCCCGCCGCCAGCAGCAAGCCGGCGACGCCGGCCGAGACGATGCGCGGATCGGCCATGGTTGAGCGCTGCTCCCTATGCCGCCAGAGGTTAGCGCGGCGGGGCTGTGAGGGGAATGAGCGGGGCCAGTCAGGATGGCAATGGCGTTGGATCAGCGCAGGCTCGCATCTACCGTGGGCTCCAAAGATCGGGGTCCTCCCGGAGGAAAGCGATCGCGTGCACCTGCTCCTCGGCCAACTCGTGCTCGCCCTGCACCTTGCGGTGATCGGCTTCAACGCGGCGGGCCTCGTGCTCATTCCGCTGGGCGCCCGGCTCGGCTGGAGGTTCGTGCGGATCCGTTGGTTGCGGCTGCTGCACCTCGGCGCGCTGGCGGTGGTGGCGATACAGGCGGCGCTCAGCCAGGCCTGCTTCCTCACGATCTGGCAATCGGACCTGACGGGAGAGGGCGCGCGCGACCCGCTGATCATGTGCGTCGTGAACCGCCTGGTCTTCTGGCCGCTGCCGATGTGGGTGTTCACCGCACTCTACCTTGCGGTGTTCGTCTACGTGCTGTGGCTCTGGCGGCTGGTCCCGCCCGGGCCTTCCGCGCGTTACGGCCAAGCATGGCCGCGCCGCCCGCCCATTCGCAAAGCCTGAGACGCCGCAGCGCCCTGCCGGCCTGGGCCTCGCTGCTGCTGCGTGTGGCGCTGGCGTTCGGCCTGATCGCCATCGGCGTCGCGGTCAACTGGCTCGACCGTGCGGGGCTAAAGGACAACGCCGACGGCGTCGTCAGCTTCCCCGACGTGATCTACTTCACCGTCATCACCATCGCGACCGTGGGTTACGGCGACATCGTCCCGGTGACCGAGCGCGCCCGGCTGTTCGACGCCTTCGCGCTGACCCCCATCCGCCTGTTCGTCTGGCTGATCTTCCTCGGCACGGCATACGACTTCTTCCTCCGCGGCCTTCTGGAGCGAGCACGCATGAGCGTGATCCAACGCAACCTCTCAGGCCACGTCATCGTGGCGGGCCATGGCGCCAGCGGCGCCGAAGCGGTGGCCGAACTGGTCCGCACCGGCCTCTCGCCCCGCAAGATCGTGGTGATCGACGAGCGGCCGCAGGCGCTGAAGGCCGCCGAGGCCTGCGGTGCGATCGTGCTCGACGGCGACGCGACGCGCGACCAGACCCTGCAGGCCGCCCGCATCGACCGGGCGCGAGCGGTGGTGGTCGCCGCCGGCCGTGACGACACCTCGATCCTGATCGTGCTGACGGCGCGCCGCCTGGCGCCCAAGGCCGCGATCGGCGTGGTGATCGCCTCGGAGGACAACGAGGCGCTGGCCCGCCAGGCCGGGGCCGACACGGTGATTAATCCAGCGAGCTTCGCTGGCCTGCTGCTCGCCAGCTCCACCCACGGCGCGCACCTGGCCGACTACCTCACCGATCTCGCCGGCTGCCACGGCGAGGTGGTGCTACGCGAACGTCCAGTGAGCCCGGCCGAGGCCGGCCAGCCGCTCTCCGCCATCATCACCGGCAGAGGCCTGCGCATCCAGCGCGGCCCCCGCGCCATCGACTTCTGGGAGCCCGAGGCGAAGCGGCTGGAGCCAGGCGACTTGATCCTGGAGGTTGTGCCGCGCGGGTGAGCTGGCGCACGCCTCTGTGCAGCTTCAGCCGTCGCGCTGATCAGCGAACCTCGCCATGGCCGCATCGATGAGCCCATCGAGGAGGGGGAGCGCGTTACGGGTGTGGTCGAGCAGTTCTCGGACCCGAACGTCATGGGGCGGCTTTGGCTTGCCGATCTGCCGGAGCATTTCGCCGAACCCCCCGCGTGCTTGTGGCTGCGGAAGTTCGATCCTGCCGTTCGCCAGGAGTTCACCGCCAGGTTCAGCCTCCGCGAGCACGGCGATGCTCGGCGTGAGCTCAAGGTCTCGGCCGTCGTCTACCCACAGGAAGCGCAGCGCCTCGAGGCGGCCATTCCGGATCCGCGTCGCGTTGTACTCGCAGCCATTCGCCGAGATCCGAACCGGGGGGCCGCCCCATCCGAGCGAGGGAAGCTGCGGTAGGAGTTCGTCGCGCATCAAGCTCGGCAACGTGCTTTCGCCCTGCGAAGCGCCGCTGGACCGCACGACCACGATGCTCCACGGCGCGCCGATCGGCTCGCCGTTGCGATAACCGCAGAGGGCTGTTGCAAGATCGACCGGAGCGTCGAACATGTGGTCGACTTGGCCGGTGACGTCGGCGTCCTGTTTGGCGGAGAGTTGCGCAACGATGCCCTTCAACTCCGCCGGCGGCGCGCCTTCGATCGTGAGATCCTTCAGCTCCTTCTCGGGGTCGTGACTCACCTTCCATACGAGCTGGCCGTCGCGCCAGGCTTGGCTCTGGCTGAACATGACCACCTCGGTAAAGTAGCAGCCCACCGCCAAGCCGCCGGCCGACGCGGTCGACAGCAGCCGTTCCAAGTCGAACGACATGAAACTGTCGACCACGACCAGCCATCCTGTGGCGCTGAATCCACAGACCAAATGAGCTTCAGTCTCTTCGTCGACCGTGCCGACTTCACGCAGTCCAAGTTCGCCAAGAATCCGCGCTTTGTCGCCGTTCTGAACGGCTAGCCAGCTGACCTTCATCGTTACCTTGTCCGTGGTGGGATTCTAAGTTTTTTGGGAGCTGAAGGCTATTGCCGTCGATCATTGTAAAATGGACGAGAAATTCCGAGGGTAGGGATACTCAACATTTGCCCAATATCTTCGGGTAAGAATTGGTAAATTTTGTAGTTACCCCCAAGTAGTTCCTGAGCGGCGCGCTGTCCGTTGGACAATCTGGCGTTTCGGCCGAACTTATATTCGAATCTAACGTCACCGCTTCGGCCATCGACGATCGTGCCACCCTTTTTCGCGCCCGGTGCGCGAAGCTCAAGTCTCTTCGGGCCTGGCTCGATCGGCATTCCATTCAGGTCGCTCCGAAGGGCCCCTAACGTTTCTCCCAGCTTTCCCTTCGCTCGGCTCGACAAGGCGTCAGACCCACGCGTTCCCACTACTCCGCCGAGGCCCCCTGCAAGGCGTCCCAAGACGGCGTTCTGCGCGAGCGCCTCCAGATCCGCGCGGCGTCCACTCAGGAGATCCTCGGTCGCCGAGCTAGTCGCTCCGCCAACGGCTCCGGCTCGCTGCGGTCCAAGCGGATAGGCCAGGACTCCCGCGGCCCCGCCCGTCAAGGCGCCGACCCACTCCTGCCACGTGGTTTGCTTTCCCCTCGTGGCATTGGCGAAATTCTGGATCGCCGCGTTGGTCAGCCCGCCTCCCGCCGCCAGGGCGCCTAATTCCCGCTTTGACATTTTGACTGCGCCCGCAATCCGCTGGGGCGCCTTGGCCGCAAGGCTCGCGGGAGCGCGGCTGAACATGAGGGCCGTTGCGCCAATGTCACCGGCCATCTGCGCGTTTCGCCGATGTACGGCGTCGTACTGATTTCGTGCCGTGTTCGCTTGAGCATTGCCGCGGTAGCTTGAGAAATTCCCTTTCGCAAACACGCTATCCAATCCGGCGTCCAGCTTATCAGCCGCCCCGAGAGTGAGGCTGTTGGCGGCTTTGCGCACGGCGGTGTCGGCCTGAAGGAGCGCCTCCCATACAGGCGGGCGTATCCTCGCGACGCCAGCCAGCACCGGCGCGAACAAATCCTGGCCGTTCCGCGAGCGCGCCGCCCATTCTATGTCTTCCGCTGCTTGCCGCGCACGCCGTTCGCGCTGCAGCGCCTGCTGCGTGCGGCTAGTCCCTGCGCCTGCCATTGTTCTGTCTACCCTCGTGGCTGAGGATCAGACTTCACCATGGGAATCGGGTAAGGGCCAGAACAAAAGACGAACATTGCGGCGGGGCTACTGCCGCTTTGGCACGGGCGGGGTTTTCGCGCGAGCCGCTGCCGATGCAGGAAGACCGCAGTACATTCGCAGGCGCCGCCGGATCACGCCAGCGCGGCGCCATCCCGCGTCCAGGCCGCCACGCGCTGGGCGCCGAGCCACAGCTCTACACGCAGGTGGTGCTCGCTTTCGGAGAGGGACGCCTTAGCCATGCGCAGGGCCTCGTCTTCGGAGTCGGTGTTCAGCAGCTTCAGGGTGGGCACGGAATAGCGTCCGTCGTGCACGTACAGCTCGTAGGTCGAGCTTGAGCGTGCCTGCGCTAATGATGGATAGGAATGCAGCACGTCGACCTTTCTCTGGCCGGAGGTGACGCGCAAAATAACGCCTTATGCGTCAGGGTCGGTCAGTCTTCTTCGTCCGGTACTTATTCATAGCAGATTTTGGATAGTCGGGAAATTGCTAAATTTTCACAATACAATACCTCAAATGAGGCGGAATTGTACTTATCTAACATTGATCAGGTAGCGTCGCGTGCGCCGTCGGCTGAATGACCGCTGTATGAGTAAGTGGCGGTAAAAGAGCAAGTTGGGGAACTAGCGCCCTTTGTGCTCGTTCTGCCGTTGGAACGGGCGCTGGAGGAGGGTGATGTCCGAGCAGAACCGGGGCGAGCGGTTGCAGATCATGCTGACCGAGGACGAGCTCGCCCTGCTTGACGATTGGCGGTTCGCGAACCGCATGCCGAGCCGCGCTGCAGCGGTGCGGGAGCTTCTCAAGCGCGGCCTGGCCGACACACTGGCGCGCGACCCCAAGCTGCGCGCGCGTTCGGCAGATTTCGGCGTCGGCGAGACGAAGTCGAACGGCGTGGAATAGGCCCGAGACGAGGAGCGCCGGTGCTAGGCGCGGTCCTCGGAAATTTTGGCCACGACCCACACGAAAGGCACGAACGCGCTGTGCCGCTTGCAGGGCCTGTTCGTGTTTTTCTAGTGGTTCGTGGTTCATTTCATGCGGCTTCGCCGCCAGATGCGGCGGGCGCAGATTCTCAGTCCGCGTCCATCTTCAGCGCGGCGATGAAGGCTTCCTGCGGGATCTCGACCTTGCCGAACTGGCGCATGCGCTTCTTGCCGGCCTTCTGCTTGTCGAGCAGCTTGCGCTTGCGGCTCGCGTCGCCGCCGTAGCACTTGGCCGTCACGTCCTTGCGCAGCGCCCGCACGGTCTCGCGCGCAATGATCCGCCCGCCGATCGCCGCCTGGATCGGGATCTGGAACATGTGCGGGTTGATCAGGTCCTTCATCTTCTCGACCATGCCGCGGCCGCGGGCCTCGGCGCGGTCGCGGTGCACCAGCATGGAGAGCGCGTCGACCGGCTCGGCGTTGACCAGGATAGACATCTTCACCAGGTCGCCGACCCGGTACTCCTCGATCTGGTAGTCGAACGAGGCGTAGCCCTTCGAGATCGACTTCAGGCGGTCGTAGAAGTCGAACACGACCTCGTTCAGCGGCAGGTCGTAGACCACCAGCGCACGGGAGCCGACGTAGGACAGCTCGCGCTGCGAGCCGCGGCGGTCCTGGCAGAGCTTGATCACCGCGCCCAGGTAGTCGTCGGGGGTGAGGATTGTGGCCTTGATCCAAGGCTCGGCGATGCTTTCGATCTTCACCGGATCGGGCAGGTCGGCCGGGTTGTGCAGCTGGATCTCGTCGCCGTTGGTCAGCTTCACGCGGTAGACGACGCTAGGCGCCGTGGCGATCAGGTCGAGGTCGAATTCGCGGGATAGCCGCTCCTGGATGATCTCCAGGTGCAGCAGGCCGAGGAAGCCGCAGCGGAAGCCGAAGCCCAGCGCGGCGCTGGTCTCCATCTCGTAGCTGAACGAGGCGTCGTTCAGGCGCAGCCGGCCGATGGCGGCGCGCAGGTCCTCGAAGTCGGCGGCGTCGACCGGGAATAGGCCGCAGAACACCACCGGCTGCACTTCGCGGAAGCCGGTCAGCGGGGCGTCGGTGGGCTTCTTCTCGTCGGTGATGGTGTCGCCGACGGCGGCGTGCGCCACCTCCTTGATCGAGGCGGTGATGAAGCCGACCTCGCCTGGGCCCAGCTCGGCGATGTCGGTCTGCTTGGGCCTGAACACCCCCAGCTTGTCGACGCCGTAGGTCGCGCCGGTCTGCATCATCTTGATCTTCTGGCCGACCTTCAGCGTGCCGTCGAACACGCGCACCAGCACGACGACTCCGAGGTACTGGTCGTACCAGGCGTCGACCAGCAGCGCCTTCAGCGGCGCATCGCGGTCGCCCTTGGGCGCCGGCAGGCGCTTCACCACGGCCTCCAGCACCTCGTGGATGCCGACGCCGGTCTTGGCCGAGCATTCGACCGCGTCGGAGGCGTCGATGCCGATGACGTCCTCGATCTGCTGGCGTACGCGCTCGGGCTCGGCGGCGGGCAGGTCGATCTTGTTCAGCACCGGCACGATCTCGTGGTCGTTGTCGATCGCCTGGTAGACGTTGGCCAGCGTCTGAGCTTCCACGCCCTGGGCGGCGTCGACCACCAGGATCGAGCCTTCGCAGGCGGCCAGGCTGCGCGAGACCTCGTAGGCGAAGTCGACGTGGCCAGGGGTGTCCATCAGGTTCAGGACATAGGTCTCGCCGTCGTCGGCCTTGTAGTGCAGCCGCACGGTCTGGGCCTTGATGGTGATGCCCCGCTCGCGCTCGATGTCCATGTTGTCGAGCACCTGCTCGGACATCTCGCGAGCGGTCAGCGCGCCGGTCTCCTGGATCAGGCGGTCGGACAGCGTCGACTTGCCGTGGTCGATGTGCGCGACGATGGAGAAGTTGCGGATCTTGTCGAGCGGGGTCGTCATGGGGCGCCCTCCTAGCACATTCGTGATCGTTCGCGAGCGGCGCGACGGCCTGTCGCGGCGAACAGGGTTAAGCGTCCGTTAAGCTGCGCGGCGCCATCTCTAGCCTTGGGCGGGCGTGGGATTGGAACCGAAAGGCAGGCATTGGCCATGGATCGTCGCACCCTTCTCCTTTCGGGGCTGGTGAGCCTGGGGGCAGCCAGCCTCGCGCAAGCGCGGGTTTCGCCGACCCCGCCGCCGGCGGACGAGCCCTCCGCGCCGCCCAGCACTGAGCCGCGTTCGGCGACCGCCCCGACTTATTCCTCGAACGCGCCCGGCGAGACGTTTTCCCGCGACGAGGTGGTCAACAAGGTCTCCGACTTCCTGGGCGTCACGGCCGAGAGCGCCGGCGCCATGGTCGAGAAGCTGTTCGCCCAGAACGGCGCGCCCACCGGCTACATCGCCGGCGAGGAGGGCTCCGGCGCGCTGGCCGTGGGCCTGCGCTATGGCCGCGGCCTGCTCTACATGAAGGACCGCGAGCCGGTGGAAGTCTTCTGGCAGGGTCCGTCGATTGGCTGGGACGTCGGCGGCAATGCCAGCCGCGTCTTCACCCTCTGCTACAATCTGCAGGTCGCCGACGCGATCTATCAGCGCTTCCCGGGGGTCGAGGGCACGGCCTATTTCATCGGCGGGCTGGGCGTGAATTACCAGCGGGCCAGCGACATCACGCTCGCGCCGATCCGCGCCGGCGTCGGCTTCCGCCTGGGCGCCAACGCCGGCTACTTGGCCTACACCCGCAAGCGCAACATCATACCGTTCTAGAATCCTCCCCATAGGGGAGCGGCGGCGCCGAGCTAGTGCTTGGTCCGCCCTGCGATCCAGTCCATCAAGGCCAGCAGCACGCCCGACACGACGAAGGTGACGTGCAGGCCGACCAGCCAGGCGAGGTCGCGGTCGGCTATCTCTTCCCCCTCGGCCAGCCGCATGAAGGCGCGCCGCAGCGCGATGGCGCTGATCGCCACGATCGAGGCCACGAGCTTCATCTTCAGGCCGGAGAGGTCGACGGTGCCCATCCATTCGGGCCGGTCGACATCCCGCTGGCCGACCGGCATCGTCGCGGCCAGCGTCGTCGGCGTGATCGCCTGTCGCGCCGATGGCCAGGTCAGCCCGACGCTATGCTGGCTGCTGATCGCTAGCGCTGTGGTCGTAATGATTCACGCTTGCGGCGAGGCCGCTAGGCGACGCCTCAGTGCCTCGTCTTCGCGGCGATGAAATCCGTCAGCGCGAGCAGCACGCACGAGATCACGAAGGCGACGTGCATGGCGAGCAGCCAGGCCAGGACGTTATCCTCAACAGGCTCGCCGAGCGCCTTGCGCATCAGGCCGCGCAGCATGGCGATGGCGCTGATCGCGACGATCGATGCGATCAGCTTGAGCTTCAGGTTGGAGAAATCGACCGCGCCCATCCAGGTCGGCCGGTCTTCGTGGTGGGCGGCCTCGATCTTGGAGACGAAGTTCTCGTAGCCGGCGAAGATCACGATCAGCACCAGATTGGCCGTGAGGCTCATATCGATCAGCGACAGCGCCATGAGGATGGCCTCGGCTTCGGACATCGCGCCGACGTGCGCGATCTGGTGGACGAGCTCGGCGCAGAAAACATAGAGCAGGGCCGCGAGCGCGCCGACCAGCCCCGCATAGAAGGGCGCCATCAGCCATCGCGAGCGAAACAGCCAGAGCTCCAGCTGCCGCTCGATCCGCTTCTTGCCGTCGTATCCCGAAGCCGCGTCTGCATCGACCATAAGGCGAGGCTAGGCCGCCGCCGCCGCCCGCCCTATCGGGGCTAACCCCGAAAGCCTTCTCCCCGCTCGCGGGGGAAAGGCGCTCAGCTCCTTAGCTTGGCGCCGACCGCCTTCTCGGCCGCGGCGACGATCTTCGCCGACAATGCGTCGATCTCGGCCTCGGTCAGCGTCTTGTCGCGCGGCTGGACGGTGACCTCGACGGCGACCGACTTCGATCCGTCAGGCACGCCTGGCCCTTGATAGACGTCGAACACCCGCGCGTCGGCGATCAGCTGCTTGTCGGCGCCAATGATCGGGCGGACCACCTCGCCGGCCGGGACGTCGGCGGCCACCACGAAGGCGAAGTCGCGTCTGAGCGGCATGAGCGGCGAAAGCTCCAGCGCCGGTTTGGTTTTCACCGCCTTCTTCTTCGGCTCCGGCAGGGCGTCGAGGTTGAGCTCGAAGGCGTAGAGCGGGCCGGCCGCGTCCAGTGTCTTCAGCACGTTGGGATGCAGCTCACCGAACTCGGCGACGAGGGTCTTGGGACCCAGTTGCAGCCGAGCCGAGCGGCCGGGATGCCACCATGACGAGGACTGGCCCTGGGCGACCTGCAGCGGCGGCGCGCCCAGCTCTTCCAGGAGGCCCATCAGATCGGCCTTCAGCGCGAACAGCGCGTCAGGCGCCTGGCCGTCCCAGCGCCGCGGGGCGTGCGGCGCGACGAGCGCGGCGATGGTGGTGACCTGGTCGCCTGGCTTGTCGCCCTTGAAGGTCGGGCCGATCTCGAAGAAGGCGGCGTCGGCGAAACCCTTGCGGGCGGCGCGGGCGGCCGCCTCCACCAGGTTCGGCACGATCGATGGCCGCATGGTGGAGAGGTCCGAGGCGATCGGATTGGCTAGCACCAGCTCCGGCTGGCCGCCGCCAAAAGCTTCCGCCCACTCCCGGCGCATGAAGCTCCAGCTGATGGCTTCGGAATAGCCGCGGGCGGGCAGCGCTCGGCGGGCGATGCGCACGCGAGCCTGGCGCTGGGTGAGCACGCCGCCGGGCGGGATCGCGACCTGGGGCAGGGCGTCGGCCGGCAGGTTTTCGTAGCCCTCGATGCGCGCGACTTCTTCGACGAGGTCGGCCTTGCCCTCGACATCGCGCCGCCAGCTCGGCGGGGTGATCTGGTCGCCGGCGATCTCGAACCCGAGCTTGGCCAGGATTTCGTCGATGCGGGAGGGCGTGAGGTCCAGGCCCGACAGCTTCTTCACATAGGCGCGGTCGAAGGCGATGGCCTGGGGCGGGGCGGGCGCCTCGCCGGCGACGCGGATATCGGAGGCCTCGCCGCCGCACAGCTGCAGGATCAGCTGGGTGGCGAGCTCGAGGCCCGGAACCACCGACTGCGGGTCCACCGTGCGCGCGAAACGGTACTGCGCGTCGGAAGTGATGCCGGTCAGCCGCCCGGTCTGGGCGGTGCGGATCGGGTCGAACCAAGCGCACTCGACGAAGACGTCGACGGTGGCGTCAGAGCAGCCGGTGGACTCCCCGCCCATCACCCCGCCCAGCCCGATCGGCCGCTGGCCGTCGGCGTCGGCGATGACGCACATCTCAGAGGTGATGTCGTAGGTCTTGCCATCGAGCGCGATCAATTGCTCGTCGGCGTGCTTTTCCGGCGAGGGCTGGTCGTGGCGGCTGGGCTCGGCGGGTCCGCGGCCAAGGCGCGCCTCGACGACCTGACCGGAGAGCTTGGCCACGTCATAGACGTGCAGCGGCCGCGCGCGGTCGTAGGAGATCAGGTTGGTGACGTCGACCAGGGCGTTGATCGGCCGCAAGCCCACCGAGACCAGCCGCTGCTGCAGCCAGGCCGGGGAGGGGCCGTTCTTGACGCCGCGGATCAGCCGGCCGGCGAACACTGGGCAGGCGTCGCCGTCGACGCGGATGGCGATCGGGCAGGGGAAGCCGCCCTTCACCGCCTGCGTCGGGTCGGGCTTCAGCGTCCCCAGGCCCGCGGCGGCCAGGTCGCGGGCGATGCCGCGCACGCCCAGCCAGTCGGAACGGTTTGGGGTGACCTCGAAGTCGATCACCGCCTCCAGGCCGAAGGCGTCGGCGGCGGACAGGCCCACCGCCAGGTCGTCGGCCAGCTCGAGGATGCCGTCGAACTCCTCAGCGATTTCCAGCTCCTTGGCCGAGCACATCATGCCGTTGGAGACCACGCCGCGCACCGGCTTGGTCTCCAGCGTCACGCCCAGGCCCGGCACATAGGCGCCGATCGGGGCGTAGATGGTGGTCAGGCCTACGCGCGCGTTGGGCGCGCCGCAGACGATCTCCTTGCGGCCATCCTTGGTGTCGACCTGGCAGACCCTGAGGCGATCGGCGTTCGGGTGCTGCGCCGCCTCGACGATCTTCGCCACCGAGAAGGCGGCGAGCTTGGCCTGCGGGTCCACGACGTGCTCGACCTCGAGGCCGGCCATGGTCATCGCGTCCACCACCTGCTGCACGGTGGCGTCGGTCTCCAAGTGTTCCTTGAGCCAGGAGAGGGTGAATTTCATCGGTTCCTCTCCCTTAGCTCAGGCCGGTGGCCGGGTTCGGCGCGGCGAAGGCCGAGAAGCCGTAGTGCGCCAGCCAGCGTGGGTCGGAGGCGAACATGTCGCGCAGGTCCGGCATGCCGTACTTCAGCATCCCCAGCCGGTCGACGCCGAGGCCGAAGGCGAAGCCCTGCCACTCGTCGGGATCGAGGCCGCAGTTGGCCAGCACGTTTGGGTGGACCATGCCGCCGCCCAGGATCTCCAGCCAGTCGGAGCCCTCGCCGATCTTCACCGCCCCGCCGGAGCGGTCGCACTGCACGTCCATCTCGGCGCTGGGCTCGGTGAACGGGAAGTGGTGCGGGCGGAAGCGGGTGACCACCGCCTCGGTCTCGAAGAACCGCCGCGTGAAGCTGTCCAGCGTCCACTTCAGGTGGCCCATGTGGATGGCGCGGTCGATCACCAGGCCTTCGAGCTGGTGGAACATCGGCGTGTGGGTGGCGTCGCTGTCGGAGCGGTAGACGCGGCCGGGCACGATGACGCGGATCGGCGGGTCCTGACCGTTGGCGATCCAGCCCGGCAGCTTCTCGTTGGTCTGCTGCATGACCCGCACCTGCACCGGGCTGGTGTGGGTGCGCAAAAGCTTGCGCTCGCCGGCCTCGTCGGGCGCCAGCCAGAAGGTGTCGTGCATCTCCCTCGCCGGGTGCTTGGGCGGGAAGTTCAGCGCCGTGAAGTTGTGGAAGTCGTCCTCGATGTCGGGGCCTTCGGCGAGGCCGAAGCCCATGTCGGCGAAGATGGCGATCATCTCGTCGAGCACCTGCATGGTCGGGTGCACCCGGCCGCGGCGCTCGGGCGGCGCCGGCAGCGACAGGTCGACCCGCTCGGCGGTGAGCTTGGCCTCCAGCGCGGCGCTTTCCAACTCGGCCTTGCGCGCGGCGATGGCTTGCGTGGCGCGGTCGCGCAAGCCGTTGATCTGCGGCCCCCGCTCGCGGCGCTCGTCCGGCGTCATCGAGCCCAGGGTCTTGAGCAGGTCAGAGATCGAGCCGGACTTGCCGAGCGCGGCCACGCGCACGGCGTCCAGTTCGGCGAGATCGGCCGCCGCGGCGATCCGCGTGCTGATCTCGGCTTCCAGTTGGGCGAGGTCGGTCATGAGGGGTGTTGATCTAGAGCAGGTGAGGTCGGGTGGAAACGGCGCAAACGAAAAAGCCCTCCGGCTCGCACCGGAGGGCTCTTTGCAGGGACTAATCCCAAACTCAGGCCAGGGCGGCGCGAACCTTGTCGGCGATGGCCTTGAAGCCGACCGGGTCCTTACCCGCGACGTCCGCAAGCACCTTGCGGTCCATCTCGATCCCGGCCTTCTCCAGGCCGTGGATAAACTGCGAGTAGGTGAAGCCTTCCAGACGCGCCGCCGCGTTGATCCGCTGGATCCACAGTGAGCGGAAGCTGCGCTTGCGGACCTTGCGGTCGCGGTAGGAATACTGGCCAGCCTTGTCCACGGCCGCCTTGGCGGTGCGGATGGTGTTCTTACGGCGCCCGTAGAAGCCCTTGGCTTGCTCCAGGACCTTCTTGTGCTTGGCGTGGGCGGTCACGCCCCTTTTCACGCGAGCCATCTGTCAGCGTCCCTTCTTAAAGGCCGTAGGGCAGGAACTTCTTGATGATGGAGGCGTCGGCCTCGCTCATCACCTTGGTCCCGCGGTTCTGACGGATGTACTTGGCGTTGTGGCTGATCAGGCGGTGCCGCTTGCCGGCGACGCCGGCCTTCAGCTTGCCCGAAGCCGTCATCTTGAAGCGCTTTTTGGCGCCCGACTTCGTCTTCAGTTTCGGCATTTCACGTCGGAGCTTTAAAAGCCCCGTCCTCTGGACGAGTTGATGAACCGCCCTGGCATGCCTTGTGGCCAGGCGGCTCCGAAGGGCGTGGCTGATACGCGAAAGGGGCGGGGATTGCAAGCGAGGCGCCCGCGTTCCCAAAACGAAAACGGCCGCGCGCGGGCGGCCGCTCGTCAGGTCCTGTAGCCACGCCTCAGCGCGGGGCCAGGATCATGATCATCTGCCGGCCTTCCATGCGCGGCTCGTACTCGACCTTGGCGGTGCTTTCGAAGTCGGCCTTCACCTGCTGAAGCAACTTCATGCCGAGTTCCGGGTGGGCCAGTTCGCGGCCGCGGAAACGCAGGGTGACCTTGACCTTGTCGCCTTCCTCGAAGAAGCGCGTCATCGCCCGCTGCTTCACTTCATAGTCGTGCTTGTCGATGTTCGGGCGGAGCTTGATCTCCTTGATCTCCACCACCTTCTGCCGCTTGCGCGCCTCGTTCTTCTTCTTCTGCTCCTGGAACTTGAACTTGCCGTAGTCCAGGATCTTGCAAACGGGCGGATCCGCGTTCGGGACGATCTCCACCAGGTCGAGGCCGACTTCTTCAGCGGCTTCGAGAGCTGAGGAGGTGGGCATCACGCCCTGCTTCTCACCGTGCTGGTCGATGAGCAGCACTTTGGGAACACGGATTTCATCGTTGATGCGCGGCCCGTCCTTGACGGGAGGCGCCTGCATGGGGCGGCGAATAGGGGTTTGCTCCGGTTGTTGATACGCAAACGCCGGCGCGCTTCGGGAGCGAACCGGTCGATCCGCCAGTATATGCGTGAGGGTTACCGCTGTATCAAGCCGCGCCGGCGGTCGAGGCGATCAAAGATTGAGCCCGTTGCGCCACGGTCGCGACCGCCAGATCCGACAGCCGCTCGGCGCGCATCACCGCCACCTTGCCGCGCGGTCCCGACAACGCTGGGTCGGAGGCGCCGGAGAACAGCACGACCGTTCGCGCCCCGGCCGCGGCCGCCAGGTGCAGTGGCCCGGTGTCGTTGCCGACCGCCAGCGCGGCCTTGGCGCCGAGGATGGCGATGCGGCCGAAGTCGGTGCGGCCGGTCAGGTCGCGGGCGCGCGGGACCTCGCGCTGGATCGCGTGGGCCAGCGGCGTCTCCTGCGGCCCGCCGATGATCACGATGTCCATCCCCTTGGAATAGAGGATGCGCGCCAGCTCGGCGTACTTCTCGACCGGCCAGCGCTTCTCCGGCCGGTGCGCCGAGCCGCCGGGCACGAACATCACGTAGGGCCTGGGCTTGACGCCGCCCGGCACCGGCCGGTCGAGCGGCTGGTGCTTCCAGATCCAGGAAAGGTCCGGCGCTGGCGCTGCGCCCGGCTCGGTTGGCGCGTCCGGCCAGATGCCGGCGTACATCAGCTGGTCGGCCTGCCGTTCCAGCGTGTGCATCGAATTGCGCAGCGGATTCTTGTGCGGCAGCGAACAGCCGAGCGCGATCCCCGACCAGGGCGGCGGATTGGGCCGCAAGATCTGGAAGATTCGGTTCGACTGCGCCGAGGTCTGCAGGTCGTAGACGCGTGCATAGCCCGCCGCGCGCAGCCGGCGCCGCAGCGCCACCCACTGGGCGAAGCTCTCCGGTCGCCCGTCGGATTCCACGGCGTTGAAGTAGGGGCAGATCTTGGCGAGCGCCACGAACGGCGGTGTGGTCAGCAGGGTGATGTGCGCCTTGCGGTGCGCTTCGCGGATCTTCTTCATCGCCGCCAGCGCCAGGACGAAGTCGCCCAAGGCCGAAAGCTTGATGACCAGGATCTTTTCCACCTTGCGCGACGACATCAGGCGCGGGCCTCCAGCACCCGTTCATAGGCGCGAAGCGTCGCTTCGCACATAGCCTCGGTGCGATAGAGCACGCGCGACCTGGCCATGGCGGCTGCGCCCATCCGCGCGCGGGCCTGGGGGCCCATGTCGAGGGCATGCGCCAGCGCCTGAGCCCAGGCGCCCGCGTCTCCGGGCGTGACCAGCCACCCTGTCTCGCCTTCGACGACCGTATCCAACGTTCCGCCGTGCGCGGCCGCGATCACCGGGCGGCCCATCGCCTGCGGCTCGACGGCGGTGCGGCCGAAGGACTCCGGGACCGTGGTCGGCAGTATGGCGATGTCGCAGAGCGCGAAGGCTGCCGGCATGTCGTGGCAATGGCCCACCAGCCGGATCTCGTCGGTAAGGCCCGCCCGGGCGATCGCAGCCACCAGCTCCTGGCGGTAGTCGGTGCGGCCCTGGTCGTCGCCGGCGAACAGGATGAGAAAGTCGCGCCGGCCCTGAGCCTTCAACCGGGCCGCCGCCTCGATGATGGTGAGGTGGCCCTTGATGCGGGTCAGCCGGCCGGCCAGCAGGACCTTGGCGCGCGGGTCGTCCCCGGCGACGCCCCATGCGCTGCGCAGGGCGGTGACGCGCTCGGGCGGGACCTTGGCCGGGTCGAAGCGCGCAAGGTCCACGCCGCGCGGGATGGCGACGACCTTGGCCGGGTCGAGGCCGTGCTCGGCCAGCACGTGCGCGCGCGTGTACTCGGAGTTGGCGATCACCAGGGCGCCGCGGGTCATCACCGCATTGTACCAGCGCTTCAGCCCGCTCCTGGCCTTGTAGATGCCGTGGTAGGTGGCGACGAACGGAGTCCCGGTCGCCTGCGCCGCCCAGAGCGCGGAAAAGGCCGGCGCACGCGAGCGGGCATGCACCAGAGTTACGCGCTCGCGCCGGATTATGGTCGCCAGCCGGGCCGCATTGCCCAGGATCGTCAGCAGGTTCTTCGAGTGCGCCGGCATGGCTAGGAACCGCCCGCCGTCGGCTTCGAGCCTGGCCACCATGCGCCCGCCGCGGCTGGCCACCAGGGCGCGGCCGCCGGCCGCCGTCACGGCGCGAGCAATCTCCAGCGCGCTCTGCTCCGCGCCGCCCGTTTCGAGCTCGGGGACGACCTGCAGCAGAGTGAAATTGGAAGGGAGCGCCACCCGATCTGCTTAGCGCTGTTCGCGGCGCCGTAAAGAGGGGCTAAGAGCTGGGCGCATGAGCGAGACGAGCGGACACCTCATTCGCCCCGACGGCGAACGGCTGGCCTGGCGGCGGGTGGTGGGCGCCGGCCCTACCGTGGTGTGGATGAGCGGCTTCCGCTCGGACATGACCGGGACCAAGGCGGAAGCGCTGGCCGACTGGGCGAAGGCGAACGGCCGCGGTTTCCTCCGCTTCGATTACTTCGCTCACGGCGAATCTTCCGGCGAATTTCTGCAGGGCACGATCACGCGCTGGCGCGAGGATGCGCTCAGCGTCATCGACGAACTGGTCGAGGGACCGATCGTGCTGGTGGGCTCGTCGATGGGCGGCTGGCTCGCCTGCCTCGTGGCGCTGGCCAGGCCCGAGCGACTCGCCGCCATGGTGCTGATCGCGCCTGCGCCGGACTTCACCTCCAAGCTGATGCCTCTGCGGTTTCCGCCCGAAGCGGTCACGGCCTTGCGCGACGAGGGCGTCTGGATGGAGCCGTCGCAGTATGGCGACCCCAGCCCGATCACGGCTAAGCTTCTGGAGGACGGCGCCCGCTGGTCGATCCTCGACGCCGAGGTCCCGATCGCTGTCCCGGTGCGCATCCTCCAGGGCGGCGAAGACCCCGACGTCCCTTGGCGTCACGCGCTTGAGCTGTCGCAGGCGATCAAGAGCCAGGACGTGGTCTTCGCCCTGATCAAGGACGGCGACCATCGCCTCTCGCGGGATCAGGACATCGCGCGACTGGTCGCGACGGTGGCGGAGGTGGCTTAACGCCCCCTCAGTCGGCTTCGCTGACAGCTCCCGCGCTGCGCGGTGGAGCATCCTACGGCTCAGATCCTACACTGCGCAGCGGGGGAGGTGGATCCCGCCGCAGGCGGGAGACGGAGGGGCGTTCAGCGGCGCTCCGCCGCCAGCACCGCACATAGCCCCTCGCGATAGGTCGGGTAGATCGGACGCCAGCCGAGCTCGGCCTTGGCCAACGCGTTCGAGACGCGCTTGCTCTCGGCGTAGAAGCGTAGAGCGGCGGGGGGAAGTCGCGCCTCTTCCAGCGTGACCTCGGGCGGAACGGGCAGGCCGAGCAGTCCGGCGGCGTAGGCGACGACCTCGCTGTTGGGGCAGGGCGCGTCGTCGCAGAGGTTGTAGGCGGCGCCGGCGCGCGGGCGGGCGATCGAGGCTTCCAAGCCGGCGGCCAGGTCGTCGACGTGGATGCGCGAGAACAGATGGCCAGGGATGGCGATGCGCCGCGCGCGGCTCTCGCGCAGGCGGTCGAAGGGCGAGCGGCCGGGGCCGTAGATGCCCGGCAGCCGGAACGCCGTCACCGTCAGGCCCATGCCGCGGCCGACTTCGCGCCAGTCGCGCTCGGCGCTGACCCGCCGGGCGCCTTCGACGGACTGGGCGGCGAGGCGGGTGGTCTCGAAGGCCCAGCCGCCGCGCTGGTCGCCATAGACCCCTGTGGTCGAGAGGTAGCCGATCCAATCCGGAAACGCTCGCGCGCTGGCCATCGCCGGGGCGAGCGCCTGAAGGCCCGGGCAGCCATCGGCGCCGGGGGGCGCGCTGATCAGCACCGCCTGCGAGCGCGCGATCACTTCCGCCAGCCGCGCATCGTCGGCGGTGTCCACGACTTCTACGCCTTGAGCGGCAAGGCGCTCGACGTCCTCAGGCCGCCGCACGCCGGCCGCGATCTCCCAGCCCTGCGGGCGCAGGCGCCGGGCGAGCGCCTGGGCGGTGAAGCCATATCCGAACGCAAACAGACGCAAGGGCCCTACTCCGCGGCGACCGCGGCCTCTCCACGCGCGGCGGCGGCTCGCTCAGCGTTCCAGTGCGAGCTGCAAGGGATTTTCGACAGGTCGACGCGGTGCGCAAAGGCCCGCGCAGTCTCGGCGATTTCCAGCAACAGGCCGTCCTCCAGGGTGATCGGCTCCAAACCATAACTCAGCAGCCGACGGTTCTCGACGGCGAGCTCGTTCTCCTCGGCCTCCTCGCGTGGGTTGGGGAGGCTGGCGATCGCGGCGCCCGTCAGCCGCGCGACCATCTGGGCGAGGTCGCGGACGCGCCAGCACTCGGTCATCTGGTTCATCACCTTGACCCGCTCTCCGGCCTTCGGTGGATTGGCCAGCGCCAGCTCCACGCAGCGCACGGTGTCCTGGATGTTGATGAAGGCGCGGGTCTGCCCGCCCGAGCCGTGCACCGTCAGCGGATAGCCGACGGCGGCCTGCATCAGGAAGCGATTCAACACCGTGCCGTAGTCGCCGTCATAATCGAAGCGGTTGACCAGCCGCGCGTCGAGCCGCGTTTCGGCGGTCTGGGCGCCCCAGACGATGCCCTGGTGCAGGTCGGTGATCCGCAGCCGGTCGTTGCGCGCGTAGAACTGGAAGAGCAGGGCGTCCTGGGTCTTGGTAAGGTGATAGATCGAGCCGGGATTGGCCGGATAGAGGATCTCGCGCGCCTCCCAGCCCCGCGGTGTTTCCACCTTCACCGTAAGGTAGCCCTCCGCGATCGCCATGCCGTTCGCGCCGTAGCCGTAGACACCCATGGTGCCGAGGTGCGCCAGGTGGATGTCGAGGCCGGTCTCGACGATCGCGGCCAGCACGTCGTTGGTGGCGTTGAGGTTGTTGTCGACGGTGTAGCGCTTGTGCTGCGCCGACTTCATCGAATAGGGCGCGGCGCGCTGCTCGGCGAAGTGGACGATGGCGTCGGGACGCCAGGACTTCAGAAGCGCCAGCAGCGCCTCGTAGTCCTTGCCGACGGTGATCCTGTGGAAGTCGATTTCGTGCCCGGAGGCCTGGCGCCAGGCGGCCAGCCGCGTCTCGATCGGCTCGATCGGGGTCAGCGAATGCGCCTGCAACTCGTCGTCGATGCGCCGGCGCGACTGGTTGTCGACGATCGCAACGTCCCAACCGCGGGCGGAGAGATGGAGCGCGGTCGGCCAGCCGCAGAAGCCGTCGCCGCCGAGGACAAGGACGCGCATCGTGACTCCGCAACCGCAATCCCGACCTGCAAATGGCTACTCCACAGCCGGGGATTTCGGAAGCGCGGACGCTACACGAAATCCTCTTTCCGCAAGCCTGAAGCGGGGTGCTAGAGCAGCGCCTGGATGGCCTTGCGGGCGTCGTCAGCAAGCTCGGGGCGGCGCAGCGCGAAGGCGACGTTGGCGCGCAGGAGGCCGATCTTGTCGCCGCAGTCGTAGGTCGTGCCCTCGTACTCCAGCGCATAGAAGCTCTGCCGCTGCATCAGCGTCGCCATGGCGTCGGTGAGCTGGATCTCGCCCCCGGCGCCGCGCTCCTGGGTCTCCAGGATCTCGAAGATCTCCGGCTGCAGCACATAGCGGCCGGAAATGAACAGATTCGAGGGCTCGGTTCCGGGCGCCGGCTTTTCCACCATGCCGGTCATCCGGTTCAACCGGCCGTCCTGGCTCTCCAGCGCGCAGATCCCGTACTTGTGGGCTTCGCCTTCGGGCGCCGGCTCGACGACCACGATGTTGCCGCCGACCTTCTGGTAGGCGTCGACCGCCTGCGCGAGCGCCGGCCGCTCGGCGGCCATCAACATGTCGGGCAGCATGATCGCGAACGGTTCGTCGCCGATGATGTCGCGCGCGCACCAGATCGCGTGGCCCAGGCCGTGCGGCGCCATCTGACGCACGAAGCTCATCTGGCCCGGCTTGGGCAGGTCGCGCCGAACCTCTTCGAGGATGGCGGTTTTGCCCTTGGCCTCGAGCGCCTGCTCGATTTCCGGCTGGGAGTCGAAATAGTCCTCGATCGCGCCCTGGCCGCGGCCGACGATGAAGACGAAATGCTCGATGCCGGCCGCGCGCGCCTCCTCGACGACATAAGAGAGGATTGGACGGTCGACGACGTTCAGCAGGTTCTTCGGCGTCGTCTTGGCACCGGGCAGCACGCGGGTTCCGAGCCCCGCCACAGGAAGCACCGCCTTACGTACGCGTTTCGTCATCCAGCTCTCCGACCCTGCTGCCGCGCCAAAGCTCGAGTGTTCAGCTTGGCCCAAACGCCCTTATCGCGCTTACGATCCGGTGAAGACGGTGCGTTGTCCACGCCGCTATCAGAAGCTGCATTTGCAGGTGCATGCGACAGAATTGCGCCACCCTGACGTCATCACGATTTTGAGACCACACGAAGACGTGTAGGATTCGGCTCCGGGGAATTATCCCCAGGGGAGTCGAGCCAATGAAACTGCGTGTCCTCACTTCGGTCGCCGTCGCCGCTGTTCTCGCCGCGAGCCTGTCCGCCTGCCAGAAGAAGGCTGAAGAGGCCAACACCGCGGCTGCTGAAGCGAACGCCTCCGCGGCTTCGGCTGAAGCATCCGCCAACACCGCGGCCATGGAAGCGAACACCGCCGCCATGGAGGCGAACACCGCCGCTGGGGCCGCCGGCAACGCCGCCGCCGCTGGCAACATGCCTGCCGGCAGCTAGTAGACTGCTTTCGCGCGCGGCCGCCTCAGCAGAGCGCGGCCGCCGCTATATTGCGCGCCACTACTCGACCGTGACGGACTTGGCGAGATTGCGCGGCTGATCGACGTCGGCGCCCTTCTGCACAGCCACGTGGTAGGCCAGCAGTTGGATCGGCGCCGACATCACCAGCGGCGCGACCAGCGGATCGCACTTCGGCGCCGTCACCACCACCCGCGCCCCTTTCGGCGCATGATGTTCGCCCTCGGGGTCGGTGATGAAGATCACTTGGCCGCCCCGGGCCATGACCTCGCTCATGTTCGAGGCCGACTTGTCGAAATAGCTGTCGTGGGGCGCCAGGATGACGATCGGCGTTTCCTCGTCCACCAGCGCGATCGGGCCGTGCTTGAGCTCGCCGGCGGCGTAGCCTTCGGCGTGAATGTAGCTGATTTCCTTGAGCTTCAGAGCGCCTTCCAGGGCCAGTGGATACATCGGCCCGCGGCCGAGGTAGAGCACGTCGCGCGCCTTGGCGACGTCCACGGCGATGCTGCGGACCGAGTCTTCGAGCTGGATTGACTCAGCGATCAGCCGCGGCGCCTCCAGCAGGATGCGCACCAGACGCTTCTCTTCGGCCTCGTCGATGCGGCCGCGAGCCCGCGCCGCGGCGAGCGCCAGCGCGGTCAGCACGCTGACCTGCGCCGTGAACGCTTTAGTCGAGGCGACGCCGATCTCCGGCCCGCAGTGGATCGGCCAGACCACGTCCACTTCGCGGGCGATGGTGGACTCGATGGTGTTGACGATCGCGGCGCTGCGCATGCCCTTGGCGCGGCATAGCCGAAGCGCCGCCAGGGTGTCGGCGGTCTCACCGGATTGCGACATGGCCAGGGCCAGCGCGCCGGCGTCGAGCGCCGGCTCGCGGTAGCGGAACTCCGAAGCGATCTCGACGTCCACGGGAAGGTCGGCGAGCTGCTCGATGAGATACTTGCCCATCAGGCCGGCGATGTAGGACGTGCCGCAGGCGACGATCTGGATTCGCCGCACGCTTGCGAAATCGATGTCGCCGGGTACGGCGCTCAGATCGGTCAGGGCGTCGACGTAGGCCGCGATGGTCCGATGGCACCCCTCGGGCTGGTCGTGGATTTCCTTCTCCATGAAGTGGCGGTAGTTACCCTTCTCCATGACCGCGGCGGACGCGGGGAGGACCTTGATCGGCCGATCGGCGGGGCGCCCGTCGTGATCGAAGATCTGCGCGCCATGGTGATCGATCACCGCATAGTCGCCGTCTTCGAGATAGGCGACGCGGTTGGTGAAGGGGCCGAGCGCGAGGCCGTCCGAGCCCAGGAACATCTCGCCATCGCCGTAGCCCACCGCCAGGGGCGGGCCGTTGCGCGCGCCGAGGATGACCTCGTGTTCGCCGCCCACCAGGATCGCCAGGGCATAGGCGCCGCGCAGGCGGTCGAGCGTCGCCTTGAAGGCGGCCAGCGGGGCGAGGCCCTCCTCCAGCGTCACGTCCAGCAGGTGCGCGACCACCTCGGTGTCGGTGTCGCTGGAGAACACCCGGCCCTTGGCCTGCAGTTCGGCCTTCAGCTCGGCGAAGTTCTCGATGATACCGTTGTGCACGACCGCCACGCGGCCGGCGATGTGCGGGTGGGCGTTGCGTTCGGTCGGCGCGCCGTGCGTCGCCCAGCGCGTGTGGCCAATGCCTGTCGCAGCGTTCAGCGGCTCGCGCTCGAGCACCGCCTCCAGCTGGCGCAGCTTGCCCGGAGCGCGACGGCGCTCCAGCACCCCGTCCACCTGAGCCGCGATGCCGGCGGAGTCGTAGCCCCGATACTCCAGGCGCTTCAGGCTCTCGACGAGCCGCTCCGCGACTGGGCGGGTCCCTACGATGCCGATGATGCCGCACATGAGCCGGGCCGTCCTTTATGCTAAAGCAAGCAAACGTGAGCGATGTGAGTTGATCGCCTTTAACACTGGCTAAGGCCTGGCGAATTAAATCTGAGTTTCGCAACGTTTCGTAGAGCGACCGAGAGCCCACCATGAGCAAGCGCGCCTATTTCGGCACCGATGGCATTCGCGGCCAGGCGAACAAGCACCCGATGACGGCCGAGGTCGCGCTGCGCGTCGGGCTGGCCGCCGGCAAGCTCTTCATGTCGAAGGACGATCGCCGACATCTGGTGGTGATCGGCAAGGACACGCGGCTCTCCGGCTACATGATCGAGCCGGCGCTGGTCGCGGGCTTCACCAGCGTGGGTATGGACGTGCGCCTGTTCGGGCCGCTGCCGACGCCCGGCGTGGCGATGATGACGCGCTCGCTGCGCGCCGACCTGGGCGTGATGATCTCCGCCTCGCACAACGCCTACGCCGACAACGGCATCAAGCTGTTCGGGCCGGACGGCTACAAGCTCTCCGACGAACGCGAGCTGGAAATCGAGGCGCTGATGGACCAGGGCCTGCAGGAGGGCCTGGCGGAGCCCAACGACCTCGGGCGCGTGCAGCGGATCGACGACTCCCAGGCGCGCTATGTCGAAATCGCCAAGGCGACCTTCCCGCGGCGGCTCAGCTTGTCCGGCATGCGGGTGGTGATCGATTGCGCCAACGGCGCCGGCTACAAAGTGGCGCCCACCGCGCTCTACGAGCTGGGCGCCGAGGTCATCCCGGTGGGCGTCGGCCCGAATGGTTTCAACATCAACGACGAGTGCGGCTCGACCCATCCCCGAGAGATGCAGCGCCTGGTCAAAGAATACCGCGCCGACATCGGCATCGCCCTCGACGGCGACGCCGACCGGGTGATCATCTGCGACGAGAAGGGCCAGATCATCGACGGCGACCAGCTTATGGCGCTAATCGCGGGCCACTGGGCCAAGACCGGCCGGCTGAGCGGCGGCGGCGTGGTGGCCACGGTGATGTCCAACCTGGGGCTGGAGCGGTTCATGCAGGCGCGCGGCCTGACGCTCGAGCGCACGCCGGTCGGCGACCGTTACGTCATGGAACGGATGCGCCAGGGCGGCTTCAACCTCGGCGGCGAGCAGTCGGGTCACATCATCCTGCGCGACTACGCCACCACGGGCGATGGCCTGCTGGCCGCGCTGCAGGTGCTGACGGTGCTGAAGGAAGCCGACCGGCCGATGAGCGCGCTGGCCCAGCAGTTCGAGCCGGTTCCGCAGCTTCTGGAGAACGTGCGCTTCAGCTCCGGCAAGCCCCTGGAAAGCAACGCCGTGAAGGCGGTGATCGCCGAGGCTGAGCAACGCCTGAACGGTTCCGGCCGCATCGTCGTGCGCGCGTCCGGGACCGAGCCGCTGATCCGCATCATGGCCGAAGGCGACGACGCGAAGCTGGTCAGTCAGGTGGTGAGGGAAATCGCCGGCGCCGTGAAACAAGTCGCGGCCTGACCGGCGGCAGTCTCGGCAGGAAAATGGGCGACGGTTTTGGCGTCCGCAGGGGCGCGATCACAGTCTTGCGCGTCGTCTCGTCCGCCTTCAAGAGCGTGCGACTGCGCGTCGCAGGCGCGCGCGGACATTTCAATTGAGTAAAGCAACCCTACCCAAGGCCGAATCGTTGTGACATAAAGGAGACAACCGGCCCGAGTGAGAGGCCGGCCTGGATCATGGGAGGACGCATGCGGCGCAACTGGGCGCTCGTGGGCGAGGGGAGGCCGGATCAGCGAGGCGCAAGGTCGCTCGCGTGCTTGGCGTTCGTCGTCTTTCTCAGCCTGGCCTTCTGGGCCGGCGCGCTCTGGATCGCAGAGTTCCTTATCCGGCTGATGACCGCGCGAGGGTACTGAAGCCGGAGTCCTCTCCCACTCCGCTTCGCGGGGGGAGAGGTCGCCTGCATTCTCTCAGATCTCCTGATTGTAGGCGCCGACTTCCGGATATGCGGCGAGCCGCGGCTTCACCTCTTCACGGAACAGCGCGCGCATATCGGCGTCCGACTGGGTGCTCTCCACGACGACGACCATCTCGGGCTTGTTGGACGAGGCGCGCACCAGCACCCAGGAACCGTCTTCCAGGGCCACGCGAACCCCGTTAACGGTGATCAGGTCGACGATCTTGCGGCCGAGGATCGAGCCGCCGGCCTTCGCCAGCTTCGCGTACTCTTCCGAAACCTGGTCGACCACCTCGTACTTCACCTCGTCGGCGCAGTGCGGGCTCATGGTTAGCGAGGTGAAGGCGACGGGCAGGGCCTTCTTCAGGTCGGAGAGCTTCTTGCCCGGATTGCGGTCGAGCATGGAGAGCACCGCGGCGGCGGCCACCAGGCCGTCGTCGTAGCCGCGGCCGAGCGGCTGGTTGAAGAAGAAATGGCCGCTCTTCTCGAAGCCGGCCAGCGCGCCGAGTTCGGCGGTCTTGCGCTTGATGTAGGAGTGGCCGGTCTTCCAGTAGACCGTCTTCGCGCCATTGGCTTTCAGCACCTCGTCAGTGTTGAAGAGGCCGGTCGACTTCACGTCGACGATGAAGGTGGCGTCGGCATGCAATTGAGAAAGGTCTCTTGCAAGCATGAGCCCGATCTTGTCGGCGAAGATCTCCTCGCCCTCGTCGTCGACCACGCCGCAGCGGTCGCCATCGCCGTCGAAGCCCAGGCACAGGTCGGCGCCATGCGCCTTCACCGCCTCGGACATGGCGTGCAGCATGACGTGGTCTTCGGGGTTCGGGTTGTATTTGGGGAAGGTGTAGTCGAGCTCGCAGTCCATCTCGATCAGCTCGACGACGCCCATCGCCTTGAGCGCCTTCACCGCGAAGGCGCCGGCCGTGCCGTTGCCGCAGGCGGCGATCACCTTCAGCGGACGGGTCAGCTTGGCGCGGGAGGCGGCGTCGGCGATGTAGCGCTCGACGACGCCGGCGACGTGGGCGACCGAGCCGCCCGGGCGCTGTTTCCACTCGCCGGCCAGCACCAGCTCTCTCAGCCGGCCCATCTCGTCGGGTCCGAAGGTCAGCGGCTTCTGGGCGCCCATCTTCACCCCGGTCCAGCCATTCTCGTTGTGGCTGGCGGTGACCATCGCCACGCACGGCGCATCGAGGTCGAACTGGGCGAAGTAAGCCATCGGCGACACCGCCAGGCCGATGTCCAGCACCTCGCAGCCGGCGGCGACCAGGCCGATGGTCAGCGCCTGTTTGATGGAGAGCGAGTAGGAGCGGTAGTCGTGGGCGACGACGATGCGGTTCTGGCCGAGCTCATGAATGTAGGTTCCCAGGCCAAGGCCCAGCGCCTGAACGCCCAGAAGATTGATCTCCGGCCCGAACAGCCAGCGGGCGTCGTATTCGCGAAAGCCGGTCGCCTTCACCAGCGGCAGGATCTCGTAGTCGAAGGTGTTGGGCTTCAGGTCGGCGCGAGGGGCAGGCAGCATCGGAACTCCTGGGGCGGCTCTGGTGCGGAGGTTGTAAAGGGTGGCGGCTCCCAAGGCGAGAGAACGCTTTGCCGGGCAAGAAAGCGCAATTTACGAGTCCAGCGCACAGGCCGCCCTAGCGCCGCGATGATCGATAACTCGACAGGGACATCGCGAGCGTGACGGCCGAGATCGCCAGGGTGAGCATGCCGGTTCCCTTCCAGCCAGCCCAGCCATAGGCCGCGGTTCCGGCCCAGCTGGCGAGACCGCCCCCCAGGAAGGTCAGCGTGATGTAGACGGTCATCAGGCGCGTGCGGATCTCTGCGCTGCGGTCGAGGAAGGTCATGCGCCCGGTCACGTCGATCAGATTGCCCGCCACGCCCAACGCCAGGATGGGGGCGATCATCAACCAGATCGATCCGCCGGCCAGCCAAAGCAGGACCAGGCAGGCCAATTGCACGGACGCGGCGACCAGCCGAGCGCGGCGCGGGCCACTGCGGTCGGCCAACGCCCCGAGGCGTGGGGTGATCATCAGGTTGGCCAGCGAAATGGCGCTCAGATAGCCCACGACGTCGACGCCGTAGCCCATCTGCGGGCTTGTCAGATGCAGGCTGAGGCCGAGCCAGACAGCCAGGAAAGTGCCGAAGTTAAGCGCCTGGATGACGCCGGAGTGCACGACGTCCGGATGCGCCCGCATGATGGCCAGGAGCGAACGAAGCAGGCCCCAGTATGTCGGCGCGGATGCGTCTCGGGGCGCCGCCGGCTCCTTTTCGATGATGAGCGGCAGGCCAAAGCAGACGCAGAGCATAAGGCCGGCAGCGGCGAGGTAGGCCGCGCGCCAGCCGAAATACTCGCCGATCAGGCCGCCCCCGATGCGCGCGAACAGGATGCCGGCCGTCACCCCGGTGGCGAGGACGGCCGTGGCGTAACCCAGTCGGGCGGCTTGGACTCGCTTCGAGACGTATGCCGGGATCAGGTAGGGCGTGACGTTGAAGAAGCCCAATAGGGTTGAGCTGAGCGCGAACACCGCGAAGTTCTTGGCGAACGCCATCCCGACGAGTGCGACCAGCTGCGGTGCGACGAAGATCAGCGTCAGGCGCCGGTTGCCGATCTTGTCGCCAAGCGGCAGCAGCAGGAGGATGCCCGCCGCCAGCGCCATCTGGTTCACGGCCGGGACGATCCCGCTCATCGAGGTGGTGATGCCGAAATCGGCGGCGACGCGAGTGATGATCGGTTGGATGTAGTAGCCGTTGGCCACGACCACCGCCGTCGCCGCGGCAAGCACGTAGAGCCGCATGAGGCTCAGCGGCGGCCGCGTCGTCGGCGACGCGGTCCCCGGCTCGCCAGACGGTTTCGCGGGGCCTTCGCTGCTTCGCGTATTGTCGAGTTCTATGGCCCGCGCCCCCCTGCGCAGGCCTTATGCCCGCCGTCGCGGCGGGTCGAAAACCCCAATTGTGCGGATTAGCGAAGCGGCTGCGCCATCAGGCGGCCCGCGAGGAGGGGGCCATTGCCGCTCTCAGTTTTCGGTCTGGCCAGAGCCACGTCCCAAAACCTGCGAACGGCGGGGCGTTCGTCCGAGAGCGTCGCACCACGCCGAACTCGGTGCGAGAGCCCGTGTCGATGACAGGGCGAACAACGTAGCCGTGGCTGGCGCCAGCCTGTCCGTCGTAGGTCAGGGCGCAGATGCGTTCGCGGACGGCGTAGTGGTGAACCCCTGGTCGCCCCTCCGCCACCCAGCGGGGCTCTGCGGCGGCCACCAGGAAAGGCAGGTGTTCTTGGTCCTCCGCGTGCGGGATCTGCTGGACCGGCATCGCCAGGCGGACGCCCCGCAGGTCCTCCATCCGGATTTCGGCAAGACTCGCCAGACAGGTCGCCCTAGCCCTGCCGGCCGACCAAGCTTTCGCCTACCCGCAAGCGGTCGGCGGCAGCGGTGCCTTCGCCCCAATCTGCGGCCTACCGCTCCAACTACGGCAACATCCAGAAGACGACGGTCGTCGTCTTCCCAAGCGGCATCGCCTCGACCCTGGTGCGGAACGCCGCAGAAGCGACCATCCGGGGCGGCGAGTGGTTCCGGCCGGCGGAGAACCTCCGCTTCGCGGTCTTCGCCAAGAACTTTCTGAATAAGTACTGCTTCGTACAGGACGCCGATATTCACTCGCTCGGCTTCGATTTCGTCACCCCGGGCCAGCCTCGCTTCATTGGCGTGGAAGTCAGCAAGAGCTTCGGCGGCGGCTGATGCGGTGCGGTGCCGGAGGGGGCGCGGTGAAAGCCTCGCCCCGTCCGGCCGACCGTTGGAGGCCTCAGAACATCTCGTTGTAGCCTTCCATCAAAAGCTCGCCGTTCTTGACCCGGCGCAGCACCATGATGTCGGCGCCCTGCAGGCCCCGATGCGCATGCGGGTTGAAGCCGATGCAGGTGCGCGGCCCGCCGCACGCCGACGGCAGGCAGGTCAGCATTTCGAGGCCGCGGCGCACGCCGTCGCGCGTCAGGATCGGCGCCAGCATGATCCCTTCGATCAAGGCCGTGAGTGCGTCGCGGAACAGCGCCACCAGTTCCGGCGTCGGGCCGTCGATGCCGGGATAACGGGCCATGTAGTCCTTGTAGAGCTTGGCCGTGATCGGGTTGTTGTCGTCCCACATGGTGGTGCCCACCCACCCTTCGTATCGCGCCCGCGTTTCGGGGTTCGGCGCGGTCGCGCCGGAGAAGGCGTCATTCATGACGCGCGGAATGTCCCAGTCCGACTTGGCGACGTGATGGGCCCACGCGCTTGACATCGGACCGGTGCCGAAGTGGGCCAGCGCATCGGGTTTCAGCTCCGACAGCTCGGTGACCGTGCGCGCGAAGATCTCTTCCCGGTTCGGGACCATGATCTGCGGAAAGCGCTCGTCACCCAGTATTCTCAGGCCCGCGCGCTTGCAGGCGTTGCGGAAGTGTTCGACGTTTTCTTCGGCGTGGTCGGCGTAATCCCAGGTGATTACGACGCGTCGGTAGTCGTTTTTCTTGAGCCAGCTCGCCATCGTGTACACGTCGTGCGGAATGCTGCTCCAGCAGATCGAGAAGCCCCACTTCGACATGCCTTTCGCCGTAGCGCCCGTGCCGATGAAGGGCACCTCCAGCTTGTCGGCGACCGGCGCGAGCGCGATCGTGTCGTCGGCATGGTGGCCGCCGATGATGGCGATGACGCCCTTGCTCGCCAGCTCGTGAAAGCCGTCGATGGAGTTCTGGATGTAACCGGCGGGCGGCCCATAGGGGTAGAGCTTGACGAACTCGAAGCCTCGCTCGAAACGTCCGGAGCCCTTGTACTGCTCCAGGACGAAATCATAGATCCGCTCGGCGTGATCGGTGATCGACGGCATGGAATCGAGCAACAGGCCGATGCGAACGGGTTCGGCGAGTTCCTGATATTGGTCGCGGCGGGTCATTATGTTTCCTCCTGAGCGAAAGTTTATTTCGAAAGGACGGTGAGTCCTTACGATCTACCGCCGGCGATCCGGTCGATGTGTCCCCGTGCTCTTCAAATGAAGCGGTCAGCACACTGACGTAGCGGCGATATTAAATGCACTCTTTGGGAGAATAGTCGCGCTTCCATGCCGAACGCAATCACGTTTGGACGGCAATAAAGTATATAGATTTGGGCTGCGGCGGAGCGCGCCGGCTCACATGACGCCGGCGCGGAGGATGTCATGGACGTGGAGGATCCCGACCGGTCTGCCGGCGTCGACAACGAATAGGACGGTGACGGCCGGGGCGGGGTCGCTCATGCGGGCGAGCGCTTCGGAGGCCAGCATGTCGGGCGGCACAGTCTTCTTAGGGCCCGGCGTCATCACCTCGCGCGCCGTATGGTCCAAGAGGCCGTCGATGTGGCGGCGCAGGTCGCCGTCGGTGATGGCGCCCAGCAGCTTTCCGTCGGGGCCAGTGACTCCGACAATCCCCCACCGTTTCTCGGTCATCACCAGCAGCGCCTGGCGCATCGGGGTGGCCTCAGTGACCAACGGCAGCTCGACTTCGCCGTGCATCAGGTCGGCGACGGTGCGCAGCATTGCGCCCAGCTTTCCGCCGGGATGGAAAAGGCGGAAGTCCTCCGACTGAAACCCGCGCCGCTCCAGGAGCGCCACGGCGAGTGCGTCGCCGAGCGCGATCTGCAACGTGGTCGAGGTGGTGGGCGCATTGACGTTGGGCGTTGCCTCGCGGCCATCGGCCAACTGCAGGATGACGTCGGCTGCGCGCCCGAGCGCGCTCTTCGGATCGGCGGTGATGGCGATCAGCGGGATGGCGAAGCGCTTAGCGTAGGCCAGCAGGTCGGCGAGCTCGCGCGCCTCGCCCGACTTGGAGAGCGCCAGCACCACGTCGTCGCCGGTGATCATGCCGAGGTCGCCATGGCTGGCCTCCGCCGGATGCACGAACAGGGCCGCCGCGCCGGTCGAGGCGAAGGTGGCGGCGATCTTGCGCGCCACGTGGCCGGACTTGCCGATGCCGGTGCAGACCACGCGGCCCTTGGCATCCGCCAGCAGGTCGACGGCCTTTGCGAACGCGGCGTCGAGGGCCTGCCCCTGGGCCTCGAGCGCCTGGGCCTCGGCGGCCAGCACGCGGCGGCCGACGGCGATGGGGTCGAAGCCGCTCATTGGCCGGGCGCGATCGCCTGGGCCTGGGCCGCGCGGACCGCCGCCCGCGCCGCGTTGACCCGCCGCTCCGCCGCCTCGTTCTCGCGGATCATCGCCGCCTGCACTTCGGGCCGCTGCTGCTCCGGCAGATGGCCGAACGGGGCGGGCGAGCGCGCGCCCAGTCCCTGCGGCCAGACCAGCGAAAGGGCGATGGCCGCGAGCGCGGCCAGGCCCAGGAACGGCAGGAAAAGGCGATCCAGCATCGTCCGCTCTATAGCCGCTCGGGTGAGTCCTGCCCATAGATGCTCCCCCTCAGGGGGGAGTTCCGCCGCAGGCGGTGAGGGCTTCCGCTCAGAAGGCGGCCGTTGGTACGACCACGATCTGAGCGGAAGCCCCCTCCGGCCCTTCGGGCCACCTCCCACTTTTGGGGGGGAGGATCATCTTGACGCCGCCCGGCCGGAGCCCTAGCGCCTCCAGCGAACGCGCCACGACAGAAAGGTCACGCCCTTGCCGACGCTCATCCTGCTGCGCCACGGCCAAAGCCAGTGGAACCTCGAGGATCGGTTCACCGGCTGGGTCGACGTCGACCTGACGGCCGAGGGCGAGGCGCAGGCGAGGAAGGGCGGCGAGCTGATCCGCCAGGCGGGGATCGCCATCGACCGCTGCTATACCTCGGTGCTGACGCGGGCGATCCGCACCTCCTGGCTGGCGTTGGCCGCGGCCGGTCAGGCCTTTGTGCCGGAGGTCAAGGACTGGCGGTTGAACGAGCGCCATTACGGCGGCCTGACCGGGCTCAACAAGACCGAGACCGCCGCCAAGCACGGCGCCGACCAAGTGAAGGTCTGGCGCCGTTCCTATGACGTCCCGCCGCCGCCGCTGGCGCCCGGCGGCGAGTACGATTTCGCCAAGGACCGGCGCTACGCAGGCGCGGTCCTGCCGGACACCGAGAGCCTGAAGACCACGCTCGACCGCGTGCAGCCCTACTGGGAAAGCGACATCGCTCCGCACCTGAAGCGCGGCGAGACGCTGCTGGTCGCGGCGCACGGCAACTCGCTGCGCGCAATCGTGAAGCTGCTGTTCTCGCTGTCGGACGCCGCGATCATCGACGTCGAGGTGCCGACCGGCAATCCGCTGCTGATCGAGCTCGACGGCGCGTTGAAGCCGAAGGCCGCGCGCTATCTCGACGAGGCGCGGGCGACCAAGCTACCGGAGCTAGTTTGACCGCGGCGGCCGACGACATCGCCTTCATGCGCCGCGCCATCGCGGTGGCGGCGGCGAACGTCGGCCGCACCGGCGAAAATCCCTCGGTTGGCTGCCTTCTGGTCAAGGACGGCGTCGTGATCGCCGAGGGGGTGACGGCCGAGGGCGGTCGACCGCACGCCGAGGAGCGGGCGCTGGCCGCCGCAGGCGCGGACGCCCACGGCGCCACAGCCTACGTCACGCTGGAGCCCTGCGGCGCGCGCTCGTCGGGCGCGGCGTCCTGCGCCGAGCGGCTGGCCGCCGCCGGGGTGGCGCGCGTGGCGGTGGCGTGCGCGGACGCCTCGAAATTCGCCGCCGGGCTGGGGGCAGGGCGCCTGGCCGCCGCCGGCGTGGCGGTCGAGACCGGGTTGCTCGCCGACGAGGCCGCCGCGCTGTATGCGGACTATCGGCCGGCGCGCTAGACGCGACGCAAGGCAGCGTTAACGACGATGGGCCTAGTCTTTCCGGCGAGATGCTGTCGTCCGCCGCGCCAGGACCGCTCTATCGTAAGCTCGCCCAGGCCGAGGTCGACCTGGCGTGCGTCAAGCATGACCGCCTGTTCAGTTCCAAGCCCGGCGGCGCACGGGCGGTGCTCGCCTGGGCCGATCTGAGCGGGCTGAACCTTTCCGGCCGCAACCTCTCCGACGCGGATCTCACCGGCGCGCTGCTGGTGGACTGCCGCATGGATGGCGTGCGGCTCGAACGCGCCAACCTGTTCGGCGCCGATCTGCAGGGCGCGCGCCTGCGCGAAGCCTCGCTGCGCCGGGCTGACATGCGCGGGGCCTGCCTGCGCAACGCCGATCTGACGGGCGCCGATCTCTTCGAAGCCGACCTGCGCGAAGGCGTTATGGCCGCCGCCGACCGCCGGGAGGGCTTTCGCCGCATGGAGGCCGCCATCCGGCCCGGCCAGGCGCAGGGCGCTGTGCTCGCCGGCGCCAACCTCTCGCGGTCCAAGCTCGGCGGCATGCTGGCGCTGAAGGCGGACTTCAGCGACGCCGAGATGAAGGGCTGCAAGCTGATCCGGGCCAATCTGAAGCAGGCCAACCTGAAGGGCGCCAACCTATCGGGGGCGGACCTCTCCGGCTGCGAACTGGCCGGCGCCGATCTGCAGGACGCCGTCCTGGTGGGAGCGGTCACTTCCGGCTGGAACGTCAGCGCCGCCAACCTCGCCGGAGTGCTCACCGACGACCCGGCCGGCTTCCCCGCGGAGTCCATGCCGTTTCAGCAGATGGTCCAGGATCACGCCCGCTGGTGCGAGACCGGGGGCGTGGAGGGCGCGCCCTCGATCTTCGACGGCGCAGACCTGCGCAGCCTCAAGTCGATCCGCGGCTACAATCTCACCGCGCTCTCGGCGAAGGGGGCGGTGTTCTACGGCCTCGACATGAGCGGCGTGCAGTTGCAGGGCGCACACCTGGAAGGCACCGATCTGCGCAATTGCGACCTGCGCGGCGCCGACTTGCGGGGCGCCAATCTGCGCGGCGCCAAGCTCGCCGGCGCGGACCTGCGCGAGGCGCACCTGGGGCCGTTGCTGCTGGGCGGCGACCGCACGCTGCCGTGCGACCTCTCGGAAGCGAACCTCAAGTCGGCCGACTTCTCGATGGCCGACCTGCGCCAGGCGATCATCGCCCGCGCCGACGTCAGCCGCGCCAACTTCACAGGCGCCCAACTCCGCCAGGTCGACGCCACCGGCGCCGTCCGCGACGGCGCCCGCGGGCTGGACGGGGTGATCTGAAGAGGCGGCTCTTCCGCTTTTTGGAACCGCGGACCAGACGGACACACGGACGAACCCAGCCGCACCGTCATCGCCCGCCGACCCCTCCCAACGTCGTTCCGCATCAACTGGGGTAGGCCATTTGGGCCGGACAAGCCGGGCCATGACGAAGAGGGTGTTAGCCCGTCCGTGTGATCCGCGTAGTCCCTGGTCAAACAAAAAAAGGACGGCGCCTTCAGACGCCGCCCTTCAGGATTACGGAGAAGTCGGTCGCTTACGCGGCCTTTTCGCCTTCGATCAGCGGCGCGGCGTCGGCGCCGGTGCTGATTTCGATGCGGCGCGGCTTGAGCGCTTCCGGCAGTTCGCGCTTGAGCGAGATCGAAAGCAGGCCATCGGCGAGCTTGGCCTCGGTCACCACCACATAGTCGGCGAGCTGGAAGCGTCGCTCGAAGTTTCGCTCGGCCAGGCCGCGGTGGAGGTAGCGCCGGGCGTCGTCGTTGGCCGTCTTGCGGCCCTGCACGGTGAGGAGGTTCTCCTTCACCTCGATGTTGAGCTCTTCCGGACGGAATCCGGCCACCGCGATCTCGACGCGGTAGGCGTTCTCGTCGGTGCGCTCGATGTTGTAGGGGGGATAGCCCGAGGCGGCGTCGGCCGAGGCCGTTTCCAGCAGCGAGGCCAGTCGGTCAAAACCCACGACGGAGCGGTAAAGGGGGGAGAAGTCGATCGTACGCATTGGCTTCACATCCTTCTTCAAAAGCAAGGTTGCGTCTGTTTGAGGCTGCGCCCGACCCGTGACCGGCATCGCGCGGCGCCCCGGAAGGCCCGGATGACCAGCGCCTTCTGGACATGAGTTAGGCGCCGTTTGGCGGGCTTCAAGACCCGGTCGCTCGTGCTGTCTGCCTGCCGCAGCGACGGAATGACGCCACGCAAGGCCACGGACATCGCCGCGCGGGCGGTTTACTTCACTCCCGCGTAAGGCGAAGCTCATTCGGGATTCGGGGAGAGGGATGGCGACGATCGAGGAGATAACGGCGCGAATCCGCGGCGCGGTCGCCTCAGCGCCCGACCTTGGTTGCCGGCTCAAGCTCGACCTGAAAGGCGAGGGGTTCATCCGCCTCGACGGCGTCGCGGTGACCAACGACGACGGCCCCGCGGACCTCGTGATCACGGTCAGCCGCAAAGATCTCGAGGCCATCGGCAAGCGTGAGCTCGACCCGATGCGCGCCATCATGAGCGGCCGGATGAAGCTGTCCGACATGGGTCTCGCCATGAAGTTGCAGCCGGTCATAAAGACTCTGCTCAGCGGATCGGTGTAGACGCCGCGATGTTCGAACCTGCTCCCCTCGTCGCCACGGACGCCGCGCCGATCCCGCCGGGCGGCGAAGCGGAATGGTTCCAGGGCGCGGGCGGGACGCGCCTGCGGGCGGCGCTGTTCACGCCGGAGGGCCGAGTCCGCGGCTCGGTGGTGCTTTCGCCCGGCCGCACCGAGGCGATCGAGAAGTACTATGAGGTGATCGGCGAGTTGCTGGAGCGCGGCTTCGTGGTGCTGGCGCACGACTGGCGCGGGCAGGGCTTGTCGGCGCGCGAACTGCCGGATCGGCTCAAAGGTCACGCACGCGGCTACAAGCCCTTCCTCGAAGACTTCGCCGCGTTGCTGCGCGCCTTCGAAGCCCGCCTGCCGAAGCCTTGGATCATGCTCAGCCATTCGATGGGCGCCACGCTCACGCTGCTGGCGATGATCCATGGCGAGCGCCGCTTCGCAGGCGCGCTGCTGTCGGCGCCGATGTTCGGGGTGAAGACCGGCAAGGTCCCACCGCTGCAGGCGCGCGTCAGCGCCTGGATGCAGAACGCGCTCGGCCGCTCCGCACGCTATCTGCCCGGCCAGGCGCGCGATCCGTTCGCACAGGACTTTGACACCAATGTCCTGACCCACGACCGCGCCCGCTTTGCGCGGAATGTGGGCCTGCTCACCGCCGAACCGCAGCTGGCGCTGGGCGCGCCGACCTGGGGCTGGCTGCAATTTGCGCTGAGCGCCTGCGCCGAGCTGGCGCGGCCCGAACGGCTGCGTGGGATCACCATACCGGTGATGATCCTGCAGGCCGAAGACGAACGCCTGGTGGACAACGCGGCGCAAGCCGCTGCGGCGCTCCACCTGCCCCAGGGGCAGCTCATCCGAGTGCCCGGGGCCTACCACGAAATCCTGATGGAGACGGATCTGATGCGTAACTTCTTCCTGCGGGTGCTCGATACGCTCACCGGCCGGACTGCGCCGAAGCCCGCTGCGAGCCCCAGGCCGCCGGAAGCCCCCAAACCCGTCGGGGCGACCAAGCCCGCGCCCGCCCCTGAGCCAGCTCCGGCGCCCGCACCCGTGCCCGAGGTGACGCCGATCGCCGCGGCGTCGGAAGTGGTCCCGCCCGCGTCCGCCGTGGCCACCCCTGCGCCTGCCCCGAAGAAGGCGGCGCCGCCGAAAAAAGCCGCGGGGAAGAAGCCGCCGGCCGCGAAGGCGGCGGCCAAGCCTGCTGCGAAGCCCGCCGCGGCCAAGGCGACCGCCGCCAAGAAGGCTCCGGCGACGGCCGCCCCCGCGAAGCCCGCCGTCGCCGGGGTCAATGGCGCCAAGTCCGCCGGCCTCGTCAACGGGGCCAAGCCTGCCGCGGCCAAGCCGGCCGCAGCCAGGCCCGCGGCGAAGGCGCCTGCCAAGACCGCCGCGCCGAAGGCGGCCCCTGCCAAGGCGGCTGCAGCCAAGGCCGTCCCGGCGAAAGCCGCCGCCAAAGCGGCTGCGCCGAAGACCGCGCCCAAGGCCGCCGCTCCCAAAGCCGCTGCGGCGAAGGCTGCAACGCCGAAGGCCGCCGCAGCTCCGAAACCCGCCGCTAAGAAGCCCGCAGCGAAGAAGCCGGCGGCCCCCAAGAAGGCCTGAGCCGTCTCAGCCTATTTCGCGGAGCGCTTGAGGGCGACCAGCGCCTCGTCGAGGCAGGCGCGGTCGCCGGCGATGGCGACCTGTCCGCCGTTGCCGGCCACGGGCTGGCCGCGCCAGTCGGTCACAAGACCACCCGCGCCCTCGATCACCGGGATCGCCGCGTCGATGTCCCAGGCCTTCAGGCCGGCCTCGACGACCAGGTCCATGGCGCCGGCGGCGACGCGCGCGAAGGCGTAGGCGTCGCAGCCGGTGCGGGCCAGCCTGGCGGCGGCGCGCACCTGGCGCCAAGCGCCGAGCTCGGCGCCGTCGAAGTGGGCTTCAGGATCGGTGGTGGCGATCACCGCGTCGGTGAGCAGCGGGCAGGGGCGGACCTTGAGGGGCTTCTCGCCGGCCGGGCTGACCAGGCGCGAGCCGCCGGCGTGGCCGATATAGATCTCGCCGAGGAACGGCTGCCCGATCGAGCCCAGCACCGGGCGGCCTTCATGCCGCAGGCCGATCAGGGTGCACCAGGTGGGCAGGCCGCAGATGAAGGCGCGGGTGCCGTCGACCGGGTCGAGCACCCAGACGAACTCGGCGTCCGGCCGGTCATAGCCAAGCTCCTCGCCGATCACGCCGTGGTCGGGATAGCGCTCGGCGATCAGCTTGCGGATGACGCGCTCGGCGCCGACGTCGGCTTCGGTGACGGGGTCGAAGCCAGCGGCGCCGCCCTTGTCGGTGAGGCCGTGGTCACCGCGGAACAGCGGCAGGATGTGCGCGGCGCTGGCGCGATTGAGCTCCAGCAGGAAGGCGTCGAGCTCGGCGAGGCGGGCGGGGGAGAGGGCGCTCATGCCCTCCCGTTTAGCCCGTCGACAGCGCGTTGTGCAAAAGTGGAAGCCGGTCTTGCGCCAGGAACGCCCGTTGAGAGATGCGATCACGATTCAACGGTCAGGCGTGTCGCCTGACCGCGTCGTGATCGCGGCTGCGTCAGGCCTCCGCGTCGGCGCCATTCAGCGAACGGGCCAGGTCGAGCAGCCGACGCCTGGGGCGTTCGCTCAGGCTGTAGTAGGCGCGGATCAGGTCGCGGGTCTCCTTGCGCGAGAACACCTCGCGTTGGGCTTCCTCGCGCCGGCCGCCGGCCTGGGTGCCAAGGCCTTCGTAGAAGTAGGCGACCGGGACCTCGAGGGCCTGGGCGAGTTGGAAGATGCGGGCGGCCGACATGCGGTTGGCCGCGCATTCGTACTTCTGGATCTGCTGGAACCGCACGCCGCAGGCGTCGGCCAGCTGATGCTGGGTCAGGCCGAGAAGGCGCCGACGACGGCGCAGCCGCCGACCCAGGTGTTCGTCGATTTCGTCGCTCATGCGCTTCGCCCCTGCAAGCGGACTTCAGGAACGTCCCATCGCGGGACGGTTTGGCCTTCCCGCCGCAAACCGCGCGCCACACGCGCTGGGCGAATTGCGCGCAGGGGGCGGAGCCGCCTATCAGGGGATATGACCGAGGCGAGATCGCGCGCGGAGGACCTGCTCTGGCGGCTTGAGGCGGCCGTCTTCGACCTGTTCGAAGGCTTGATGCGGATTCTGCCTGTGGATGCGGTCTCCGACTTCGGAGCGGCGGTGTTCGGCCGGATCGGGCCGCTGACGCCGGCCAATCGCGTGGTCGAGCGCAACCTGCGCATCGCCTTCCCCGATGCGCCGCAGGCCGAGATCAAGCGGCTGATGAGGGCGCAGTGGATCGAAGCCGGGCGGTTCTTCGCCGAGTTCCCGATTGTCGACCGGATCGCCGCGGACCCGTCACGGATGGAGGTGGTGCACCGCGAGCGGCTGCTGGCGCTAGGCGAGGGCCAGGGGCCGGCGGTGCTGATCTCCGGTCACTTCTCCAACTTCGAGGTGATGGCGGCGGCCATCGTCCAAGCGGGCGTGGCCTGCCAGGTGACCTATCGGGCGGCCAACAACCCGTATTTCGACGAGCGGATCCGCCGCAGCCGCGCGCGCTACGGCGTCAAGCTGTTCGCGCCGAAGGGCCTGGAGGGCGCGCGCGAGATGATGCGCGCCTTCGGCCGCGGCGAGAGCGTGGCCCTGCTCAACGATCAGAAGTTCAACGGCGGGGTGGCGGCGCCCTTCTTCGGCGTCACCGCTCACACCGCGCCGGGGCCCTCCACCTTCGCGTTGAAGTTCGGTATCCCCCTGCTGCCGATGAGCGTGCAGCGGGTGAGAAAGGCGCGGTTTCGGGTGATCGTGCACGAGCCGATCGTGCTGGCCGACACCGGCGACCGCGACGCCGACATCGAAGCTGGCGTGCGGCGGATCAACGCCTTCATGGAAGACCGCGTGCGCGAGCGCCCAACCGAATGGTTCTGGGTGCACAAGCGCTGGCCGAAAGAGATGTACACGATGGGTGTGTCCCTCTCCTCCGAGCGCAGCGGGAGTGGGAGAGGCTAGGAGAGGGCGGCTCGGACTTTCAGCGACTCTGGCGCCGCCACAATGATCTTGCCGCACTATCGGGGATGCTGAGGGATTCGGCGCCGCCCTCTCCCAGCCTCTCCCTCCCCGCTTCGCGGGGGGAGAGGAGTGTGATCACATCACTCCGGTCTCGGCGAAGCGCTGCATGGCTTCGACTGGGCCGGCGTAGGCCTCCTGGCGTGCGGCGCTCCAGTAGCGCAGGGCCTCCAGCGGGATCTTCTTTCCCGACACTGCGCACATGACGTAGCGGCCGGGCTTCAGCACGGCGAAGTCGCCGTCGCTGTAGTGCAGCTTGGCGAGGTCCGCGCCGGCGAATTCGGGATCGTGGGCGTTCATACCGGTAAATGTAGCGCGGGGCGCGATCTCAGAACAGGTCGCCCTGCGTCGGATTCGGCGGTTTGGCGACGCGCGGCTTCGCAGGCTTGGCCGGCGCCGCGCCGCCGGCGCCTTCGCCGTCGATCACCGCCTGGCGCGTGACCTTGTCGCCGAACTTGATCTGCACCGCCTCGCCGTTGGCCAGCGACGCGCCCTGGGTGACCAGCGAGCCGTCCTCCCGCGTCACCCGCGCGAAGCCGCGTTGCAGCGGCCGCTCGGGATCGACCGCTCCGTAGAGCTTGGCGAGCGCGCCCAGCCGTTCCCCCAGCCGCTCCAACCTGCGCTCGGCCGCCGGCTTCAGACGCGTGACGACGGCGTCCAACCGTTGGCGCTGGATCGCCTGCGGGCGCTGCAGCAGTAGGGGCGACAGCCGGCTGGCCACCCGCACCAGGTCGCGCTCGTGCACCGCGGCGTTGCGCGCCAGCGCCGCGCCCAGCTTGCCGGAGACGATGTCGAAGCGCTGCTCGGCGAGGCGGACGAGATCGGGCACGCGCTTTAGTGCGCGATCGGCCGCGGCGACGCGGTTGCGACGATCCTCGACCACGCGCCCGCCGCAGCGATGCATGCGCGCGCCATAGTCGGCGATCGCCGCCTTGAGCTCGGCCAGCACCGGCGTCGCCATCTCCGCCGCCGCGGTGGGCGTCGGCGCACGGCGGTCGGAGACGAAGTCGATCAGCGTGGAGTCGGTCTCGTGGCCGACGGCGCTGATCACCGGGATCGGGCAATCCGCGACGGTGCGCGCCAGGGCCTCGTCGTTGAACGGCCAGAGGTCTTCCACCGAGCCGCCGCCGCGCGCGACGATCAGCACGTCGGGACGAGGAACCTTGCCGCCGGCCTCCAGGGCGCAGAAGCCGCGGATCGCCGCGCAGACCTGCCCCGCGGCGGCGTCGCCTTGCACCACCACCGGCCAGACCACTACGTGGCAGGGCCAGCGGTCGCGGACGCGGTGCAGGATGTCGCGGATCACCGCCCCGGTCGGGCTGGTGATCACGCCGACCACCGCCGGCATTTGCGGGGTCGGCCGCTTGCGCGACGCGTCGAACAGGCCTTCGCCGGCCAGCTTGGCCTTCAGCCTTTCCAATTGGGCGAGGAGCGCGCCGACGCCGGCGACCTCCATGGTCTCGATGACGATCTGATAGCGCGAGCCGGCCGGATAGGCGGTGATCTTGCCGGTGACGATCACCTCCAGACCCTGCTGGGGCTTGATCGACAGGCCGCGGACGCTGGTCTTCCAGACCACGCCGTCGATCGCCGCCCGCTCGTCCTTCAGCGTCAGATAGACGTGGCCGTTGGAGTGATGGGTGACCTTGGAGAGCTCGCCGCGCAGCCGCACGAAGCCGTAGGCGTCCTCCAGCGTCCGCTTCAGCGCGAACGCCAACTCGGACACCGAATAGGGCTGCGCGTTGCCGCTGGGCTGCGCCTCAGGCGCCAGATCGCTCATCGCGGGAAGGTAGCGGGTGAGGGAGCGATTCCCAATGGAGTGTGGCTCGAACGGCGTGCTTAGTCGTCTTACCCTTCCCCCTTTCGAGAAGTAAGGAGGGGCCTTTGGCGATCGCGATCTCGAAGGGACAGGTCACCCGCCCGCGCGAAGTGCGCGCCCAACTCGGCGTCTCCACCGGCGACCGGCCCGATTTCATTCGGCGATTGCCGCCGGGGCGACGCGCACGTGGGGCTCGATACGAACGTCCTCGTTCGCTACCTCACGCAGGACGATCCCATGCAGGCCGCCGCAGCTACCAAGCTGATCGAGAGCTTCACCGCTGAGGCGCGTGGCTTCATTTCCACAGTGACGCTGATGGAGACGGTGTGCGTGCTTGATCGCGCCTACAAGACGCCGCGGCGCGAGATCGCCGCGGTGCTCGAGGGGTTGCTGCGCGCCAAGGAACTGGTCGTCGAGCAGGCGGAGGTCTATCAGGCGAAGGCGGTCGATTTCGCCCACGCCGTCATAATTCAACTCGGCCGTTCCGGGGCTTGCTCCAAGACCGTGACGTGCGACCGAGGCGCAGCCGCCAACGCAAAGATGCGCCTGCTGCAATCCCCCAATTGAGAAGGGCGCGCCCCGGAGCGGTGCGGCTCGCAGGGCGCGCCCCCATCCCCAACGGATGCTGTACGCGCGCGCTCTCTTACCGCGAACGGTTAGATGTAGCGGCGCAGGCTGCGGGCCAGTTCGGAGGCACTCGCCTTCTTCTTGGTCTGCGCCGGCTGGTAGGCGACCTGGCTGTGTTCCTGGCAGTAGGGGCCTTCGCCGGAGCGACGGCCGCAGAAGGTGAAGCTGTCCTGGCTGGGATCGCCGATCGGCCACTTGCACATGTGGGCGCCCAACGTCAGCACCGTGGCCATGCCTGGCGCCTCGTCGACGTAGCGCGCTGGCGCGCTGGGCTGCGGCATGCTGAGCGCCACCGGCTCGGCGATCCGCCGCGGTGCCGAAGGCGCGGCCACCGCCGCGCGCGCCGGCCGCGGCGCTTTGAAGACGGTGCGCGCCGGCTTCGACGGCGCGGCGCGGCCGGAGAGGCCCAGCCTATGCACCTTGCCGATCACCGCGTTGCGCGTGACCCCGCCCAGTTGTTTGGCGATCTGACTGGCCGAAAGGCCGTCCTGCCAGAGCTTCTTGAGCAACTCGACCCGTTCGTCCGTCCAGCCCATTTCGGCCTCCCGCTCCGCCCGGCCGCGCCCCCGCGCGCCTTTCGAGAATCAACATCTTGTGGCGTCTGGAGCGTTGCTGCCCCACTGACCACCATCAGTAGTAAACAACTCCTTAAGAGCCACAATAGGCGCCCTTCGGGTTCTCCACAGGAACAAGATGTTGCGTCAGCCCGCCGCACATTCCGGCGGCTCTTGCGGCGAAACCGTCCGCGGCGCACATGGTCCGCATGAAGGACACGGCCGCCGCCCCATCCCTGGTTCCACCGATCCCGCGGGATTACCCGGGCTTTAACTGGGTGGGCTTCAGGACCCTCTACCAGCGTGAGATACGGCGATTCCTGAAGGTGGGAACGCAGACGCTCCTCGCCCCGGTGGTGACCGCGCTGCTGTACATGATGGTGTTCGTCGTCGCCCGCGGCGCCGGCGCGGTGCACGGCGTCGCCTATTCGAGCTTCGTCGCGCCCGGCCTGATCATGATGCAGGTCATGAACAACGCCTTCGCCAACTCCTCATCCTCGCTGCTGCAGTCGAAGATGAACGGCCTGATGGGCGACTTCCTCACGCCCCCGCTCAGCCCCGTGGAGCACGCGGCCGCCTTCGGCCTGGGCGCCGCGACGCGCGGCCTGCTGGTGGGCGCGGTCACCTGGGTGGCGGTGCTGCCGTTCGCCAGGCCCGGCGTCGCCCAGCCTTGGGCGATCGTCTACTTCGGCGCCGGCGCGGCGCTGATCCTGGGCTTCCTGGGCGTCATGGCGGGGCTCTGGGCGGAGAAGTTCGACCACATGGCGGCGGTGACCAACTTCGTGGTCATGCCGATGACCTTCCTCTCAGGCACCTTCTATCTCGTAGAGAAGCTTCCCGAGCCGTTCCGCAGCTTCAGCCACGTGAACCCGTTCTTCTACCTGATCGACGGCTTCCGCTACGGCTTTATCGGACATGCCGAGGGCTCGCTGACGATCGGCGTGGTGCTGACCGCCGCGCTGACGTTGGCGTTGGGCGGGATCTGCTACGCGATGTTCAAGACCGGCTACAAGATCAAGACCTAAGACCCGGACGCTCGTCAGATGTCGAGCGTGGCCAAAGCCTGCTCGGTATAACGCTTGCCGGCTACGGCTTCCGGCCGCAGGTCGACATCGAGCCGGGCGAGGTCCTGTTCGGTCAGGCGGAGCGTCGCTGCGCCGGCGTTCTCGCGCAGCCGCCCACGCTGCTTGGTGCCCGGGATCGGCACGATGTCGTCGCCCTGCGCCAGCACCCAGGCCAGCGCCACCTGGGCCGGCGTCGCGCCATGGGCTTGGGCTATCTCCCGCACCACGCCGGCGGCGGCCATGTTGCGATCGTAGTTCTCGCCCTGGAAGCGCGGGTCGGTGCGCCGGAAATCGCCCTCAGGCAGCTCTTCGGCACGGGCGATCGCACCGGTAAGGAAGCCGCGGCCAAGCGGGGAATAGGGCACCAGGCCGACGCCCAGTTCCCTCAGCGTGGGAATGTGGTGATCTTCCAGGCCGCGCTCCCAGACGGAGTACTCGGTTTGCAGCGCGCTGACCGGAAATACCGCGTGCGAGCGGCGGACGCGGTCGGCCGAGGCTTCGGAAAGGCCGAAGAAGCGGACCTTGCCGGCCTGCACCAACTCGCCGACCGCACCGGCCACGTCATCCGCCGGCACCTTGGGATCGACGCGGTGCTGGTAGAAGAGGTCGATGTGGTCGGTGCGCAGGCGCTTGAGCGCCGCGTCGGCCGCGGCCTTGATCGTCTCCGGCCGGCTGTCGATGCCGACGAGCTGGCCGTCGCGGAAATCGAACCCGAACTTGGTGGCGATCACCGCCTCGTCGCGCCGGCCTTCCAACGCCCGGCCGAGCAACTCCTCGTTGGTAAAGGGGCCGTAGATCTGCGAGGTGTCGAAGAAGTCGACGCCCAGATCGAGCGCTAGGCGGACGGTGGCGACCGACTCGGCGTCGTCGCCGGCGGGGCCGTAGAGGAAATTCATCCCCATGCAGCCGAGGCCGATCGCCGAGACTTCCAGGCCTTGGCGGCCGAGCTTGCGCTTTTCCATCGCATCTTCTCCTTTCTCGGCGCCGATCAAGCCCAGCTGGAAGAGGAATGTCCAGGCGGCGAAGGCGCAGCCAAACCATTTGACATTGCGCGAGCTGCGAAGGAAAAGGCCAGGCCTTCCAGTCCCCGTCGCGCCGCGCCGGGGACGTGTCCATTTTGGAGGGCCATTCCCGTGCCCGAAAAGACCGCGAGCGCCGCCGCCGCGCCTGTTCCCAGCGACCATCTGATGGGCGTCTATCAGCGCGCCCCGCTGGCGTTCGAGCGCGGCGAAGGTTCGCGTCTCTATACGGCGGAAGGAGAGGCCTATCTCGACTGCCTGGCCGGCATCGCGGTCAATGCGCTCGGGCATTCCAACCCGGTCCTGGTGAACGCTCTCAAGGCCCAGGCCGATAAGCTCTGGCACGTCTCCAACATCTTCAGCATTCCTGGCCAGGCCGAGCTCGCCGACCGGCTGACGCAGCTCAGCTTCGCCGACGTGGCCTTCTTCACCAACTCCGGGACCGAGGCGATCGAGTGCGCGATCAAGACCGCGCGCAAGTACCACTGGGCCAAGGGCCAGCCGGAGCGGATCGACATCATTGGCTTCGAGGGCTCCTTCCACGGCCGCACGCTGGCGGCGGTGAACGCATCGGGCAACCCGAGCTATCTGGAGGGTTTTGGCCCGCCGATGCCGGGCTTCGTCTACCTGCCCTATGGCGACATGGCCGCCATCCGCGCGGCGGTCGGCCCGACGACGGCGGCCATTCTTCTCGAGCCGGTTCAGGGCGAGGGCGGGGCGCGGGCGTGGCCCGAGGCGATGCTGCGCGAGATCCGCCAGCTGTGCGACGAGGCTGGCGTGCTGCTGATCTACGACGAGATCCAGTGCGGGCTCGGGCGCACCGGCAAGCTCTTCGCCTACGAATGGGTGGAAGGCGCCGAGCCGGACATCATGGCGCTGGCCAAGGCGCTGGGCGGCGGCTTCCCGGTCGGCGCCTGCCTGGCCACCGCCGAGGCGGCGAGCGGCATGACCGCCGGCTCTCACGGGTCGACCTACGGCGGCAACCCGCTGGCGATGGCGGTCGGCCTCGCCGCCGTGGCGGAACTCGCCAAGCCCGAGCTGCTGCAGCATGTGAACGAGGTCGCAGGCTATCTCGGCCAGCAACTCGCGGGGCTGAAGGACCGCTTTCCTGACGTCGTGCTGGATATCCGCGGCAAGGGGCTGCTGATCGGGCTGAAGCTCGGCACGCCGAACCGCGAATTCATGCAGCACGCGCGCGACGAGCATCTGCTGATCGCCGGCGGCGGCGAAAATTGCGTGCGGCTGCTGCCGCCCCTGGTTCTGACTCGCGAGGACGCGCGCGAGGCGATCGAGAAGCTGGAACGCGCCTGCGAGCGCGCCCAGGCGCTAGCCAAGGCGACGGCGTGAGCCCGGTCATGACGCAGGCTCCCAGACACTTCGTCGACCTCTGGAAGATGGACGCCGCCGACGTGCGGGCCATCCTCGAGGACGCCAAGGCGCGTAAGGCCGCACGGCGCGGCTGGCCGAAGGGCCAGGTGGACGCCGATGCGCCGGCCGCCGGCCGCACCCTGGCGATGATCTTCGAGAAGAACTCGACCCGCACCCGCTTCTCGTTCGACGCGGCCATGCGTCAGCTCGGCGGGGACGTGATCATCTCCAACGCCCACGAGATGCAGCTCGGACGCGGCGAGCCGATCGAGGACACCGCGCGCGCACTGTCGCGCTTCGTCGATGCGATCATGATCCGCGCCAACGTCCATGAAGACGTCGAGCGGCTCGCGCTCGCCGCCGACGTGCCTGTGATCAACGGCCTCTCGGACAAGGGGCACCCATGTCAGATCATGGCCGACATCCTGACCATCGAGGAGCACCGCGGGCCGATCGCGGGCAAGACGCTGGCCTGGGTGGGCGACGGCAACAACGTCTGCGCCAGCTTCATCCACGCCGCCCCCAAACTCGGCTTCAAGCTGAACATCGCCTGCCCGGCGATCTACCATCCGGATCTCGTCGACCTCGCGCGAGCGGCCGAGCATCAGGCGCAGGTGCACACCACCGAGGACCCGCGCGAGGCGGTCCGCGGCACAGACGTGGTGATCACCGACACCTGGGTCTCGATGGGCGACACCGACCATGACGAGCGGCTGGACGCGCTGGAGCCCTATCAGGTCGATCGCGGCCTGATGAGCCTGGCGAAGAGCGATGCGGCCTTCCTGCACTGCCTGCCGGCGCACCGCGGCGAGGAGGTCACCGACGAAGTCATCGACGGCCCCGCCAGCCTGATCTGGGACGAAGCGGAGAACCGCCTGCACGCCCAGAAGTCCATTCTCGCCTGGTGCTTCGGCAAGATCTAAACTCTCTGTTTTCCGCTCATCCCCGCGAAAGCGGCGAACCAGGCTTTGTCTGTAATGGGCGTGCCGCGGGCCCAATGTTCGCAACAAAAACACCTGGGTTCCCACTTTCGCGGGGATGAGCGGGTGGGCTATGCGTTCGACCGCATCGCCTTGTCGCAGACTCAGCGCCAGCCTCGAAAATCCCGCTCCACTACCCCATATGCCGCCCATGTCCGACACTTCAGTTCCCGACGACCTCGTCGGTGCATTCCAGATCGAGGGTGAGCCCGTTCGTGGCCGCGTCGTGCGCCTGGGCCCCGCGGTCGACGAAATCCTGCGCGCCCACGCCTATCCCGACCCGGTGGCCAACCTGCTGGGCGAGGCCTGTGCGCTCGCCGCCTTGGTCGGCTCTAACCTGAAGTTCGAGGGCCGGCTGATCGTGCAGGCGCAGGGCTCGGGACCCGTGCGCTACGTCGTCGCCGACTACGACACCGCGGGCGCGCTGCGCGGGTATTGCCGCTACGACGCCGATGAGGTCGCCGCGGTCTCCGACGGTTTCCAACGCCCGGGCGCGCGCACGCTGCTGGGCGACGGGGTGTTCATCATGACGGTCGACCAGGGGCCGGACATGGACCGCTACCAGGGCGTCACCGCCATCGAGGGCGAGACGCTGGCGCTGTGCGCCGAGCAATATTTCGCCCAGTCCGAGCAGACGCCCACGCGCGTGCTGCTGGCGGTCGGCCAGGTCGAGGGCCCGCCAGGCCTGGTCTGGCGGGCGGGCGGCGTGCTGATCCAGAACATCGCCGAGGACGACGCCCGCGGATCGACTGAGGAGGCCTGGTCGCGCACTCAGATCCTGTTCGAGACCATTGGCGAAGATGAGCTGGTGGATCCCGAGCTGCCGTCCAACACCCTGCTTTGGCGGCTGTTTCATGAGGACGGCGTGCGGGTGTTCGAGGCCAAGCCGCTGCGCGCCTTCTGTCGCTGCAGCCAGGAGCGCATCGAGACGGTGCTGCGGTCGTTCGGGGCCGAGGAGCGGGCCGACATGGTCGAGTCGGACGGCAATATCCGCGTCACCTGCGAATACTGCGCTCGCGTCTACGCCGTGGCGCCGACCGATCTCGATACGGTTTAGCCGCCGCAGCGTCGCAGACGAAGCTCGGTGACGCCTGCGCGGTCGCCGCGTGTCGACAGCAGGCTGGCTGCGTCGAATCCGCTCATCGAGGCGTAGCATTCGCACGCTCGCTCTATGAGGCCGTCGCGGTCGCGGAGTTCCAGCCGTGAGCGGCCGAGCGCGATCAACCCGTCGGCGCGCAGCCGCTGCAGGATCGGGTTCACCGAGGTGCGTTGCACGCCGAGCATCTTGGCGAACACGTCCTGCGGCAGCCGGATCTCGTCTTCCTTCAGCACATCGGAGCAGGTTAGCAGCCAACGGCAGAGGCGTTGCTCCACGGCGTGCAGCGCGTTACAGGCGCCGTTGCGGATGGCGTATGTCATCTTCCACGCGCAGTAGCAGTCGAGCGCGTCGTGGATGCGGTCCGAACGCCGCGCCGCCGCCGCCAATTGGTCGGCGTTCATCACCGTCGCCGTCGCGTGCATATGGCAGACATCGCGGGTGACGGACCTTCGCAAGCCCAGCGCCGACATGGCTCCGACCGCGCCCTCCTGACCGACCAGGGCGCATTCGATCTCTGTCCCGTCCTCGAACACGGTGAGCTTCGAAACCAGCCCCTCATTCAGGAAGTAGACCTTGCTGATCAACTCACCCGGCTCGTTGAGCACCTGCCCAGGCGCAAGGGTGATTTGCCGAAGGTAGGGCTCGACGAGCCCGACGTCGGTCCCGAAGGACGCGAGAAAACTGTTGGACCGGCTCACGGCCGATCTCCTTGCTGTTATTGTATGGACTCAATCCCTGCTGAGCCGAGATCGATCCGAGCCAAGTGTCCGAGATTTGGTAGATCGCGAAAACTTGAAGATATGCCCTCCGACGCTGCCGCGCATCAGGTGCAGCGCCTAGGCCGGATCACCTAGGGCTGTATCCCCAGCATTTGTGAGCACGACGACTTCCGCGTTGTGTGCAGTGCAGCAATGGAGACTTGGCGACATCCTAGCCCGCTGATACCTACTCGCAAATGCGACGAAGAATTAGGCAGCTCAGGGATCAGTTATCTGGTGCGGGACGGGATGTCGCACCCCAGAAAACTCATTTCGCCGTAATCACGCCACACGAATCTCCAGACCTTAACGTTGGGCGGACTGGTAATGAGTGGAGAGAGCGCAGTGACCGAGGTGACCTACGTCTCCTACGTTCCGAAGCGGAAGCGTGCGAAGCTGCGCGACGTGCTGCAGACCGAGGACACCGGAAGCATCCGTTGGCGCGAAAAGAAGAAGCTGTTCGGCAGCGAGTTCTATTTCTCCGGCCCGACCGAGCTGGTGCGCAAGACGCACGCCTACATCACCCAGTGGCTGGCGGCCGACGACTTCCGCCTGAAGTAGGCCTAAGCCTCAGAGTTGGTCTCTTCTTCCCTCCGGGAACCGGGAGCCTTTCCGGGCGCTAGCCGCAGCATGGCGCGCCGCGGCGGCTGCGCCGGACATGCGAGGCGCAGACGATGACCCAAGGCAATCCGCAAGACCTGCTTGGCCGCTTCTGGCGCGACCTGGCGGACATGAAAACAGGAATGCTCGGCCTGGCGACTGAGCACGAGGGCCACGCCCAGCCAATGACCGCCCACTTCGAGGGCGAACACGGCCCGCTTTACTTCTACGCCCACCGCAACAGCCGCATCGCACTCGCCGCCGACGAAAGCCGCTCGGCGGTGTTCCATTACGTCGGCCGCAAGCACGACCTCTACGCGTGCGTTCACGGCGAGGTAGCGCTGACGACTGACGACGCCCTGATCCAGCGGTTCTGGAGCGAGGAGGTCGCACGCTGGTATCCTGAAGGCCGCGGCGACTCGGATCTGGCGCTGCTCTGCTTTACGCCGATGAGCGCGCAGATCTGGCTGCCCAGCGACGGCGCCGAACCGAAGCTGTTCGGCCTGGGCCGCGACCGCACCCCGCCCAAGGACATCCGGGCCGAAGTGCGGCTCTGAGAAATCCCTCTCCCGCGAAGCGGAGAGGGAGAGGGGGATCTAAGCCCGGTCGAGCGCCCGGGTCACGTCGCGCGCGAGGTCGCGGGCGCTTTCCAGGCCGACGCTCATCCGCACCCAGCCCTGGGTGAGGCCGATCGCGACGCGATCCTCCTCGGACATCGAGCGGTGAGTGGTGGTCGAGGGGTGGGTGGCCATCGACTTGGCGTCGCCCAGGTTGTTGGAGATGTCGACGATCTCCAGCGCGTCGAGGAAGCGCCAGGCGGCCTCGCGGCTGCCGAGGTCGAAGGCCATGACGTTGCCGCCGCCGGTCATCTGGTTGGCGATGATGCCGGCCTGCGGGTGATCCGGCCGGCCGGGATAGATCACCTGCTTGACCTTGGAATGCGCGCCCACGGCGTCGGCGACCTTGCCGGCGTTCTCCGTTTGGCGGGTCACGCGCAGCTCCAGCGTCTCGAGGCCTTTCAGCAGCACCCAGCTGTTGAACGGCGAGAGCGCCGGGCCGGTGTGGCGCAGGAAGTCCTTGTAGGTGTCGATCAGCAGGTCGTGCGCGCCCAGGATCGCACCGCCCAGGACCCGGCCTTGGCCATCGATGTGCTTGGTGGCGGAATAGACGACAATGTCGGCGCCCAGCGCCAGCGGCTTCTGGAAGATCGGCGTGGCGAACACGTTGTCGACGATCAGCTTGGCGCCGCATTCCTTGGCGACGTCGGCGATCGCGCCGATCGGGCAGACCTCCAGCAGCGGGTTGGCCGGGCTCTCCACCAGGAAGGCCGTGGTGTTGGGCCGCACCGCATTGCGCCAGTTGGCCGGGTCGACGGCGTCGACATAGGTGGCCTCGATGCCATAGCGCGGCAGCAGCTCGGAGATGATCCAGCGGCAGGAGCCGAATAGGGCGCGGCCGGCGATCAGGTGGTCGCCCGTGCGCAGCAAGCCCAGCAGGCTCGCGTGCACCGCCGACATGCCGGAACTGGTCGCCTTGCAGAGCTCGGCCCCTTCGAGCAGCGCCAGGCGCTCTTCGAACACCTGCGTCGTGGGGTTGCCGAAGCGCTGGTAGATGAAGCCCGGCTCCTCGCCGGAAAAGCGGCGGTCGGCGGCGCCGGCGCTTTCGTAGGCGAAGCTCTGGCTGAGGAACAGCGCCTCGGAGATCTCGCCGTAGGGCGTGCGCGCCATGCCGCCGCGCACCAGACGCGTCTCGACGTCCCAGTGTTTCGGATCTTCGGCCATGGCTGTTCTCTCTCGGCGGATAGGCGGGATCGGCATCAACGGCAGACGCCTGCGGCCGTCAACCCCGACGCGTCAGTACCTGGTCGCTGTCGAGGCTCCCGTGCGCAACGGATAGAGCGGCAACAACGGGCGCAGGGCGGCGCCGACGGAGAGCTGCGGCTCCGAGGGCGGCTGCGCACCGGTCTCACGCTCGCGCCGGGCGACGCAGCCCTGCACCGCCCGACCCAGCGCGGGGAAGTCGTGGGCGGCGGGGAACTCGTGCAGGAAGCAGTCGTCGAAGTACGGGTAGCGGTCGGCCTCGCCGCAGCCGAACGAGGAGCGGTCTGGGCGCGCGGCGGTCAGCACCATCCGGTTTGGCTCGGCCAGCTCCGGTACGAAGACGCCGGAGAAGCAGGCGGAGATGATGACCACGGTCGGCCGCTTGCCGCAGGTCTGGTCGAGCATGGCGCCCAGCACGCCCGGCGCGAGCAACCGATCGTCGACCACCACGCCCTCAGGCGCGCCGTGCGATGTGAAATAGACGAGGCATCCCTCCTGCGCGCGGTCGGCGAGAGCTCTCAGCGCGTCGTACAGGCCGTCGATGTCGCTCTTTCCCGGGGCCGGCTTGTAGCGCCGCGGCTGGGTGGAGAATTCGCGCAGGTTCTGCGGCTGGAAGCCGGCGGAGATCAGTGCGCGCGCGACGTCGCGCCGGGCGTTGTCGAACGCTTCGGACGGGCCGCCGGAATGGGCGTGCGCGTCGCCCGCTACGACGATGGCCGCCCAGTCGGCGAAGGGAGAGGCGTTTGGGGCGGCTGTCGGAGTCGGGGGGGCGGCGAGCGTGGGAAGCGCGGCGGCGAACCAGCCGGCGAGCGCGATCGCCGCGGCGACAGCCAGCCGGCGGATCGCCGCGCAGGTCACTTCTTGCGGAACTGATCGAGCGAGACGACCTTGGGCTCCCCTTCGCCGGCGGGGGCGGGCTCGGCGGGCGGCGAGGGCAGCGCCTTGGAGTCCGCGCTCGCCGCGGGCGGAGCCTCGAATTGCAGCAGGAACTGGACGCTCGGATCATAGAACCGCGTCACCGCCGCATAGGGGATGCTGAGCCGCTTGGGCTGGCCGCCGAACTGCAGGGTTACCGAGAAGAAGGTCTCGCCCGGCGCCAGGTCCCAGTACTGGTGCTGCAGGACGATGGTCATCTCGTCCGGATATTTGCCCAGAAGATCGGTTGGGCCGGAGACGCCCGCGGCGTCGGTCTTGAAGGTGATGTAGAAGTGGTGTGCGCCCGGCAGACCTTCCGGGGCTGCGGCCCGCTTCAGCGCCGCCTTGACCACGCCGCGCAAGGCGTCCTGCGCCATGGCCTCGTAGTGCATCAAGTCCTGGGCTGGCGGATCCTGAGCCAACGGAATCTCCCTAACGCGAACAACAATAAAGTTAGCGCGCGCAGAGCCGTGCGCAAAGGGGCAGAGGCCCCGATTTCGCGAGGGGAAATGGACGAGAGAAGAGAAGGAAGTGGAGGGATTCTGTTGCCAGGCTCCCTCCGGCCCCGCCTAACGCTGCTAAGACGTTAGGGCTTTAAGTCGAAATTCGACGCACCGCTTACGCAGCGAGACGGACTTCTTCAGCGAAGTTATCGTTCGCAGTTAGTTTAAGACCCGGAACGGTGGGTCAGGCCGAGAGAAAGCAAACACCTTTACACGTCTGTCGATGCTGATCGGCCCCTCACTTACCGGCGATAACCCGGGGAAGATTGGTGGAGCCGCCGGGAATCGCACCCGGGTCCAGTCCGCTTATTACGCGCGCGTTTATCTCCATAGTCGGGCGAACCCGACGCCCTAGATATAGGGCCTAAAGGTTAGGATTTGAAGACGGGTGCGGATGATCCCGCCGGGTCCCGTACGTCGGGCGCCCGCACCAGCGCCGCGACCGCGAGCGCCAGCACCGGCAGCACCGCCGCAAAGGTCCAGGGCAGCAGGGTCGCGCCGGCGGCGGCGGCGGCGTATTCGGTCCAGCGGGGATCGCGCCATCGGCTGAGCCGCACCGCCAGGGCGGGTGCGAAGAGCGCCAGCTCGTAGTTCATGGCGTAGGGCGTGACCAGCAGCGTGGCGCCGAACAGCATCAGGCTGCGGTCGGCGACGTCCTGCGTGCGGCGGAAACCGAACCAGACCAGCGCCACGGAGGCGGGCGCCAGCAGGAAGGCCCAGCGCCCATCCAACCCGATCGAAACCAGGGCGGCGTAAGGGGTGATTGCGTCTTCGGTCAGGCCGCGGTCGCCGAAGATCAGCGCCCGGAAGCGGGCCAGCGCGCCCAACCACTCGAGCCACCGTTCCGGCCCCCAGACCAGCGAAGACAGGACGAACAGGGTCACCCCGGTCACGCCGGCGGCGAATAAGGTGCGCCAGCGGGCCTCCGCGACCAGGGCGATCGGCACGAGCACCAGGAACTGCGGCTTCACAGAGGCGGCGACGCCCAGGAGCACGCCCGCCAATACGGGCCGATGGCGCAGCGACAGCGCAGCCAGCACCAGCCCGCCGACCAGGAAGGCGAGCTGGCCGCAGAAGGCGGTCAGCAGCACCGGCGGCGCCAGCAGCACCAGCGGCCAGGGCGCGCCCATCCGCCGGGCCGCCCACAGGAACAGCGCGCCGGTCGCCGCCACCCACAGGCCGAAGCTCAGCCAGTAGGACGGGAGCGCGAAAGGCGCGAAGATCAGTAGCGCCGAGGGCGGGTAGACGTACGGCCGGATCCGGCCCGGCCCCAGCGGCCAACCCTGCAAGGCGCTGACATGGGCGAAGTCGTAGATCCGCGACGGCTCGCTGAGCGCCGCCTTGGCGCCGGCCCAGACGCAGGAATAGTCGGCGCCCGCGACCTGGAAGCGGCTCAGTTTGTAAAGATCGAACCAGGCGTCCCCGACGGCGAAGAGCAGTCCGCCGACGATCGCCAGCTGCAGGGCGACGACCGCCAGCGTGGGGAGCGAATAGGGACGCGCGGGGCGGGGCATATGCCCGGGGTAAGTCGCAGTGCGCCGCCGGCGCGTCAATCCGTCAGGGTTCGCTCTGCGGTGCTGGCTCGCGGCCGGGCGGGGCTGACCGTCCGGCAGGGGCAGGCTTCAGCACCCCGCCGCCGGAGGCGAAGTCCTGGTAGGCCTGCCGCTCCAGGGAGAAGTCGATCTTGTTGCGGAACAGGATGTCGAAGCGCGGCTCGCGGCCGAGCGCGGCCTTGAGCGCGGGCTCCAGCAGATCGGCGACCTGGCCCACGGCGACGTCGTCGCAGGCGCGGTGCAGCGTGCGCGTTCCGCGGCCGGTCAGCAGGGTGAGGTCGTAGCCGACGCCGGACACGCAGACCACGTCGGTGGTGGTGGCGTTCTTCACCGATTCCACCTCGCGCGGGCTCGACCAGACACGGCTGTCGCGAAGCGCGCGAAACGCCTGGGTCTGGTCGGGGGTCAGCTCCGCGTCGAAGCCGATGCGCCGGCCAATGCCGGCCTCGCAGCAGGCGTAACCGGCGCGAGCCTGGACGAAGGCCTTGCCGTCGTCGCGCACGACGATGCGCACGATGCTCTGGCGCACGTTGCGCGACGGCCGCACCCAGACCTCGAGGATCATTTCGTCGCCGCGCAGCAACTGCCACTGCAGCGGCATCAGGCCCCACAGCCGGTAGGTGGAGGCGTCGACGCCGTTGTCGACCTGCGGCAGCCGCTGGCCGCGTGGCAGGCGCCGGCCGCCTAGCGGATCGGCCGCCTCGTCGCCCTTGGGCCACTTGTCGTCCCACCACGTCTGCGGGTCGGGCGGCGGAAAGGGCCAGATCTCGGCTTCGGCCGGCGGCGTGCCCGGCGGCGGGCCGGCCTGGGCGGGCTTGCGACCGAGGAGCTGCGCCTGCGCCGGCTGAGCGGTCAGCAGGGCGATGGCTGCGAAGGTCAGGATCGCGCGGCGCATGGCGGGAAAGAGCCGCAAGGCGGTTGTCGTTCCCGCCAGCCCGTGCCGCAGAGCGCCCCGCCCTAAAGCGCCTGGGCGCCGCGCTGGATGGAGAGCACCCCCGTGCGCGAGACCTCGACCAGGCCCAGCGGACGCATCAGCTCGACGAAGCTGTCGATCTTGGTAGGCGCGCCGGTGACCTCGAAGACGAAGCTCTCGTGGGTGGTGTCGATCACTCGGGCGCGGAAGATATCGCCGACGCGCAGCGCCTCGACGCGGTCGGCGCCGGCGCCGCGCACCTTCACCAGGGCGAGCTCGCGCTCCAGGCCGTTGGGGTCGCGGGTGACGTCCTGCACGTGGCGGGTGGAGACCATCTTCTCCAGCTGCGCCTCGATCTGCGCCAGCACGTGCGGAGTGCCGCGAGTGACGATGGTGACGCGGCTGGTGTGCGCGCGCCGGTCCGTCTCTGCGACCGTCAGGCTCTCGATGTTGTAGCCGCGCGCGGCGAACAGCCCGACCAGCCGGTGCAGCACGCCCGGCTCGTTGTCGACCAACACCGCGAAGGTGGCGAGGTTCTCCGGCTCCTCATCGTGGGAGAGGTCATAGACGGAGGCGGGTTGCGGGTCGTTGGTCATGGCGGTGGTCCGAGTGTGATCGGCCGTCAGGTGTCACACGGCGGGCGCGGCTGCAAGGGGCGGGCGTCAGGCGGCGCCCGCCGCCTTGCGCGACGACGCCTTCACCGCCTCGGTCGGGATCAGGCGGATGGTGGAGCTGGCCTTGGCCAGGACGGCGCCGTCGAGGTCGAGCAGGCGCCCTTCGGAGAAGCAGTTGGAGCGGCCCGGACGCTCGACCCAGCCCTCGGCGATCACCCGGCCAGGGCGAACCGGCGCGAAGTAGCTGGTCTTCAGCTCCAGCGTCATGGGGGTCATCTCGGGCATCAACGCAAAGGCCGCCCGCGCCATGGCCGCGTCGATCCACGCGCAAATGAAGCCGCCCTGGGCGACGCCGCCCGAGTGACACATGTGCAGACCGACCTCGAACTCGATCACCGCCCGGCCGGGCTCTTCCTCCAGCACGCGGACCTGGCCAAGGGCGGAGCGAAGGGGGGAGGCGTCATCGTCGGGCATGGGAACTGTGTAGTCGAACGGGATGCGGCCTGGCCATAGGGACGAGACCCGCCTCGCACGGCGCGGGTCGGGCGATGAGCCGGGCCGAAGCCAAGCGGCGGTTCACGCTGGACGACCATGTGCGCGCCACCGAGGGCGTCGAGCGCCGTAAGGACGCCGAGGTGATCGACGAAGCACCGATGGCCTACAAGGACATCGACGCCATGATGGCGGCGCAAGCCGACCTCTTGGAGATCGTCCACACCCTGCGTCAGGTGGTGTGCGTGAAGGGGTGGCGCCGAAGGAACGAGGCGGGGCGGAGGCCTCTCCTCGCTCTGAGCGTGGATGCTGGCCGCGCGTCAGCGCTCACTCTCGCATGGCCGTGACGGTGACGAAGTCCGAGGCGATCACGCCCTGCGACATCAGCCGGTCCTCCAGGGCGAAGAAGGCGTCCAGGTGCGCGACGTCTTCCGGCGCCTGCGGGTCGAAGTTCTGGCCGATGCCGCCCAGGCCTTCGTGCAGCAGCGCCCCGCCGAGTTCGCGGATCTCGAGGATGCGGAAGTGCCGGCCGACGGCGTTCAGGATGGCCGAGGAGCTGATCGCCTCGGTCGGGTCGATGGCGATCATGTCGGCGATCGTCGGGCGCAGCTTGTTCGGCCGCGGCTCGCCCGAGGGCAGGCGCAGGTAGCGCGCGGGCAGGGCGCCGACGAAGGCGTTCATGTGGTGCAGCTGAGCGTCCGTCCACTGGAAGCGGTCGGGGCCGACGAACTCGTGAAGGTGGAAGACGCCGCCCGGGCGCAGGGCCCGGCTGACGGTCGCGAACAGGCGGTCAAGGTCCTCGACGTGGTGCGCCGATTGGTGCGCCAGCACGACGTCGAAGGCGCCGGCGGGCAGATCGACCTGCTCGAGGTCGCCGACGCTGTAGTGGATATTCTGCAGGCCGGCGTCGTCGGCCAGCCTGCGCGCCTCGGCGATCGCTTGTGGCGCGAGGTCTATAGCGTCGTAGCGCGCCGCGAAGCCGGCGCTCGCCAAGCGCCGCTCCAGCGCGCCGTGGCCGCAGCCGAGCGACAGCGCCCGCGAAACTGGGAAGCCCCAGCCCTGGGCCTCGAGAAGCTGCTGCAGGCGGCCGTAGGCGTCGGCGTCGGGCGAGCCGGACGCCTTGATGTTGAGCCGGCGGGCGACCAGGGGATGGCCCATCCAGTAGATGCCGCGCGCCAGCTGCTTCGCCTCGGGGCTCCGGTCCCAGTCGAGGCTGGCCCGCTCCCCTGCGAGCCTGCGCTTGCGCGCGCGCATATGGGCGATGCGCGCCGGCCACAGATGCGGAGTCGCTGCCCGATAGGCGAAGCGGGCGATCCCCAGCATCCACGAGGGGACGGAGGCGGACAGGCGGGCAGCCATCGCCTGCGCTCCCGACGGCTCGTCTCTGCTGCGCGTCACGCCCATCGGGGGAGACGTGAGCGCGACGCGTGCTGGAGGTCAAGGCGGCAGGGCGGAGGGCATGCTTTCGCTATCCGCCTTGCGGCGCGCGCTGCGCCTCAGCCAGCTAAGCCCTGGGCCACGGCTGAACCGATGGCGAGCATGATGAGCAGGTTGATCGCCGCGTAGACCCAGCACCAGGCCGGTTCTGCTTCAGCGTCGCATCGCCGAAGAGGCTCAGGCTCCAGAATGCGAACGGCCAGGCGCAAAGCCGCGGATCAGGCAGAACGCCGCGAACAGCGCAAGGCCGACGCAGGCGATGAAGATGACGAGGGCCAACGGCCCGTCGGATCCGGTCAAGGCGAGGCCCTCGGGGTCCGCGCCGCGGTGGACGCGCACGTCTCGCAAGCCCTTTCGCGCGATCAGGCCGCTCTTCCGGGCCACCAGGTCGCGGAAGCCGAGAAACAGGCCGCTTAGCAGCGCGCCCACGCTGAATATCAAGATCGTCCCGCGACAAGAACATTCAGCGAACGTCATTCGCGAGTCAACGGCGAAGCTTGCAGCCCCGGCGGGCGCGGCCACATTCGCCGCCATGTCCCCGTTGCGCATGCCCCAGAGCCCTTCCAAACGTCTTGGCATCGAGACCGGGGATGCGGTGCTGCATCATGAGCTGCTGGAGGAGCAGGCGGCGTCGCTGGGTCGGCAAGGCGCGCGGCTGGAGCGGGCGCTGGCGGCGCTGCGGGCGCATCAGGGGGAGGGGCGAGGAACGGTGCTGGCGGCCGCAGCGGATGCGGCCTGGTGCTTCTTCGTCCAGCGCGAAGTGATGGGGTTGCGCGACCGCGCCGCGGTGATCGCGCAGTACGAGATCCCGCGCGAGGTGCTGGTGCGGATCGGGGCGCGCTAGACTCCACGCACCCAGATGAGAGAGCTGTCCCTAAGTTCACGGTGGCAAGTTTGCTCCGGCCGCCGGTCCACTCAAGGACGCCCCGGAGGCCGGAGCTCCAATCCGACCGTGGCGCTTAAGGGCTTTGAGCACTCAAAGAATGCCGAAACTAGAGGTGGCCCAGGTGGAGCTTTCAGCTCACCCCCTCTTGCCGACCACTGCGAACATCGCGCCCTGCGGGTCCTGGCCCTGGATGATCCAGTCGCCGCCGGGGACTTCCATCGGCCCGTTCAGCACCTTGCCGCCGCCCTGTTCGATGCGGCCCTGAGCGGCGTCGATGTCGCCGACCTGGAAGTAGAACAGCCACGCCGAGCAGGGCATTTCCGGCGGCTTGGTCATCATGCCGCCGATCTGGCCGATCTGATTGGAGAACAGCTGATAGACGCCCATCGGGCCCATATCCATGGCCTCGTCCTTCTTCCAGCCGAACATGTCGGCGTAGAAGGCGAAGCCGGCCTCCAGATCCTTGGTCATCAGCTCGTGCCAGCTGGTGTGGCCGAGCGTGCCCATGGGGACCTCGGGGCGCTCAGTCTCCATTGGGAACGGCTTCATGATCGCGAACGCTGCGCCCTGCGGGTCCGTGACCACGGCGAAGCGGCCGATGCCGGGAATGTCCTCGGGCGCGCGGATGATCGCGCCGCCCAGACCTTTGATCTTGGCCGCGGCGGAGTCGCAGTCGTCGACGCAGATGTACCCCGACCAGGAGGGCGGTGCGCCGCGGGCGGCGGCCTCGGGCGGGATGATCAGCATGCCGCCGACGCCGTTGCCGTCGGCGCTGACTGCGCGGTAGGTCATGCCGTTTCCGGTCATGTCCTCGTGCGTCCAGCCGACCACGCTTTCGTAGAAGCGGCTGGCAGCGTCGAGGTCGGTGGTGATCAGCTCGTACCAGATGAAGCGGCCGTGATGGCTCATGGGCGTCCTCCTGCTTCCTGGCGCCGAGAAGTGGCACTTTCCCGCGAAGGACGCGCGACGGCCAGCAGTTCCGACAGGCAGGAGACTTAAAGTTTTGTCAGGTGGCGACCCTCGCCACGGTCGCGCCCAGCACGCGGACGAGATCGGCCGGCGCCAGGCGGACCTGCAGCCCCCGCTGACCGCCGTTGACGAAGGCTTCAATCAGCGCGGCCGCTTCGGCGTCGAGCACGGTGGGTAGGCGTTTCTTCTGGCCAAACGGGCTGACGCCGCCGACACGGTAGCCGGTGATCCGCTCGGCCTCGGGGACGGGCGCCATCTCGGCGGACTTGGCGCGAAGCGCTGCGGCCAGCTTCTTCATGCTGACCTCGCGGTCGGAGGCCAGCACCACGCAGGCGGGCAGGCCGTCGACCTTGACGATCAGCGTCTTCAAGACCTCCGACGCCGGCGCGCCCAGCGCCTCCGCCGCCTGTAGCCCGACGCGGTCGGCGGACGGGTCATACTCGTAGGTGGCCAGGCCGTAGGCGACGCCCGCCTTGTCGAGGAACTGAGTGGCGGGGGTGGTGCGCGGCATTCTCTATTGAACCACGGACCACACGGCCCACACGGACGAGGTCAATGAGCAAACCACGAAACACACGAAAGGGCGGAGACAAGAGCGGATGATCGCAGAGACCGTCACCTATCGACTGGCCTGTGGCCGGTCAGTCGAGGATGCTGCATCTTCCTTGTCAGGGTGGTCCGTGCGGTTCGTGGTCAATCTCTCTTTCGTGGTTCCCCAGTTCTAGATCACACCAGCCGCTTGCCGGCTTCGTCGATGATCGAGCCGAGGTCGCGGGACTCTTCGGCCATGATCATCTCGTTGTGCGCCTTGCCGGACGGGATCATCGGGAAGCAGTTCTCTTCCTTGGTCACCCGGCAGTCGAAGATCACCGGCTTGTCGCTGTCGATCATCTCCTGGATCTTGGCGTCCAGCTCGTCCGGCGTCTCGGCGCGCAGGCCCAGGCAGCCGAACGCCTCGGCCATCTTCACGAAGTCCGGCAGGCTCGCCGAATAGGAGTGCGAGTAGCGCTCGCCGTGCAGCAGCTGCTGCCACTGGCGGACCATGCCCATCCATTCGTTGTTCAGGATGAAGATCTTGATCGGCAGATTGTGCTGCACCGCCGTCGACATCTCCTGCATGGTCATCTGCACGCTGGCGTCGCCGGCGATGTCGATGACCAGCGCGTCGCGGTGCGCCATCTGCACGCCGACCGCGGCCGGCAGGCCATAGCCCATGGTGCCCAGGCCCCCCGACGTCATCCAGCGGTTGGGCGCGTCGAAGTGGAAGAACTGCGCCGCCCACATCTGGTGCTGGCCGACCTCGGTGGTGACGTAGACGTCGCGGTCCCTGGTCAGCTCGTAGAGGCGCTGGATGGCGTACTGCGGCTTAATGAACTTGTCGTCGGCCCGGTAGCGGAACGAATCCCGCGCGCGCCAGGCGTCGATCTCACGCCACCAATCGGCCAGCGCGGCCTTGTCGACCTTGTAGTTGCGCTGCTTCCAGACCGCGATCAGGTCCTCCAGCACCGAGGCCGCGTCGCCGACGATGCCGACGTCGGCGCGGACGTTCTTGCTGATCGACGAGGGGTCGATGTCGACGTGGATCTTGCGCGAGGTCGGCGCGAAGGCGTCCAGCCGACCGGTCACCCGGTCGTCGAAGCGGGCGCCCAGCGCCAGCATGACGTCGCAGTCGTGCATGGCGTTGTTGGACTCGAACGAGCCGTGCATGCCGACCATGCCGAGCCACTGCTTGTCCGAGGCGGGGAAGGCGCCCAGTCCCATCAGGGTCGAGGTGACCGGCGCGCCGGTCAGCTCGGCGAGTTCGCGCAGCAGCTCGGCCGCACTCGGGCCGGCGTTGATGACGCCGCCGCCGGTGTAGAGGATCGGCCGGCGCGCGCCGGCGATCATCGCCGCGGCCTCGGCGATCTTGCTGGCGTCGCCCTTGGTGCGCGGCCGGTAGTCGTGCGAGTAGCGGACGTCCTTGGGACCCTGATAGGCGCCCTTGGCGAACTGCACGTCCTTCGGGATGTCGATGACCACCGGGCCTGGGCGGCCCGAGGTGGCGATATGGAAGGCCTCGTGGATGATCCGCGGCAGGTCCTCGACCGACTTCACCAGGTAGTTGTGCTTGGTGCACGGGCGGGTGATGCCGATGGTGTCGCACTCCTGGAAGGCGTCGGTGCCGATCAGGTGAGTGGCGACCTGGCCGGTGATGACCACCAGCGGGATGGAGTCCATCAGCGCGTCGACGATGCCGGTGACCGCGTTGGTCGCGCCTGGGCCGGAGGTGACCAGGACGACGCCGCACTTGCCGGTCGAGCGGGCGTAGCCTTCGGCGGCGTGGGTCGCGCCCTGCTCGTGGCGGACCAGCACGTGCTGCAGGCGCGGCTCGTTGAACAGCGCGTCGTAGATCGGCAGCACCGCGCCGCCCGGATAGCCGAACAGGACCTCGACGCCCTGGTCGAGGAGGGCGCGCACGACGATCTCGGCGCCGGTGATGGCGGCTTGCTGGACTTCGAGGGTTTGGGTGGCGGTCATGTCGGGCGACCTTTTGAGCAAATGCAGGTGACGGCTGGGCAATAAAAAAGCCCCTCTGGGGGGCTGGGCGAGCGACCGTAAGGGCCTGACGCGGTGGTCAGTCCTAGAGCGGTCGCCTTACGAGTACGAGGACGGTGCGCACGCGAGTGCTCCCAAAAATCGAGTGTTGCGTTTCGCATGGTGAGCGGGGGGCGTCAAGAAGCCGGCGTCCAGCGGAGCCAGTTCGCCGCCGCCGCGTAATCCAGCTTCGATTGGAGGCCCTCTGTTTGTTCGAACCGTCCGGACATCACATCCTGCTGGCGGCGCTCGGGACGGCGATCATCCTGGCCTACTGGATCCCACGGTTCTTCTCCGGCCGGGAGCCCGCCGCTTCGGCGCTGCTGATCGGCCTGGGGTGCGCGATCTTCGGCTGGATGCCGGGCATGTCCGCGGCTATCAGCCCGGTCACCTCGCCCACGCCTTGGGAGATCGTCAGCGAGCTCTGCGTCATCGCTGGCCTGTTCGGCGTCGGCCTGCGCATCGACCGCCTCAAGCGGCCGAGGAACTGGGGGCCGACGTTCCGCCTGCTCGTCATCGCCATGCCGCTGACCATCCTGGGCGCCATGCTGCTTGGCTGGAAGGTGGCGGGCCTGGGCGCCACGGCCGCCCTGCTCTTGGGTTCGGTGTTGGCGCCCACAGATCCCGTGCTGGCGGGCGATATCCAGGTCGGGCGGCCCACGGAAGGCGGCGAGCACCCGGTTCGTTTCACCCTGACGACGGAAGCGGGCCTGAACGACGGACTGGCGTTCCCGTTCGTCCACCTGGGCCTGGCGCTGGCCGCCGCGAGCGTCATCGAGCCTCGCCTGCTGAGCGACTGGGCGCTGCGCGACGTCGCCTACCGGATCCCCGTCGGCGCCCTCTGCGGAATCGCGATCGGCTGGCTGCTTTCCAAGGTGCTGTTCGACATTCCGCGCGCGAACGCGCTCGCCAAGTCGGAAGCCGGCGTCTTCGCCCTCGCCGGCGTTTTCGTAGCCTACGGCGCCACCGAGCTCCTGGGCGGCTACGGCTTTGTGGCGGCCTTCGTCGCGGGGCTGACGCTGCGGCGCGCAGAGTCCGACCACGCCTTCCACGTTCGGCTGCACGATTTCTCGGAGACGATCGAACATGCGTTGACCGCCATGCTGCTGATCGGCCTGGGCGCGAGTTTGCCCGTCTTGTTGCAGCCGCTGGACTGGCCGGGCGCGCTCGTCGGGCTAGCGTTGATTTTCGTCATCCGGCCGGCGATCGGCTGGCTGTCGCTGGTCGGCGCGCGAATGCGGCCGGCGCAGAAGATGGTGGTGGCCTTCTACGGCGTCCGTGGCGTCGGCTCGATCTACTACATGGCCTATGTCGGCAGTCACTTGCGCCTGGAGAACGAGGCGCAACTCTGGGCGATCACCGCCTTCACGGTGCTGATCTCGACCGTGCTGCACGGCTTCACCGCGGCCCGGGCGGTCGAACGCGCCACCGGCGAGAAGCAGGCCGGGTGAACCGGCTTAGCGCTCCAGCGCTTCGAACGCCCGCCACTGCCCCTCGGCGTCAGGCGCGCTGATCCGCGGCCACTCGGCCATCTGGCCGCGCATCCAGGTGAGTTGGCGCTTGGCGTAACGGCGCGTCTCGCGTTGGGCGGCCTCCATCGCCTGGGCCAGCGAGGTCTCGCCACGCAGATGGGCGGAGAGCTCGCGAAAGCCCACTGCCTTCATCGCTGGCAGGGAAGGATCGAGCCCCCGGGCCGCCAGCGCTGTGACCTCGTCCAGGGCGCCCTGGTCGACCATGACCTGGAGGCGCGCGTCGCAGCGGGCGTAGAGGACGTCGCGCGGCGGATCCAGCGCCACGCCGCCCCATGTCCCGGCAGGCAGCGCAGGCTCGCCGGTCCGCTGCCAGTCGCTGAGCGCAGCGCCCGTGGCGGCGAAGACCTCCCAGGCCCGCACCAGCCGCTGGCGGTCCCCCGGCGCGATGCGCGCCGCGGCGGCCGGATCGGCGCTGGCGAGGCGTTCACGGAAGGCCGCCTCGCCCAGTGTCTCGAACGCGGCCTCGGTCTGGCGTCGCGTCCCGGCCGGCACGGCGGGGATTTCGGCCAGGCCCTTGGTCAGGGCGCGGAAGTAGAGGCCGGTGCCGCCGACGACGATGGAGGGCTTCCCGCGCGCGGCGATCTCGCCCAGCAGCTCCGTCGCCGCCCGCAGCCACCGGCCGACCGACCAGCCGTCGGCGGCGTCCACCGTGCCGAACAGGTGGTGCGGCGCGCGGGCTTCCTCTTCCGCGGTCGGCCGGGCGGTCAACAGGCGCAGGTCGCGATAGAGCTGCATAGAGTCGGCGTTGACGATATCCGCGCCCGTCGCGTCGGCCAGCCGCAGCGCCAGCGCCGACTTGCCGCTTGCGGTAGGGCCGGCGATCAGCCAGATGCGGCGCTGCATGGAACTGGTGCTCACCCTCGTCAGCCCTGACGCCGACCGCCTCGCCGCGGCCGAAGCCGCCATCGGCCAAGCGCTCGCAAGAGCGGGCGCCCCCGTCAAGGCGCACGAACCGCTCGGACCGGTCGCGGTTGACATCTACCTCGACGCTGAGATCGGCGCGGCGCGCAAGCTCGCGGCCGAGGCGCTCGCCCATCTGGCGACCGACGTCGCCGTCCGGCCGCTAACCTGCCGCCGCAAGCGGCTGCTGATCGCAGACATGGACTCCACCATCATCAACGTCGAGTGCCTCGACGAGCTTGCCGACTTCGCCGGCCTGAAGGCGGAGATCTCGGCGATCACCGAGCGCGCCATGCGCGGCGAGCTGGAGTTCGAGAGCGCGCTGCGCGAACGCGTCGGCATGCTGAAGGGCCTGTCGCTGGGCGCGCTGCAGCAGGCTTACGACGCGCGGGTGCGGCTCAATCCCGGCGCGCGGACGCTGGTGCGGACGATGGCGCAGAACGGCGCGCGTTGCCTGCTGGTGTCCGGCGGCTTCACCTTCTTCACCAGCCGGGTCGCGAAGGCGGCGGGCTTTCACGAGGACCGCGCCAACATCCTGATCGACGACGGCGCGGCACTGACCGGCAAGGTCGGCGAGCCGATCCTCGGCCGCGAGGCCAAGCTGACGGCGCTGCAGGAGGAGGCCGCGCGGCTCTCGATCCCGCTGGAGGAGACCTTGGCGATCGGCGACGGCGCGAACGACCTGGCGATGATCGAGAAGGCGGGGCTGGGCGTCGCTTACCGCGCCAAGCCGATCGTCGCGGCCCAGGCGGACGCCAAGGTCGACCACGCCGACCTCACCGCGCTGCTCTACTTCCAGGGCTACCGCGCCGACCAGTTCGTCGTGGATTGAGTTTTTCTCCCGATGGTCCCCGCGAAAAGCGGGGACCCAGCTGTTTTCTGTTTCCGTTCGGCCGCTGCAACTGACCTGAACAAGAAGGCCTAGGTTCCCGCATTCGCGGGAATGAGCGGATTAGAAGCGCACGTTGGATGAACATGCATCTCCCCAGACCCGTAAAGGCCGTCGTGTTCGACATGGACGGCCTCCTGGTGGACACCGAGCAGGTGGTGTTCCAGGCGATGACGGCCTCGGTCTCGGGGCTCGGCCTGGAGATGTCGTTCGACCTCTTCAAGCGGTTGGTCGGCCTTCCATCCCAGGCCAGCGACCTGATCGTCGTCGAGCATTTCGGCGAGGGCTTCGACCTCGAGGCCTGGCGCGGCGGCATCCGCCGCCACTTTCTGGAGATCGCCGAGGCGGGCATCGCGCTGAAGGCCGGCGCCGTCGAGCTGCTGGACGCGCTGGACGAGCGCTCCATGCCGCGGGCGATCGCCACATCGTCGACCCGCGAGTCCGTCGAGCACAGCCTTGGGCCCCACGGTCTGGTCACGCGCTTCGACGCCATCGTCAGCCGCGAACTGCAGACGCAGCACAAGCCGCATCCGGATCCGTTCCTCAAGGCGGCGCAGGCGCTGGGGCTCGATCCGGCCGACTGCCTGGCGCTGGAGGACTCGCACAATGGTGTTCGCGCCGCGGCGGCGGCCGGCATGATGACCATCATGGTGCCGGACCTGCTCGATCCGACCGACGAGATGCACGCGCTGTGCGTCCGCATCGCGCGCGACCTGCACGAGGTGCGCGAGCTGATCGAGCGGTAGCGGTAGAGCGGAGGATCAGCCCAGCTCGAAGCTCGTGACGCCGAACACCTGGTCGACCCGCAGCGGCCCGACGTCGGCGTGGATCGGGCGTCGCGAAGCAGGCGGCGTCGGAGAGACCAGGGTTCCACCCCCTTCGGCGGCGGCCCATTCGACCGCGAGGTCGACGTCCTCAGGCTCCATGGCCCGGATGCGATAGTCGCTTATCGTGGAGCGACCATCTCATCGATCCGCCTGTGGCGCGAGGCCTGGCGACCAACGTGATCAGGTCGGCGTCGAAGCGGGTGGCGGGCCGTCCACCGCGGTATCGGGGGAAGCTGTCGCCGGATCGGGGGGCGCGGGCACCGCAGCCTGCACCACAGCCGGCGCGGTGTGCTCGATGCGGCTGCGCAGTTCGGGATCCTTGATCAGAGCGGTGCGCATGATCTCGCGGGCCCTGGGCGCGGCGGCGCCGGCGCCGAAGCCGCCGTGCTCGATGAGCACGCTCATTGCGTAGCGGGGCGCGTCGTGCGGCGCATAGGCGACGAACCAGGCGTGGTCGCGCAGCTTCCAGGCTCCTTGGGTGCCGTGCACGCCGCGGCCGCCGTTGTAGTTGAAGCCCTGGGCGGTGCCTGTCTTGCCGGCCATCTTGATGTCGCCCAGCCCCAGGTCGGCCACCGCCGCGGCGGTGCCGATGGTGGTCACCGCCTTCATCGCGTCGCGGACGAAGGCGATGTGCTCGGCCTTCACGGGCAGGTCGCCGAACGCCGAGCCGCGCGGCTGGTCGACGCCGCCGATGGATTCAACGAGGCGCGGGTGAAGCGACTTCTCGCCGTTGGCGAGGCGCGCCGCCATCACGCAGAGCTGCAGCGGATTGAGGTGGGTGTAGCCCTGGCCGATGCCCATGCTGGGCGTCTCGCCCGGGTGCCAGACGGGGTCCTTCTTGAACGCCTTGCGCTTGTAATCGGTGTCCGGCACGAGACCCTTGGTCTGCCCCGGGATGCCGATGTCGAAGGTCTGCCCGAGGCCGAAGCGCCGCGCCATGTTGGCGATGCGGTTGGGGCCGACGAACAGGGCGCATTGGTAGAAGTAGATGTCGCAGGACGTGGCGATGGCCATGTGCAGGTCCTGCGCGCCATGCGCCACGTCGCAGTGCCAGACGCGGCCGCCCCAGGCCCAAGCCTTGTTGCAGACGTGCACCGTCTTGGGGTCGTAGCCGGCCTCGAGCGCGGCCAGCGCCACCATGGTCTTGAAGGTCGAGCCCGGCGGATAGGTGGCGGTCAGCGCCTTGTTGAACAGCGGCTTGCGATCGTATTGCGCCAGCTGCCGGTACTCGGCCCCGGTCAGGCCGTGCACGAAGCGGTTGGCGTCGAAGGTCGGGCCGGAGAACATGCAGAGGATGTCGCCGGAGCGGCAGTCCATCATCACTGCGGCCCCGCTCTCCTCGCCGAACACCTCCAGCGCGCGTTGCTGGACGTCGGCGTCGAGGGTCAGCCGGATCGTGGCGCCTGGCACCGTGGGAAGGTCGCCGCCCGGATCGGCCCGCACCTCCCGCCCGGAGGCGTCGACCTCCACCTTGCGTGCGCCCGGCCGGCCGCGCAGCTGCAGGTCAAAGGCCTTCTCGACGCCCTGCTTGCCGATCCGAAAGCCCGGATTGTGCATGATCGGCTCGGAGTTTGGCCCGGTTTCGGTGAGGTCGGTCTTGTTGACCTTGGCCACGTAGCCGATCACGTGGGCGAAGGCGCCGCCGTGCGGATAGACGCGCACCTCGGCCATCTCCGCGCTGACGCCGGGCATCTCAGGCATCCGAAGGTCGATGGCGCTGAGCTGCTCCCAGGTGAGGTCTTCCAGCACCTCGACCGGCGCGCGCGGCGGCGCCGAGGCGATGTCCCTCGACATCCGCGCCTGGCGGCGATCGTCCAGCGGCACGAACTCGGCGAGCGTCTTCAGGGTCGCGTCCACGTCGACGCCGGGCTCTCGGGCGACCAGCAGCGAGAAGTTCGGGCGGTTCGAGGCCAGCACCACGCCGTTGCGATCGACGATCAGGCCACGCGGCGGCGGCGTGAGCTTGAAGTTGAATTGGTTGGAGGCCGACAGTTTTTCGTAACGTTGCGTGTCGATGATCTGCAGATAGGCGAGGCGAGCGGTCAGCGCAGTCAGGCCCAACGCGGCGAAGCCGCCCAGCAGGAAGGCGCGCCGGTGAAACGCACTCTGACGCTGATTGACTTCCTCGAAGAAGATCGCCGGTTCGGCCATGCCGCACTCCCGGGGGCAAACGTCGCAGACTCGCGAGGTTTACACCATCGCCGATGCCCGAGGCCGGGCGTCGTAGCGCCGCAGATTCCCGCCATCAAGGCCTTGCGCTTAGAGCGCGGCAGGCGAAAGTGGACGCCGGTTTCGCCGCCCGACGCGCTCTAAAACATTCAAATCGACCCTTCTCATCCGGATCGGCTGGAATCAACCCGATCCGGGACGGGTCTAGCGTGGTGTAAAACTTAGCAAGCAAAGGTCTTAAGCGGCTGTTAGCGCGCCGCGGCGAGACCGTGGCGGGCGGCGCGGTTCGAGGCGCGTCCGCGTGTGGGGGTCAGGTGCAAAGTCGGATTCGCTTCGCCGTGTTCCTGGCGGGCGTCCTCAACGTGTTCCTTCTGTACGGGGCAGGGCTGGTGGGCGACCTCACCGGGCCGCTCCTGGTGTTGCTGCTGTTGTGCGTGCTGCTCTGGGACCAGGCGCGCGAGGACCGCGCGCTAGGGGTTTCCGCGCTTGCAGACGACGATCGCGGCGACGATGACCGCCCAGACCGCCGCGGACGTCGAAAGCGCTAGCAGCGCGCCCAGCGCCATTCCGCCCCGCGTCGCGGCGGGCCGGCTGGTTCGCTCCTCCGGCGCGGCCCCGACGAGCCGGGACCGGAGCCAAATGCGAATGCGCTTGGGCGTCGACGGTCGGCTGCGCGTGAGCCGCCCGCTCGGCAGGTCTGTCATCGCAGCCTCGTCGACTGGAATCAGTTCAAGGATCGCGGATTGGGGCGGCGCGCGGCGAACGACCGACCCTCGGGCGCCAGTTGCGGGTCGTGCGCGTGTAGCGCCGCAAGCTGCTCCTCGACGGTCGTTGCGAGCCGATGCAGCGTGGCGGCCTCGAGCACCAGGCTGACGCGGCTCTTCACGTCTTCCAGGGCGTAGGCGGCCTGAAGCAGACGCTCCGCGCGCTCGCGTAGCAACTGCCGATCCCGGGCGATCTCACTCTCAGAAAGATCGCCCTTGCGGGCTGCGCGGACCGGCTTCGAGGGGTTGGATACAAGTCTGGGTAACAAGCTCGCTCCTCCCGATGTTGCCTATAGTTGTATTTGCACAACTTCTGAGAATGTGAGTGGTTCCGCGCGATCTATGTTTGCCGCAACAGTATTGTGGTTAACGGACACTTCGCAGAGGCTGTCACGGCGCGATCCGGAGGTTGAAGCCGACCCGGACATCGCCATCCAGAGCCCTGGGCGCCTGGACGCCGTAGGCGGCCTCGACGCCGACAAGCGTCTTCTTTTTCCAGGCGGCGCGTACGCCGAGGCCGGCCGAAGCGAGGGTCGCCCGCGTCCTCGGCAGACCAAACCGGGAGATGACCTCGACGCGTCCCTTGTCCGCGAAGCCGTAGAGCTCGCTGCCGTCGAAATCGGAACCGCTGTCGTGGATTACCCGGACGCCGAGCTCAAGGGAGGCCGCGGCGCCGATTGCCCGAAGGCTGGGCTTGCGCGCACAGCGGCGCGGCCGCGAGCAGCGCCAGCGGCGCAAGGGCGATGGCCCTTCTCATCTTGCCTCCCCGCATGTCTGGCGAAGGGGCGGCTCAGCAGGACCCGCCCCAAGTCGGCCTATCGAGACCCGCCACCGAGCAGGCCGGCCACAAGTCCACCGCCGACGCCCGCCGAACTGCCTAGCCCGCCGGCGACGCAGAAGCCGCTGTCGCTGGAGCACGCGCCCAGCATCAGCACGCCGACCGCGGCGCTCCAGAGACACAGGCGTGAATGGATACGACGCTGAACCATGGAATTTCTCCTCCGATGCCGTTCGCTCGCCGCGTCGGCCGCGGACTCGCGCCCTGAGGGAGCGATTTTCTGCAGCCCAACAACTCAGAGTAATTCGATGGGATTCGATCTGGTTCTCTAAAATTCTGCGAAAAGCTGTGCGTTATCCTTAATTCAACGAAGTAAAAATGTTTAGGAGTTAATGGTCGACAACAACAACGATAGTTAACGGTGTTTCAGACTCGTGCGCATTTTGCCGCCGTGCGGGGAAAGTTCGCCGCGGCGTGGCCGGCCGTGCTTTGTCCGAGCGGACGGGCGGGGCCGCTATCGGCCGCCGCCCGCTCCGCGTTCGAAATATCGGAAGAAGGCGCTGTCGGGCGAAAGCACCATGGTGGCGTCGCCCTGGCTGAGGGCGGCGTCGTAGGCCTGCATGGAGCGATAGAAACTCGCGAAGGCCGGATCACGGCCGTAGGCCTGGGCGAAGATCCGCGTGCGGTTGGCGTCGCCCTGACCGCGCGTGGTCTCGGCCTCCTCTGTCGCGGTGGCGAGCGTGATCGCCACTTCCTTATCGGCGCCCGCGATGATCTCGCGCTTCTGCTGTTCGCCGATGGCGCGGATCTGAGCCGCCTCCTGCTGGCGGGAGGTCTGCATGCGCCGGTAGACGGCCGCTTGGTTGGCGGCGGGCAGGTCGGCCCGCTTGATCCGCAGGTCGACGACTTCGATGCCGAAGCGGCCGGCGGCGGCGCGGCGCGCCACGTCGGCCCTGGTCTGGGCCATCAGCTCGGAGCGGCCGCCGGAGATGATGTTGGTCGAGGTGGTCGAGCCCAGCACCTGGCGGAGCGCGGAATTGACCAGCGGCTCCAGCCGGGCGGCCGCGGTGCGGTCGTCGCGCAAGGTGCGGTAGTATTGCAGCGGATCGGAGATGCGGTAACGCAGGAAGGCGTCCACCACCAGGCGCTCCTGATCGGCGGAGATCACCTCCTCCTGGTCGGCCTCGAGCCCTAGGTTGCGGCGGTCGAACTTGATCGTCCGCTCCAGGAAGGGCGTCTTCACGTTGAGCCCCGGTCCGCCTTGTCCGCGCGCGTTAACGACGCGCACCGGCTCGCCGAAGCGGACGACGATGGCCGACTCGCGCTGGTCGACGACGTAGAAGGTGTTGGCGAGTACGATCAGGGCGACGAAGGCGAGTACGGCCCAGACGGTGAGGTTGTTGCGGGTCATTGACCGCTTCCCCGGGCGCTGGAGGCCGGCGGCGCGCTCTGTTGTTGCGGTGCGGCTTCAGGCGGCGGTGCTGCAGCGGCGGCGGGAGCCGGACGGCGGAAGACTTCCGGCGGCAGCACGACCGGCGCGGTCACGCCCTTGCCGTCGACGATCACCTTGTTGGACTTGCCGAGCACCTTTTCCATGGTCTCCAGGTAGAGGCGCTCGCGGGTCACGCCGGGCGCACGCTTGTACTCGCCGTAGATCTGGTTGAAGCGGGCGGACTCGCCGAGCGCCCCGCGCACCGACTGCTCGCGATAGGCCTGGCCCGACTGGACTATGCGCGCGGCGTCGCCCTTGGCTTCGTTCACGACGCGGTTGCGGTAAGCGTTGGCCTCGTTGACGGCGGATTCCGCGTCCTGTCCCGCGTTCGCGACCTCGCGGAACGCGGAGACCACTTCCTGCGGCGGGTTGGCCGAGCGGATCTGCACCTCGACGACGCTGACGCCGACGCCCCAGGAATTGAGGATCTTCTGCATCAGCTCGGCGGCCTGGATCTGCACCTGGCCGCGGCCGCGGGTCAGGATCTGTTGCAGCGGCATCTTGCCGACCACCTCGCGCATGGCGCTTTCGGCCACCGCCTTTACCGCCTCGTCGGGATTGCGGGTGGCGAAGACGTACTGCTTGGCGTCGGAGACCCGCCAGGTGACGCTGAAGTCGAGGTTGATAATGTTCTCGTCGCCGGTGAGCATCAGGCTCTCCTGCGGCACGTCGGCCTCGGCGGTGCCACCGATGTCGATGCGATTGAGCGAGGTCACCGCGACCTTCTCGACGCCTTCGATCGGCGCGGGCAGGTGGTAGCGCAGGCCGGGATCTTCTTGGCGGGAATAGGCGCCGAAGGTGGTGACGACCGCGGCCTCGTTGGGCTGGACGACGTAGAAGCCGGACAGCAGCCAGAGGCCCGCCACGCCAGCGGCGATCGCCGCGATGGCGCCGGGGCGCACGCCGCCCGGGCCGCCCATGAATCGCCGCAGCCGGAGCTTCAGGCGCTCAACATCGGGATCGAACGGCGGGCGGTCGCGGCGTGGTCCGCCGCCACGGTTGTCGCCCGAGGGCCGCTTCGACGGCGTGTCGCGTCGGTCATCCGGCGGCGGGGAGCCCCACGGGCCAGGGTTGGCGTTGTCGTTCCAGGGCATCAGCCGGGTCGCGTCTCATCCAGGGCGCGGCCGTGTCGCGCAAGCCCCCGTCGGGCTTGTAAACAGGCGCAGTCCGCCGGATATGAGACCCCTTCTGCGTCAACGCAAGACAAAGGCGACATGAGCGAGGGACCAACGCCCGACCGCGCAGCCGTTCTGGCCGCGCTCGACCGAGTTCGCGACCCCCGGTCGGGGAAGGGTCTGGCCGAGGCGGGTCTGGTTCGCGGCCTGATCCTGCGCGCCGATCGGGCGGCCTTCATGCTCGAAGTGCCGCGTGACCAGGTCGAGCTCTACCAGCCGGTGCGCGAGGCCGCCGAGGCCGCGCTCGCCGGGGCGGCCAAGGTGAAGGCGCAGGTGATCCTGACCGCCGAGAACGCCGCGCCGGGGCCGCCCTCCGTGCACGGGCGCCGGGCCCGTGTCGCCGAGGATCCTCAGGCCAGGCTGGGACCCATGGCCGAGGCCGAGCGCCCGGCTCACGTGCGCAAGGTGATCGCCGTCGCCAGCGGCAAGGGCGGGGTGGGAAAGTCCACCGTGGCCGTGAACCTGGCCGCGGCCTTCGCCCGGCTTGGCCTCAGCGTCGGCCTGCTCGACGCCGACATCTATGGCCCCTCGGCCCCGCATATGCTGGGGATCGAGGGCGAGCCGACCTTTGATGCTGAGAAGCGGCTCAATCCCATGCAGGCCTGGGGTATGAAGGTGATGTCGATCGGCTTCATCGTCGAGCCGGGCGACGCCGCCATCTGGCGCGGGCCGATGGCCTCTTCGGCGGTGCGCACCCTGATCGGCTCCAACTGGGGGAGCGCGGAGGCTCACCTTGATGTGCTGGTGGTCGACCTGCCGCCCGGCACCGGCGACATTCAGCTCACCATCGCCCAGCGGCTGAGGCTCGATGGCGTGGTGATCGTCTCGACCCCGCAGGAGATCGCGCTGATCGACGCGCGCCGGGCGGTCACCATGTTCCGGAAGACCGGGACCGAGATCCTCGGCGTGCTGGAGAACATGGCCTATTTCGCCGATCCCGTGAGCGGTGCGAGGATCCCGATCTTTGGCGAGGGGGGGGGCGTGGCGGAAGCCGAGCGGCTGGGCGTGCCTCTGCTCGGTCAGGTGCCACTGGAAATGGGGCTGCGTGAGGCGTGCGACGCCGGCCGGCCGCTGGTGGCGACGCATCCCGAAAGCGCCGCGGCTCAGGTGTTCCTCAAGGCGGCGAAGCAGCTGGCCTAACCTCCTCTCCCTCTCGCTTACGCGGGGGAGAGGGCGTTACAGCCGATCTTCCTGCACCCCCCCGTGTTCAAGGTCGCGCAGCTCGAGCTGGCGGCGGATCTCGGCGTGGCGGGCGCGGTCGAGCTTGTAGCCTGTGAAGCAGAGGCCGCCCAACAGCACGAAGACGATTGGGCCGGCGAGGAAGGCGATCTCCAAGCCGCGCAGCGCGTATTCGGTGTTGTGAGCGCCAGGCATCGGGTCGAAGCCGACTTCGCTCAGCACCCAGAAGGTCAGGAAGATGGCGCCGGCGGTCGCCAGCTTGGTGGTGGCGTTGGTCAGTGCGAAGATCAGGCCGGTCCATTCTCGCCCGGTCTCCAGGCGGATCTCGTCGGCGATGTCGGCGGTGAGCGCCCGCACCGAGACCAGGAAGCCGGAGAACGCGGCGCCGGCGACCAGCATCATCGGTGCGACGACGGCGAAATCACCCTCGGGCAGGAACGGCAGGCAGACCAGGCACGCCGCAAATACTGTGGTGCAGACGAGCAGCGCCCGATGCTTGTTGAGCCGGTGGGCGAGCCAGGCGGTAGCCGGCGCGCCGGCGAAGCCCGCGGCGATGTAGACCAGCAGCAGCAGATTGGCCCCGCCGGCGTCGAAACCGCGCTGGGTGGTGAAGTAGAAGAGGTAAAGCGCCGCCATCCAGCCCGGGCCGAGCTGGATGCAGAAGTCCGAGGCCAGCAGCCGCAGCACGTTGGGGCGAAACACCAGGCGGCGGTAGTCGCCAAGCGAGAAGTGCGCGACGTGGTCGGGGGCGATGCGTTCCGGCGTGCGCGCCACCATCAGGAAGATGGCCGCCGGCGTGGCGAGGATCACCAGCCAGATCATCGCCTCGACGCCCTCGGCTTCGGTGTGGCCCAGCTTTCCCATCACGACAGGCACCACCAGCACGGCAAGCGAGCCAGCGACGCCGAGCGCGATGATCGCGGCGAAGAGGCGCGAGCGCTGCTCGTAGGTGGTCGCCAGGCTGGAGGCCCAGGCGAGTTGAGACAGGAAGATCGCCGAATTGCCCAGAAACATCACGAGCAGGGCCGCGACCAAGAAGCCGCCGCCCACCGCGACCGGCGGATGCATCAGCACGTAGAGCGCGATCATCATCACCGGCGCGCCGGCGATCGCCCATACCCGGTAGCGGCCGAAGCGGGTTCGGGTTCGGTCCATGGCCAGGCCCAAAACCGGGTCGAGCGGGATGTCGATGGCGCGCACCAGGGCGAAGGCTGCGCCGACCGCGGCCAGGCTGAGCCCCATGTGGCTGGCGAAGTAGCGCGGCAGGTGCACCGTGAGCGCGACCTGCACTGCACCGAGCGGGATGCTGGCCATGGCGATGGCGATGGCCGTCGCCAACGGGAGGGGCGGGGCCTTTCCGACCGGACGCACCTCAGACCTCCTCGGATGCAGCACGGAAGCGAATTCCATACCGCAGATTCGCCAGCGGCGCCGAACGGCGAACCCCCGGTGCGCCGCCGCAGGCGCCCGAGGCGGAGCCGGCCTTTTGCGCAGATGTCCTGATTGCGCAGCACATGGATCGAGGCTTCAGTCGCACGTTGGACGCTTCGGGGGGAGCGAGCATGTTCCGTTGGGAGAACGCCCAGAGCCTGACCGGCGTGACGCTGGTGCTGGCGCTCTGCTGGCTGATGTCGGAGAACCGCCGCCGTTTCCCGTGGAAGCTGGCGATCGGCGCGATCCTGATCCAGGCGCTGCTGGTGCTGGGCCTGTTCGGCCTGCCGGCGCTGCGCGAGGGACTGGCGGCGCTCGGGCGCGGGGTCGAGGGACTGGGGGCGAGCACACAGGCGGGCTCGGCCTTCGTATTCGGCTTCCTGGCCGGCGCGCCCGACCGTCAGCCCTATCCCGTCGACAGCCCGGGCGCCCTGTTCATCTTCGGCTTCCGCGTGCTGCCGGTGATCCTGGTGGTCTGCGCGCTCGCGGCCTTGCTCTGGCACTGGCGGATCCTGCGCTGGATCACCCAGGGGTTCGGTTTCGTCTTCCGCCGCGCCTTCGGCCTGCGGGGCGCGCCGGCGCTGGCCACCGCGGCGACCATCTTCATGGGCCAGGTCGAGGGGCCGATCTTCATTCGCAGCTATCTCAAGAGCCTCAGCCGCTCGGAGCTTTTCCTGCTGATCGCAGTCGGCATGAGCTGCGTCTCCGGCTCGACCATGGTGGCTTACGTGACCATCCTGCAGGGCGTGCTGCCCGACGCCGCGGCGCACGTGCTGACCGCCTCGATTGTCTCCGCGCCGGCCGGCGTGCTGCTTTCCCGCATCGTCGTACCCAGCGACCGGGTGCTGGAGGCCGAGGACGAGGGGGCCGCGGTGATCGGCAAAACCTACGAAAGCTCGGTCGACGCAGTGATCAAGGGCACCTCGGATGGGCTGCAGATCGTGCTCAACGTCGCCGCCGCCCTGATCGTCTTCGTCGCCTTCACCGCGATCGTCGACCGCCTGCTGGCGGGCCTGCCGCCGGTGGCGGGCGCTCCGGTGACGCTGGAGCGCATCCTCGGCTTGGCGTTCTCGCCGCTGGCCTGGAGCCTGGGGGTGCCCTGGCGCGACGCCCCGACGGCCGGCGCCCTGCTTGGCGTGAAGCTGGTGCTGACCGAGTTCTCCGCCTTTATCCGGCTGGGCGGCCTGCCGGCGAGCGAGCTAACCGATCGGAGCCGGGTGATCATGACCTATGCGCTATGCGGGTTCGCCAACATCGCCTCGGTCGGCATTAACGTCGCCGGCTACAACGTGCTGGCGCCCGAACGGCGCAGCGAGGTCATCGGCCTGGTCTGGAAGGCGATGGCCGTGGGCTTCCTGGCCACCTGCCTGAGCGGTGCGGTCGTCGGCGCGCTTCCGGAAGCGATCTTCCGGTAGGCCTGCCTGGACAGGCGGGCGCGGCGGACGCTATCAGCGGCTATGAGCTCGCCGGTCGAAACCGTCATCTTCGATCTCTTGTCCAAGCTGCCGGCCGGCAAGTCGCTGTCGCCTGAGGAGGTGGCCCGCGCAGTCGATCCCGAAGGCTGGCGGCGGCTGCTCGGTCACGTCCGCGCCATCGCGGTGGGCCTGGCGCGGCAGAACCGGCTGGTGATCACCCGCCATGGCAAGCCCGCCGATCCGGACACCTTCAAGGGTGTTTACCGGCTGCGGCTGCCCGACGACGTTCCCCAGGAGTAGGGCATGATCCAGATCTTCGGCGGATCGCTGTCGCCGTTCGCGCGCAAGGTGCTCGTCGTAGCGATCGAGAAGGGCGTGGCCTTCGAGGTGAAGCCGATCGCGCCCGGCTCGACCGATCCAGACTTCGTCAAGGCGAGTCCGTTCGGCAAGATCCCGGCCTTGAAGGACGGCGACTTCCTGATCTCCGACTCCACCGCCATCATCACCTACCTCGAGGCGATCCAGCCGGAGCCGAACCTGATCCCGACCGAGCCCAGGGCGCGGGCGCGGACGATCTGGTTCGAGGAGTTCTCCGACACCCTGGTCGGCGACTGCGCGGGCAAGATGTTCCTCAACCGCTGCGTCAAGCCCAAGATCATGAAGGTGGAAGCCGACTTCGCCCTGGCCGACGCGGCCGAGCGCGAGATCCCCAAGCACCTCGACTACATCGAGAGCGTGATCCCGGCGTCGGGTTATCTTGTCGAGGACCGCTTCACACTCGCGGACATCGCCGTCGCCAGCCCGCTGGCCAACCTCGGCTACGCCGACTGCCCGATCGATGCGGCCCAGTATCCGCGGGTCACGGCCTATCTCGAGGCCATTCTGGCGCGGCCCTCCTTCGCCGGCCTGATCGCCAAGGAGAAGGCGATCCTGGCGAGGCTCTGAGCGGCTGGTGGCGAAGCTCGCCGCCCTGCTCGCCGAGATCGGCGCCTGCCGCGCGTGCGCGGGCGAGCTGCCGCATGAGCCGCGGCCGGTGGTTCGGGTGTCGTCCTCGACCCGCCTGCTGATCTGCGGCCAGGCGCCCGGGCGGCGAGTGCACGAGAGCGGCCTGCCCTTCGACGATCCTTCGGGTGAGCGGTTGCGCGGCTGGATGGGGGTGGACCGCGCGACCTTCTACGGCCGCCGGGAGATCGGCGTTGCGGCGATGGCCTTCTGCTATCCGGGCACGGCGCCGAAGGGCGGCGACTACCCGCCGCCACCGCGCTGCGCCGAGCTCTGGCGTGCGCGGTTGCTGGCGCTGTTGCCCACGGTCGAGCTGACCCTGCTCGTCGGAAGTTACGCCCAGCGCTGGGCGCTCGGCGATCGGCGGCCGATGAGTATGGTGGTGCGGGATTGGCGCGCCCATCTGCCGGCCGTGCTGCCGCTACCGCACCCGTCCTGGCGAAACACGGCCTGGCTGCAGCGAAACACCTATTTCGCCAAAGACGTTGTCCCCTATCTTCGTGATCGGGTGGCCGACATCCTCAACCGCGACGCCTTGTGTTCATGACGCGCTTCCTTGCTGTCCTCTTCTCCGTGCTGAGCCTGGCGGCCTGCTCGCCCATGTTGATGCAGCAGGCGGGTGCGCCGCCGCTGGGCTGGGCGGGGCCGCGGCTGGAGGCCGACTCGGTCGTCAGCTTCGACGGGGTGAAGCTCGGCCTCACCCGCTGGGACGCCAAGGCTGATCCCTGGGCGGTGATCGTCGGCCTCCACGGCATGAACGACTACGCCAACGCCTTTCACCTGGCCGCGCCCTGGTGGGCCGAGCAGGGGGTGACGACCCTGGCCTACGACCAGCGCGGTTTCGGCCGCTCGCCGCGACGCGGCGTCTGGGCGGGCGATGCGCTGATGGTCGAGGACCTGCGCACGGTGGTGGCGCTCGCCAGGCGCACCTATCCGAAGGCGGTGGTCGTCGTGGTCGGCGAAAGCATGGGCGGCGCAGTCGCCGCCGAGGCCTTCGCCTCGAACCAGCCGCCCGACGCGGATCGCCTAGTCCTGCTGTCGCCGGCGGTGTGGGGATGGCGCGAGCAGCCCTTGCCCTACCGCACGCTTCTCTGGCTGGCGGCGAACTTCACGGCGGCCAAGGTCTACACCCCGCCGTCCTGGGTCACCCGCAATATACGCCCTACCGACAACTACGAGGAGCTGGTCGCGATGGGCCGCGATCCGCTAATGGTCTGGGGCGCGCGCTCGGACGCCCTCTATGGCCTGGTCGGCCTGATGGACCGGGCCTCGGAGGACGTAGGCAAGGCCAACGTCCCCACCCTCTACCTGTACGGGGCGCACGACGACATCATCCCAAGGAACGCCGCCTTCCGGGCTGTACGCCACCTCAAGCCGAGCGACCAGACGGCCTATTACGCCGACGGCTACCACCTGCTGACGCGCGACCATCAGGGGCCGCTGGTGTGGGCCGACATCCTGGCCTTCATCCGAGACCCTTCGGCCCCGCGGCCCTCCGGCGCGCCGCCCATTCCGGGCGCGCCCAAGCTGACCAGCGCTAGCGCGACGGCGGGGGCGGCGGCGGCTCAAGCGCCTTAAGCCTCTCCCACTCTCGCTTCGCTCGGGGAGATGAGCCTAGATCGTGTAGGCGCGCTCGCCGTGCGAGCCCATGTCGAGGCCTTCCTCCAGTACGTCGTCATTGACCCGCAGGCCCACTACGGCGCGGCAGACCAGCGCCAGCACCAGCGTCACGACTCCCGACCAGGCGCAGACCGAAACGACGCCGACGGCCTGCACGCCGAGCTGATGGAGCATGCCGCCGCCTTGCGGATAGCCGGCGCCGCCCAGCGCCGTGCTGGCCAGGATGCTCGCGAGCAGGGTGCCCAGGATGCCGCCCACGCCATGCACGGCGAAGACGTCGAGGCTGTCGTCGATCTTCAGCTTGTGCTTCACGAGCTCGACCGCGGCGAAGCAGGTCAGGCTGCCGCATGCGCCCAGTACGACGCCGCCCAGCGGGCCGACGAAGCCTGAGGCCGGCGTGACGGTGGCCAGGCCGGCGACCACTCCGGTGACCAGGCCCACCATGCTGGAGCGGCCGAATTTGCGCCGCTCGATGATCGCCCACACCAGGCCCGCGGTCGCCGCCGACAGGTGGGTGGCGACCAGCGCCCCGCCGGCCGCGCCGTTGGCGGCCAGCGCGCTGCCGGCGTTGAAGCCGTACCAGCCGACCCACAACATCCCGGCGCCCATCATCGTCATGCCCGGGTTGTGCGGCGGATGCAGTTCCTTGGGAAAGCCGTCGCGCGGGCCGAGCAGGGCGACGATCACCAGCGACGAGATGCCGGCGGTGGCGTGCACCACCAGGCCGCCCGCGTAGTCCATCACGCCCATCTTCGCGAGCCAGCCGCCGCCCCACACCCAGTGGGCGACCGGCGCGTAGACTGCGTAGAGCCAAAGGCCGCTGAACAGCAGCACCGCGGCGAACTTGATGCGCTCCACATAAGCGCCGACGATCAGCGCCGGCGTGATGATCGCGAAGGTCATCTGGAAGGCGAAGAAGACGTTTTCTGGGATCGCGCCCGCCACCGCGTCGCGGCCGCCGGGCAGGCCGAACTTGGCGAGGTCGCCGATCAACGGGTTGTCGCCCGAGAAGGCCAGGCTGTAGCCGCCGAGCAGCCAGAGCACCGAGGCGAGGCAGGCGATCGCCACGCAGTGCATCATGACCGAGAGCACGTTCTTCGAGCGGACGAGGCCAGCGTAGAACAGCGCCAGGCCGGGCAGGGTCATGAACAGGACCAGCGCGGTCGCCGAGAGCACCCAGGCGGTGTGCGCCGGCTGCGCCACGGCGCCGGTTTCTCGCGCAAAGGCCGTGGTGGCGAACGTTGCCGCCAGCCCTGCCGCGAGGGCGCCCCAGGCCGCCCTTTTCGCCGTTCCCGCCACGTCGCACCCCTCCCGAGATCGATTATGCCTAGCTTGAGAGCAAGCGCCGCATAAGACCTGGGCAAAGCGGCGCAATCGGCAGGCCGCTCACTCTTTCAGCTTGGGCGCCCAAAAAGCGTCGTTAGCCGATTTTGTGAGCAGAGACTGCGCGAAACCTGGGCGCCACCCGGATCTGCCGCGGGCCGATTTTCCGTTTACAGAACAAAAGTAGAACGATAAGTGTGGGCCATGGCGGTTCTCGACCTCAAGCGCAAGCTCGCCATCCTCTCCGACGCGGCCAAGTACGACGCCTCCTGCGCCTCCTCCGGCGCCAAGAAGCGCGACTCCATGGGCGGAAGCGGCGTCGGCTCCACCGAGGGGATGGGCATCTGTCACGCCTACGCGCCCGACGGGCGCTGCATCAGCTTGCTGAAAATTCTGCTGACCAACTTCTGCGTCTACGACTGCGCTTATTGCGTGAACCGCGTCTCGTCGAACACCCCGCGCGCACGGTTCAGCGTCGAGGAGGTCGTCGACCTGACGCTGGCCTTCTACAAGCGCAACTACATCGAGGGCCTGTTCCTGTCGTCGGGCATCATCCAGAGCGCCGACTACACGATGGAACAGCTGGTGCGGGTGGCCCGGGAGTTGCGCGAAACCCACGACTTCCGCGGCTACGTCCATCTGAAGGTGATCCCGGAGGCGTCGCCCGCCCTGGTCAACGAAGCCGGGCTCTGGGCGGATCGCGTGTCGATCAACATCGAGCTGCCGAATGACGACAGCCTGGCGCGGCTGGCGCCGGAGAAGGACCTCGTCGGCATCAAGAAGGCGATGGGCGCGGTTCGGCTGGCCAGCGAGGCGGCGGCAGAGCCGGCCCGCAAGGCCCGGCCGCCGAAGTTCGCGCCCGCCGGCCAGTCGACGCAGATGATCGTCGGCGCCGACGCCGCCTGCGACGGCGAGATCCTCAAGCGGGCGGAGAGCCTCTACGGCGCCTACAAGCTGCGCCGCGTCTATTACTCCGGCTTCTCGCCGATCCCGGATTCCACCGCGCGCCTGCCGCTCGCCCGGCCGCCGCTGATCCGCGAGCACCGACTCTATCAGGCCGACTGGCTGATGCGGTTCTACGGCTTCGAGCGGGCGGAGATCGCCGGCGAGGGGGAGGACCTCGACCTCGCCATCGATCCCAAGCTGGCCTGGGCGCTGAAGAACCGCGGCGAGTTTCCGGTCGACCTCAACACCGCCGACCGCGAGCGGCTGCTGCGCGTGCCGGGCTTGGGCGTGAAGGTGGTCGATCGGTTGATCGAGGCGCGCCGCTATCGGCTCATCCGGCTGGAAGACGTGCGCCGGTTGGCGCGGACGCTCGGCAAGCTGAAGCCGTTCATCGTCACCGACGACTGGACGCCGGGCGCGCTCACCGACCGCGCCGATCTGCGCGGGCGCCTGACGTTGGAGCCGCAGCAACTGAGCTTGTTCTGATGCAGGTGGTCCGCCTCGCCTCCGAAACCGACTTCGACGGCTGGCGCGCGGCGGCCCGCAGCTTGCGCGCCCGCGGCGTCACGCCGGGCCGAGCGCTGTGGACGGTGGAGGGGGATTTGTTTGGTTCGCCCGCTCCGATAGGCGACGAAAGCGGCCCAGTGGGCGGAGCAGGGAAGCGCGAGGCGTTCAGCGTGCCCCGCGAGTTCATGGAGTTGGCCGAGTCGGTGGTGCTGCATCGCTCCGACGAGCGGTTCGAGCTGCTGTACCGGCTGCTTTGGCGGCTGGCGGCCCAGCCGCAGCTGTTGCGCGACGCCGCCGACGAGGATGTCGCCAAGGCGCGGTCACTTGCCCGCCAGGTCGCCCAGGCGGCGCACAAGATGAAAGCTTTCGTCCGCTTTCGCGAAGTCCGCGCCGACGATGGGGCGGAGGCTTTCGCCGCCTGGTTCGAGCCGGCGCACCGGGTGGCCGAGATGACCGCGCCGTTCTTCGCCCGGCGCTTCTCCAACATGCGCTTCTCGATCCTGACCCCGGACGTCTGCGTGCACTGGGACACCCACGCGCTGGCCGTCACGCCGGGCGCCGATCCGGCGGACGCCCCGGCGGAGGACCGGCTCGAGGACTATTGGCGGACCTACTACGCCTCGATCTTCAACCCTGCCCGGCTGAACCCGCAGATGATGCAGAGGGAGATGCCCAAGCGGTACTGGCGGAACCTGCCGGAGGCCAGGCTCATTCCCGAGCTCATCGCCCGCGCCGAGGCGCAAGTCGAAGACATGGTCCGCCAGACCCCCACCGAGCCCAGCCGTCGCGTCGTTCGCCAGGCCCAACGCGCCAGCCGCGACGCGCCGTTCGACGGCCAGGCTCCGACCAGCCTGGAGGAGGTCGCCGCGGGCGTGGAGCTGTGCCGCCGCTGCAAGTTGTGGCGCGACGCCACCCAGGGCGTGCCGGGGGAGGGGACGCCGAGCGCGCGGCTGATGTTCGTGGGCGAGCAGCCCGGCGACCAGGAAGATCTCGCCGGCCGCCCCTTCGTCGGCCCCGCAGGGCAGGTGTTCGATAAGGCGCTGGCGGCGGCGGGCGTGCCGCGGGCCGAGACTTACGTCACCAACGCGGTGAAGCACTTCAAGCACGAGCTGCGCGGCAAGCGCCGGCTGCACAAGACGCCCGACACCGGTGAAGTCACCGCCTGCCGCTGGTGGCTGGAGAGCGAGCGGCGGCTGATCCGCCCGCGGGTGATCGTGACGCTGGGCGCGACCGCGGCGCTGTCGGTGTTCGGCAACGCGACCCCTGTCGCCAAGATGCGTCAGCACGCCATCCAGTTGCCGGACCAGGCGCAGGGCGTGGTGACCTACCATCCCTCCTACCTGCTGCGCCTGCCCGACGCGGCGGCCAAGGCCAAGGCCTACGAGATGTTCGTCGAAGACCTGAAGTTCGCTTGGACGCTGGCGGCGTAGCCTCCTCTCCCTCTCCGCTGCGCGGAGAGGGAGAAACTCAGCGCGCCAGCTCTTTCATCGCCCGGTCGAGGCCTTCCAGCGTCATCGGGAACATGCGGTTGCCGACCAACTGCTGCATCACGCCGATCGAGTGGGTCGAGCCCCAGTAGCGCTCCGGCGTCGGGTTCAGCCAGATGGTGTGCTCGTAGATGTGGCCCACGCGCTCCATCCAAGCCGCGCCGGCTTCCTCGTTCCAGTGCTCGACCGAGCCGCCCGGCATGGTGATCTCGGACGTGCTCATGCTGGCGTCGCCGACGAAGATCACCTTGTAGTCGTGCGGGAAGCGATGCAGCACGTCCCAGGTCGGCACCTTCTCGGTGCGCCGGCGCGCGTTGTCCTTCCAGACCGCCTCGTAGAGGCAGTTGTGGAAGTAGAAGAATTCCATGTTCTTGAATTCGGTTCGCGCGGCCGAGAACAGCTCCTCGCAGACCTTGATGTGGCCGTCCATCGAGCCGCCGATGTCGAGGAACAGCAGCACGCTCACCGCATTGCGCCGCTCGGGGCGGAGCTGAATGTCGAGATAGCCCTTCTCGGCGGTGCCGCGGATGGTGCCGGGCAGGTCCAGCTCGTCGGCCGCGCCATCGCGCACCCAGCGGCGCAGGCGCCGCAGCGCCACCTTGATGTTGCGGGTGCCGAGCTCGACGGTGTCGTCGAGGTTCTTGAACTCGCGCTTGTCCCAGACCTTCACCGCCCGGCCATGCCGGCTCTTGTCCTGGCCGATCCGCACGCCTTCGGGATTGTAGCCGTCGGCGCCGAACGGCGAGGTGCCGCCCGTGCCGATCCACTTGTTGCCGCCCTCGTGCCGCTCCTTCTGCTCCTTGAGCCGCTCGGCCAGGGTCTCCATCAGCTTCTCGAAGCCGCCCAGCGACTCGATCAGCGCCTTCTCCTCTTCGGTGAGGAATTTTTCGGTCAGGCTGCGCAGCCACTCTTCCGGGATGTCGATGTCGATCCCGTCGTCGAACTTCTCCAGCCCCTTGAAGACGTGGCCGAACACCCGGTCGAACTTGTCGAGGTTCTTCTCGTCCTTCACCAACACTGCGCGCGATAGGAAGTAGAAGTCCTCGACGTTGCGGTCGATCACCGCCTTGTCGAGCGCCTCCATGAGGACGAGGTATTCCTTGAGCGTGACGGGAACCTTGGCGTCACGGAGCTCGGAGAAGAAGCGCATGAACATCGCCAAAGGATGGGGCGACGGGCGTGCGATGTCCAGCAAGGGGGATGGCGCAGCGTTTCTCTCGCGTATGCGGAGAGGGAGCGGGCCTTAGGCCTCGACGGCCTTGAGCTTCCGCCAGACGGTCATGCGCGAGACGCCGAGGCGCCGCGCGATCTCGACGGGGCCGACGCCCGCGCGTTGCAGTTCGAGGATCTCGTCGGCTGCGGGGCGGCGCCGGCGGGAGACGGCGTGCGGTTCGATCGAAGCGGCGGCTTCCAGGGCGGCGCGGAGCGCCCGGCCGCCGGCGCCTTCGCTGGTCAGCTCCGGCTGAGCGACGACGAGCACGGCGTTGCGTAGCTGCAGGCGGTCGAGGACGTCGAGGACCGCGCGGGCGGAGCCGCCGAGGCTTCCCAGCCGGCTCACCACCAGCTGATCGCCGGGCCCGACGAAATCCAGAATCGACGACAGCACGGCGCACTCGCCGTCCACCCGCGATTCCTCGGCGCGGACGACATGGCATCCGAGCGATTTCAGAATGGCGCCTTCGTTCGCCGACTCCTGATCACGCAACCGGATGTAGCCGATCCTCAGCATTTCGCCCCGAGTCCCTCAGTGTGCACGGTACATATAACACTAAAATGCGAACTGTGCGTGTGCGGCGCTTAGTACGTTTGTGAAATTGTCGCAACGTTTCTTCAGTTATCGCCCTTCACCTAGACCAAATCGTGCCGCCCAGGTCCGGCTGCAACGTCCTTTCTGGAAAATACCTCCTTCATCCGCCTCAAGATGAGTTCGTGGTCGGCGGTCGCCCCGACCGCGAAGTCGTAGGCTCCGACCTCGATGAACCCGAACCGGCGGTACAGCCGCTGGGCGCCGTGGTTTTCCGACCAGACGCCGATCCAGAGCGTGCGGGGGCCGTCGCGTTCGAGCCACTCGAGCGCGGTGGCGAGCAGCCGCCGCCCGACCCCGCCGTTCTGCGCCGCCTTCAGCAGATAGAGCCGCTTCAGTTCGCCGTCCTCGGCCGCGACTTCGGCGTGGGGAAGGGCGCAGGGACCGGCGAGCGCGTATCCGACCATCTGCTCGCCGGCCTCGACCAGCCAGGTCGCCTTCGCCGGATCGGCGAGGTCGCTGGCGGTTCGCGCTTCGGTGTGGTTCGCCTTCAGGAAGGCGGCGAGGTCCTGCGGCGGATAGAGGTGGCCGAAGGTCTCCGTGAAGGTCGCGCGGCCGATGGCGGCGAGCGCCGCGGCGTCGGCGGGCAGGGCGCGGCGGATGACCGGGCCTTGCAATCCCTCGGAGGGGGTCGGAAAGTCTGTCGTCATGGATGTGGCGCTCTACACCCACGCCGACATGTTCGACCACCGTCCGGGCGCTTGGCATCCGGAGCGACCGGAGCGGCTGCGCGCGGTGGTCGACGCGTTGCAGGACGCCGCCGACCTCGACCTGATGGTCGTCGATGCTCCGCTGGCGGAAGACGCCGATCTCCAGCTGGTTCATCCGAAGGCCTATGTCGAGCGCATCTTGGGCCTGTCACCGGGATCGGACGTCATCTCGCTCGACCCCGACACCTTCGTCTCCGCGGGCAGCGTGCAGGCCGCGCGGCGCGCGGCCGGCGCGGTGGTGAAGGCCGTGCGCGCTGTCGCGCATGGTGAGGTCGAGCGCGCCTTCTGCGCCGTTCGCCCGCCCGGTCACCACGCAGAGCCGACGACGCCGATGGGCTTCTGCATCTTCTCCAACGTGGCCATCGCGGCGCGCGCCGCGACGGCCGCCGGATGCCGCAAGGTGGCGGTGGTCGACTTCGACATCCACCACGGCAACGGCACCGAGGCGGTGGTCCGCGCCCATCCCGAACTGATGTTCGCCTCCATCCAGCAGCATCCGCTGTGGCCAGGCACCGGCCAGCCGAGCGACGCCGATCCAGCCAACATCGCCAACGCCATCATCGAGCCCGGCGCGCCGGCGGAGCGTTGGCGGCGGACCTTCGAGAGCCTGATGGCCCGGGTCGACGCCTTCGCGCCCGACCTGATTCTTGTCTCCGCCGGCTTCGACGCGCATCGTCGCGACCCGGTGGGGGCGGGCGGCCAGCGGCTGGAGGCGGAAGATTTCGCCTGGGCGACCCGCGCCGTACTCGAGGTTGCACGCGGCAGCGCCAATGGCCGGGTTGTGTCCTCGCTCGAGGGCGGATACGACCTTGAGGCGCTGGGGCAGTCCGCGCTTGCGCACGTGAGGGCCCTGTCGGAGGGGTAGGAAACGCGGCACGCCGGCTTTCGCCGCGGCCGTCCTGATGGAAATGGCAGCCGCATTGACCGCCGAGGTTTCCGTCGCGTCGCAAAATCCCCGCCTGGGCGCCATCGTGTTGGCGCGCCACGGAGAGCCGGCGCTGTCGCGCAAGGTCAAGCTCAACGCTCGGCAGTATCGCGAGTTCTGGGCCAGCTACGAAATGCTCGGCCTGCTGCCCGGGCAGAGCCCGCCGGCGACCCTCGCGGGGTTCGTCGAACGCGCCGGCTCGCTGATCGCCTCCACCCGCCTGCGCTCGATAGAGAGCGCACAGGCGCTGGCTGGCGGGCGCGAGTTCACCCGCGAGGCGATGCTGATCGAAGCGCCGTTGCCGCCGCCCAACTGGCCGTCCTGGATCCGCCTGTCGCCATCGATCTGGGGATTCATCGCGCGCGTCTGGTGGTGGTACTTCAATCATCACGAAGGCCAGGAAACGCGCCGCCAGGCGGAGGGGCGAGCCGACCAGGCCGCGGCGATGCTGGAAACGCTTGCGGACAAGGGCGAAGACGTGGTGGTGCTCGCCCACGGCTTCTTCAACTTCATGATCGGCCGCGCCCTGAAGCGGCGGGGCTGGCGGCTGGAGCACAGCGAAGGATGGAAGTACTGGTCGATGCGACGGTTCGTTCGCCGAGCGTGATCAAGTTGGCGCTGCGAATGCCCCGCTCACGCTCTGTCGGAAACCAGATGGACCGCCGCAAAGGTGGCATCTAGGGTCGCGCGATGTCGGAAAGCCCAGAAATCCAGGCCATGAGCTTCGAGCAGGCGCTCGCCGAGCTCGAACAGATCGTCGCGCGCCTCGAATCCGGTCAGGCGCCGCTGGAGGATTCGATCCGCCTTTACGAACGCGGCGCGGCGCTCAAGGCTCACTGCGAGACGCGCCTGGAGGCCGCTCGGCTGCGGGTCGAGAAGATCGTCATGGGGGCGGGCGGTACGCCGGTCGCCGAGCCGGCCGAGTTCAATTGATGAGCCTGCTAGCCCAGCGTGCGGTTGAGGCGGCGGACTTGGTGACCGTCGCGCTCGACGAGCTCCTGCCCCGCGCCGACGGCCCGGAATCCCGACTGACAGAGGCGATGCGCTATGCGGCCCTGGGGCCGGGGAAGCGGCTTCGCCCATTCTTCGCGCTCGAGACCGGGCGGATGTTCGACCTCGAGGACCGGCCGGTCCTGCGGGCTGCCTGCGCGCTCGAGTGCATTCACGCCTACAGCCTGATCCATGACGACCTGCCGTCGATGGACGACGACGACATGCGCCGCGGGCGGCCCACCGTACACAAGGCCTATGACGAGGCGACCGCTGTGCTGGCGGGCGACGCGCTGCAGACGGCGGCCTTCGAGATCCTGGCCCACCCCGACACCCACAAGGACGGCGGCGTGCGATCCGAAATGGTGCTGAAGCTGGCCCAGGCCAGCGGCGCGCGCGGCATGTGCGGCGGCCAGATGATCGACCTGATCGGCGTCCGCGACGACCTGGGCGCGGTGGCGCGCATGCAGCGGCTGAAGACCGGCGCGCTGATCGCCGCGGCCTTCGAGCTGCCGCTGATCATCGCCCGGCCGACCGACAACGAGCGGCATGCGCTGCTGGCGTTCGCCCAGGATCTCGGCCTCGCCTATCAGATCGTCGACGACATCCTCGACGCCGAGGGCGACGAAGCGACGCTGGGAAAACGCGCCGGCAAGGATGCGGAAAAGGGCAAGACTAACTACGTGACGCTGCTCGGCGCGAACGCGGCGCGGGAGCGCCTGGAGCTGCTCGTCGAGCAGACCAAGGCGCATCTCGAGCCTTTCGGCGCCGCCGCCGAATTCCTGCGGGACAGCGTCGATTTCGTGTTAGAGCGCCGCAGCTAAGCCCTTCCCGCCCCACCCGCGGTCTTAGAGTTCATGGCCCCAGTCACTCCTCTGCTCGATACGGTCTCCTCGCCTGCGGACACCCGGGCGCTCTCCATCGCAGATCTTAGGCAACTGGCCGACGAGCTGCGGGCGGAGACGATCGACGCCGTCTCGCAGACCGGCGGGCATCTTGGCGCCGGCCTGGGCGTGGTGGAGCTGACGGTCGCCCTGCATCACGTCTACGAGACGCCCAAGGACATCCTGATCTGGGACGTCGGCCACCAGGCTTATCCTCACAAGATCCTCACCGGCCGCCGCGACCGCATCCGCACGCTGCGCCAGGGCGGGGGCCTGTCGGGCTTCACCAAACGCGGCGAGAGCGAATACGACCCGTTCGGCGCGGCACATGCGGCGACCTCGATTTCCGCGGCGCTGGGCTTTTGCGCGGCGCGCGACCGCGAAGGCCGCGACAACAAGGTGGTGGCGGTCATCGGCGACGGCTCGATGAGCGCCGGCATGGCCTACGAGGCGATGAACAACGCCTGCGAGACCACCCGCCAACTGACCGTCATCCTCAACGACAACGACATGTCGATCGCCCCGCCGGTGGGCGGGATGAGCGCCTATATGGCGCGCCTGGTGTCCGGCGGCGGCTACCGCTCGATCCGCAACCTCGGCAAGTCGGTGGCCAAGGCGCTGCCGCGCCCGCTGCAGGAAGCCGCGCGCAAGGCCGAGGAGTTCGCCCGCGGCATGGTGACCGGCGGGACCTTCTTCGAAGAACTGGGCTTCTATTACGTCGGCCCAATCGACGGCCACGATATGGATGCGCTGGTGCACGTGCTGCACAACGCGCGCAACATCGTCGACAAGCCGGTGCTGGTCCACGTCGTCACTCAGAAGGGCAAGGGCTACGCCCCGGCCGAGAAGGCGGCGGACAAGTACCACGGCGTCGTCAAGTTCGACGTGGTCACCGGTCAGCAGGCCAAGCCCGCCCAGACCCACGCGCCCAGCTACACCAAGGTGTTCGCCAACGAGCTTGTCCGCCAGGCCGAGCGCGACCCGAAGATCGTCGCGATCACCGCGGCCATGCCCTCGGGCACCGGCGTCGATATCTTCGGCGAGCGGTTCCCGGAGCGCTGCTTCGACGTCGGTATCGCCGAGCAGCATGCGGTGACCTTCGCCGCGGGCCTGGCCGCAGACGGCATGAAGCCGTTCTGCGCCATCTATTCGACCTTCCTGCAGCGCGGCTACGACCAGGTGGTGCACGACGTCGCCATCCAGGGCCTGCCGGTGCGCTTCGCCATGGACCGCGCCGGACTGGTCGGCGCCGATGGTCCGACCCACGCCGGCAGCTTCGACGTCGGCTTCATGGGCGCCTTGCCCGGCATGGTGCTGATGGCGCCGTCCGACGAGGCCGAACTGACCCGCGCGGTCGCCACCGCCGCGGCGATCGACGACGTCCCCAGCGCCTTCCGCTACCCGCGCGGCGAGGGCGTCGGCGTGCCGATCCCTGAGGTTGCCGAGCCGTTCGAGATCGGCAAGGGCCGCATCGTCCGCGAAGGGACGACGGTCGCCATCCTGTCGTTCGGCGCGCGGCTGTCGGAATCGCTCCGCGCAGCCGACCTGCTGGCCGCCCGTGGCTTCTCCACCACCGTCGCCGACGCCCGCTTCGCCAAGCCGCTCGACATCGACCTGATCCTGCGGCTGGCCCGCGAGCATGAGGCGCTGGTCACGGTGGAGGAGGGCTCGATCGGCGGCTTCGGCAGCTTCGTGCTGCACGCCCTGGCCGAACACGGCGCCCTAGACCGGGGCCTGAAGGTCCGCGTGCTGACCCTGCCGGACGTCTTCCAGGACCACGACAAGCCCGAGGTGATGTACGCTCAGGCCGGCCTGGACTCCGAAGGCATCGCCCGCGCTGCGCTGGGGGCCCTTGGTCTCGACAATGTCGCCGCCAAGGGGCGGCGCGCCTAGCTCCGCCTAGAACGGCGAGAATTTCTCCACCAGGGACTGGCCGGCGGGGGTCTTCTGCACCCGGCTGATGTCGCCGCGGCCGCCGTAGCTGATGCGCGCTTCGGCGATCTGGGTATGGTGGATGGTGTTGGCCGAGGAGATGTCTTCCGGCCGCACGATGCCGGCGACCGTCAGCTGGCGCAGTTCGGTGTTGGTGCGCACCTCCTGCGTGCCCTGGATCATCAGGTTGCCGTTCGGCAGCACCGCGGTCACCACAGCGGCGATCGTCAGGCTGATCTTCTCCTCGCGGTTCACCGCGCCCGATCCGGTGTTCGAGTGCTTGCTGCTGGTGTCGATGGCGTTGGCCGGGTCGTAGCCGCCCGGCAGAATGCGGCCCAGGCTGGACTCCAGGCCCAGCAGGTGCGGGATCGCGGCGTTGGAGCTGGAATCGCGGCTGGAGCTGGTGGAGTTGGTCGTCTTCGCCTTGTCGTCGATGTCGATCGACACCGTCAGGATGTCGCCGACGCGCGAGGCGCGCTGGTCGGCGAAGAAGGCGCGCGCGCCCACCCGCCACAGCGAGTTGGCGCTGGCCGGGCCGCGCTCGGTCTCGCGAGGCGTGAGGATGGTCTGCTCCCGCGGCACCAGGGCGGCGGGATAGCCGACGGGCGCGAGCTCCGGGCCGCGCACCGCCTCGGCGACGGTCGAGCAGGCGCCCAGCGGGGCGAGCGCAGTGAGGGCGATGAGGGCGAAACGCTTGGACAGGGACATGCGGACGGATCCTCTAGCGGAGCGCGTAGCGGCTGGGGCCGGCGGCCTTCAGAGTCGCGGCGGCGGGGCCGACGACCGCTTGGCCGGGGCCGGTAACGACGGCCTGGATGATCTTCTTCGACGCGGTGTTCTGGACGTTGAGCAGTTCGCCGACGCCGGCGGCGCTCATCGCCTTGCCTTCCAGCGACAGCGAGATTCCCTCGGAGGCGAAACTGACGGTGACCACTTCGCCGGCCTTGACCACTTGGGCGGCGCCGACGTCGCGGCTGGCGACAGCCGCGCCGGCGCGCAGGGGGCGTTTGGCGGCCATGCCGATCACCGCGTCGGCGTCGGACGGCGCGTCGGCGGGCGCCACGGCGGCCTTGCCCCAGGCGACGTCGGTGGGCTGGATGATCTCGCCGGCCTGCAGGTTGCGGGCGTAGGTCAGCACGTCGACGTTGCCGCGGGCGGCGACCGCGCCGGGCACGGTGGTGCGGGCGCTCGAGGCGCCGCCGTGCACGACGATCGTGCCCAGCCCCTCGGCGTTGGCCCAGTCGAGGCCGGCGCGCGCCGCCGCCAGCTGCACGGCGCGGGCGTTGAGCACCACCGAGGCGCCGGTGCGCGAGGCCACGGGCACGCCCGCGGCTGGGCCGGCGCCGTCGAACAGGTCGCCCAGGGTGACGACCCCGTCTGTGCTGACGGTGTCCGCCTTGAGGGTGACCGCGGTCCCGGCCAACGCCGTGCCGGCCAGGGCGAGCGTCGCCGCCGCGGCGAGGAGTGCGACCGCGCGCATCAGGATTTCAATTGGCTGGCGACGCCCAGCATGTTGTCGGCGGTGGAGATCACCTTCGAGTTCATCTCGTAAGCGCGCTGGGCGACGATCAGCGAGGTGATTTCGGAGACCGCGTCGACGTTGGACGCTTCGGTGTAACCCTGCACCAGGTCGCCGAGGCCCTGCAGGCCCGGCGTACCGGCGGTGGGCGGTCCGGAGGCGGCGCTTTCCTTGAACAGGTTGGAGCCCTGAGCCAGCAGGCCCGCCTCGTTCATGAAGCTGACCAGCTCGAGCTGGCCGACCTGATTGGGCGTGGGCGAACCGGGCTGGGTCACCTGCACCTGGCCGCTCTTGGAGATCGAGATGTCGGTGGCGTCGTTCGGAATGGTGATCGCCGGCTGGATCAGATAGCCGTCCTGGGTGACGAGCTGGCCCTGGTCGTTGACGGCGAAGTTGCCGGCCCGGCTGTAGGCGGTCTCGCCGCTCGGCAGCAGCACCTGGAAGTAGCCGCGACCCTGGATCGCCAGGTCGAGCTTGTTGCCGGTCGCCGTCAGCGTGCCCTGGGTGCCGACGCGGTAGACCGAGCCGGCCTTCACACCGCCGCCGACCTGCACGCCGGTCGGCACCACCGTGCCCTGGTCGGAGGACTGGGCCCCGGCCTGCACCATGGTCTCGTAGAGCAGGTCCTGGAACTCGGCGCGCTGCTTCTTGAAGCCCACCGTGTTCATGTTGGCGATGTTGTTCGAGATCACCTCGACGTTCAGCTGCTGGGCCGCCATGCCCGTCGCCGCCGTGCGGAGCGCTTGCATCTCTTAGGTACTCCTACTGCACCCGGCCCATGCGCGAGACCGCGGTACGGGCGAGTTCTGAGGTGGAATCCATCATTCGGGAGATCCGCTCGTAGGCCCGGTTGACCTCGATCATCTTGGTGATCTCTTCGATCGGCTTGACGTTGGAACCTTCCAGCATGCCCTGGCGGACGCGCACGCCGGCGGCCGCTTCGGGCGACTGGTTCGAGGTGTTGCGGTAGAGGTTGTCGCCGACCTTCTGCAGGGTCGCGAGCGTGGTGAAGTTGACCACGCCGATCTTGCCGACCCGTGAGGAGCCCTGAGAGATCGACCCGTCCTCGGCGATCAGCACCGGGCCGTCCTGCGGGTTCAGCGTAATCTCGCCGCCGCCGTCATCCAACACCGGATCGCCGGCCTCGGTCACCACCTTGCCCGTGCCGTCGAGCTGGAAGCGACCGTCGCGGGTGTAGCGCGGGCCGTTGGCGGTGGTCACCTGGAAGAAGCCGCGCCCCTCGATCCCCAGGTCCAGCGACGCACCGGTCTGGCGAAGGCTTCCCTGGCCGAAATCACGCCCCACACCGTCTTCGCCGACAAACTTCACCGGTCGCGGGCCCTGCAGGGTGAAGGCGGGCGCCGACGGGCGCGCCGACTCCATCAGCGACTCGACCTTGAAGCCGGTGGTGTCGGCGTTGGCGATGTTGTTCGCCACGATGTCGAGCTCGCGGCGCAGCACCATCTGCTTCGAGAGCGCGACGTAGAGAGTGTTGTCCATTAACGCGGAAGCCCGTGGATGCGACCTTTTCGCCACGGCGCTGCAAGCTTCGGGCCAGGGGAAAATCCTAAAGAATTCCAGCCACTAGAATGGTTAACGCGGGCCTGTCGGCAAATTCCGCCGGGCAGCTCTGGCCCCGGTTTCCGACTGGTTAAAAACCGCTTCTTAACCAAAGCGGCGCGATTGAGACGGGTTATAGATTCTAAGGAACGCGCGCGTGGCCGAGGCCAAGGTCAAGGAAGCGCCGCCGGAAGAGGCGGACGGCGAAGGCGGTGAGGACGGCGCGGCGACGAAGAAGCCGCCGCTGAAGCTGATCATCATCGCCGCAGTGGCGGCCGTCCTGGTGCTGGGCGGCGGCGGGACCGCGGCCTTCCTGTTGCTGAAACCGAAGGACGATCCGGCTGCCCACGGCGAGAAGAAGCCGCACAAGAAGGAAAAGAAGGGCAAGGAAGAGCACGGCAAGGGCGGCAAGGAAGGCGAGAAGGGCGCCGCCACCGTGCGCGAGGGCCCTGACGGGGTGCTGTTCTACACGCTGCCGGACATCGTCGTGAACATGCAGACGGCCGATGGCCGGCCGACCTTCCTGAAGCTGAAGCTCACCCTGGAGATGCCGAACCAGGAAGCGGTCGACGCCCTGGAGCCGTCGATGCCGCGTCTGCAGGACATGTTCCAGACCTTCCTGCGCGAGCTGCGCCCCGAGGACCTGTCGGGCAGCCAGGGCTCCTACCAACTGCGCATGGAGATCCTGCGCCGCGTGAACCTGGTGATGGCCCCGGAGAAGGCCAACGCCGTGCTGATCGAGGAGATGCTGATCAACTAGCCCTTTGGGCTGGATGGCGCAGGCGACGCATGGCGGACGAAACCGAAGACGGCAACGAGGAATGGGCGGCCGGGGGTGGCCCGCCCGCGACGACGGCGCCCGCCGGCGACGGCCTGGCGGCCGAGCGGATCCTCAACCAGGACGAAATCGACAGCCTGCTCGGCTTCGACTTCGCCGACGACGAGGCCGAAGAGCGGACCGGCATCCGCGCCATCATCAACTCCGCGCTCGTCTCCTACGAGCGCCTGCCGATGTTGGAGATCGTCTTCGACCGCCTGGTGCGGCTGATGACCACCAGCTTGCGCAACTTCACCTCGGACAACGTCGAGGTCAGCCTCGACAACATCTCCTCGATCCGCTTCGGCGACTATCTGAATTCGATCCCGTTGCCGGCGATCCTTTCGGTGTTCCGCGCCGAGCAGCTGAATAACTTCGGCCTGATGACGGTCGATTCGAACCTGATTTACTCGATCGTCGACGTGCTGCTGGGCGGCCGGCGCGGCACCGCGGCGATGCGCATCGAGGGGCGGCCCTACACCACCATCGAGCGGATGCTGGTGCAGCGGATGGTCGAGGTCGTACTGGGCGACATGCGCGAGGCGTTCGACCCGCTGACGCCGGTGACCTTCACCCTCGACCGGCTGGAGACCAACCCCAGGTTCGCCGCCATCGTGCGACCGCCGAACGCAGCCATCCTGGTCAAGCTGCGCATCGACATGGAAGACCGCGGTGGCCGAATCGAGCTCCTTCTGCCCTACGCCACGCTCGAGCCGATCCGGAAGATGCTGCTGCAGCAGTTCATGGGGGAGAAGTTCGGGCGCGACAACATCTGGGAAGGCCACCTGGCGACCGAGCTCTGGACCACGAACGTCGAGGTCCGCGCCGTGCTCGACGAACAGCAGCTCTCCCTAAAAGAGGTGCTGGACCTCAAGGTCGGCGACACCATGATGCTGAACGCCACGCCCGACAGCCTGATCGAGCTGAAGGCCGGCGCCATCCCACTGACCCGCGGTCGCATGGGCCGGCGCAACGCCCACATCGCCGTGCGCGTCGAAGCCCCATTGGCGCCGAACGCCCGGCAAGTACTGCAGAGGTTCCCATGAGCATCGTCGCGCTGGCGATGAACGTGCTGCTGGCCGCCTTGCTTGCGGCGGCGCTCGCCATGGGCTGGCGGCTCAACCGCCGGCTGAAGAGCCTGCGGGACAGCCACGACAGGTTCGCGGTGGCGGTGCGCGAGCTGAACACGGCCGCGGCGCGCGCCGAGCAGGGGCTCGCCGACCTGCGCGCCTCGACCGACGAAGCCATCGACCTGCTGGCCGACCGCATCGAAAAGGGCCGCGCGCTCGCCGCCAAGCTCGAGAAGCTGACCCAGGCTGCGCCGACGGCGCCAACGCCGCCGCCGCGGACGGCCGCCGCCGCGTCCCGTGCACGCGATGAGGACGAGCTCGATTTGGGCCAGGAGCGCCGATTGGGCGCGCTGCTCGCCGCGGCCCGCGAGGCGCGCGCCAAGCCCGAACGGCTGGTTCGTCGCGAGCCCGTCGCGCGTCCGAAGCCCGCCTTCGAGGACGACCTGTTCGATGATCCGGCGCCCGAGCCGCCGTTCCGCGGAGTCCGCCGATGAAGATGCCTCGCGTCCTGCCGCTGATCGGCGTCGCCGCGGGCGGCGTCCTGGCGATTAATGCGCTCTCGGGCGCGCGCGAACTGCCGGACCTGTTGTCGGGCGCCAAGGCCTTCGCCGAGGGCGCGGCCAAGCCCGCCGCCAAGGGCGAGAAGGACAAGGCCGCGGCCACCGGCGCCGCGGCAGACGCTGTCGCCAAGGCCGCGGCGCCGGCGCCGCCCAAGCCGGCGCGCCCGGTCTGCGCGCCGACCGCCGCTGAGCTCGCCAAGGAGGCCGGCCTATCGCCCGCGGAGCTGCAGGTGCTGCAGAGCCTGGGCGCGCGCCGCGGTCAGCTCGACCAGCGCGAGAGCGACCTCAACACCCAGCTGGCCTTGATGACCGCCGCCGAGGCCAAACTCGACGCCAAGGTGAAGGCGCTGACCGGCCTGAAGGCCGACATCCAGGGCTTGCTGAAGGAGGCCGACGCCAAGCAGGGGCCGGAGATCGACCGCCTGGTGAAGGTCTTCGAAGGCATGAAGCCAAAGGACGCCGCGCCGCGCTTCGTGTTGCTGGATGATTCCGTCCGCCTGCCGATCGCGGCCAAGATGAAGGAGCGCTCGCTGTCGGCGATCGTGGCCCAGATGCCGCCCACCGAGGCGAAGAAGCTGACCGAAGGCCTGGCCGCCCGCTTCCTCGACGCCAAGGCCAAGGCCGAGGGCGCTCAAGCTGCGGCCGCCAAGGCCGCCGACAAGATCTCCACCGCGCCAGGCGCCGCGGCGACGCAGGCGTCGGCCGATCCGGTCGAGGCCGCACCGAAGGCCGCCGCACCGCGCAAAGCGCCTGCGAAACGCGCGCAAGCCAAGCCAGCGCCGCGCAAGACCGCGCCCGCCAACGCCGAGGCCAAGGCGGCGCCCGCGCCAGCCGTGGCCAAGCCTGCTGCGTCCGCGCCGGCCTCCACCGCCGCGCCGCCGGCGGCCCCCGCGGGGTGACCCCGTGAGCCTGCGCCAGGCTCTGCGCTCCAGCGTCGCGGCGGTCTGCATCGCAGGCGTGGCGACGCCGGTCGGCTTTGCGGCGCCCGCCGCCAAGCCTGCGGCCGGCGCAGGCGACGCCCTCGACGTTCGCGTCGCCCAGGCTGAGACCTTCTCGCGCGTCGAGTTCCACTGGCGCGGCAAGGGCGGCCAGGCCAAGGCGGTGCGCGAGGGCCAGACGCTGACCTTCCGCTTCGGCCGCGACGCCGACCCGGACATTGCCCGGTTGCGCAACGCACCGCCGCGCTGGATCAAGTCGGCGGAGAAGCGTCATGCCGGCGGGCGCCTGGAGCTGGTGCTGACGCTGGCCGAAGACGCCGACGCCAAGGTCGGCGAGGCCGACGGCGCCACCTTCGTCAACGTCTTCGCCAAGCCCGCGCCCGAGCCCACGCCTGCCGCGTTGAAGACCGCCGAGGCGACCATCGCGCCGGCCGAGCCTGAGCCCGCCCGCCCCAACCCGGTCCCGGCCGGCGGCAAGGTCAAGATGGAGACCGCCGTCAACTCGGGCCAGGTGCTGCTCAGCTTCACCTGGGCGAACCCCGCCGGCGCAGCGGTGTTCCGGCGAGGCAATGCGGTGTGGGTGGTGTTCGACGCGGCCGCCACCTTGGACATCTCCGGCGCGCCGCGCGGCGTCACGCAGCTTCGCGCCCTGCAAGCCTATCGTGGGACCGATTATTCGGCGCTGCGCATCGAGGCGGCGCCCAACGTGCCGCTGTTCGCCGTGGCGCAGGGCTCCACCTGGACCATCGCGCTCGGCCCGGGCGCGCAGGACCAGCCTTCTATCGTCCGCCTGCAGCGCGACCTGGATAGCGGGCCAGCAGCCTTGAAGGCCTCACTGGCCGGCGCGACGCGGGTCATCCGCGTGGCCGACCCGGACGCAGGCGACGCGCTCACCGTGGTCACGGCGCTCGGTCCCTCGAAGGGGCTGGGCGCTCGGCGCGACTATGTGCAGATGGCCTTCCTGCCCTCGGTCCAGGGCCTGGCGGTCGAGCCGCGGGTCGAGGATCTGAGCGTCGCCCGCGAAGGCGACATCGTGCGTTTCACCCGCCCGGGCGGCTTGTCGTTGTCCTCGGCGTGGGCTTCGCAACGGCGGCGGCAGGACGCGCTGGGGACGCCGCAGCCCGCGGCGATGCCGGCGCTGGTGGACTACGACCACTGGCCGCAGACCGGCGAGGGCGGGTTCCTGCCGCGCTACAACGCGCTGCTCGACAAGGCGACGGCCGAGGTCGGCGCGGCGAAAGACCACGACGCGCCGGCGGCGGCGCGCATGGCGCTCGCGCGTTTCCTGGTCGGCTCCGAACTCGCCTTCGAGGCCATCGGCGTGCTCAACGCCGCCGGCCGCGCCAGCCCCGAGCTGCTGGAGAACGCCGAGTTCCGTGGCCTGCGCGGCGCAGCGCGAGTGATGGCTCGCCGCTATCAGGAAGCCTCGGCCGACTTCTCCTCGCCGGCCCTGGCGGACGATCCCTCCGCGGCGCTGTGGCGGGCGCTGATCGCCTCCAGGCAGGGGCAGTGGGGCGAGGTGCGCGGCCAGTTCGCCAAGGGCGCGCAGGCCTACGCCCTGTTCTCGCCGACCTGGAAGGCGCGCTTCGCCCGCGCCGACGCCGAAGCGGCGCTGCGCCAGGGCGATCTGGTCTCGGCCGACGCCCGCATTCGCCTGGCCCTCTCCGAGAAATTGGATTCCCTCGAGCAACTCGAGACCCGGCTGCTGCAGGCCCGCGTGCTGGAGGCCGAGGGCCACAAAGACCGCGCGCTCGCGATCTACCAGGCGATCTCCGGCGCGCCGCTCGATTCGCTCGCCACGCCGGCGCAGTTGCGCGCGACCCTGATCCGCGCCGAGCTGGGCAAGATCACGCCGCAGCAGGCGGCGCTGGTCTACGACAACCTGCGTTACCGCTGGCGCGGCGACGCCACTGAGCTGGAGACCATCCGCGCGCTCGGTCAGCTCTACATCGCCCAAGGCCGCTATCGCGAGGCGCTGGAGGCTTTGCGTTCGACCGGTGGGCGGCTGCCCAACTTGCCCGAGGCGGTGCAGCTTCAGGCCGACCTTTCCGACGCCTTCCGCTCGCTGTTCCTGGACGGCACGGCCGACGGGCTGGAACCGATTCAGGCGCTAGCCCTTTTCTACGACTTCAAGGAGCTGACGCCGCTGGGCGCCGACGGCGACCTGATGGTGCGCAAGCTGGTGCGCCGGCTGATCGACGTCGACCTGCTGCCGCAGGCCGCCGAGCTCTTGAAGTACCAGGCCGACAACCGGCTGGAGGGCGTGCCACGCGCCCAGGTCGCCACCGACCTGGCGGTGATCTATCTGATGGACCGCAGGGCCGAGCCGGCGCTGCAGGCGATCAACGCCTCTCGCACCACGGTGCTGCCCACCGCGCTGGCCGCCGAGCGGCGGCTGGTGGAGGCCAGGGCCTGGACCGCGCTCGGCCGCTATGACGCGGCGCTGGAAATCCTCGGGAAGGACGCCTCGGCCGACGCTCAGGAGCTGCGCGCCGAGATCCTCTGGAAGCAGAAAAGCTGGGCCGCCGCCGGCCCGATGTTCGAGAAATCTCTCGGCCGTCGGTTCGACAATCCCGAGCCCCTCTCCGGCGACGAGGAAGGCAAGCTGTTGCGAGCTGGCGTCGCCTACAGTCTGGCCGGCGATGCGGGCGCGCTCGCCCGTCTGAACGGCCGTTACCAGCGCTACTTCGACCAGTCGCGCAATCCCGAGGCGCTGCGCGTGGCGCTGTCAGGCGATCCATCCGGTCCGCTGAGCGTCGCCGACTTCGGCCGCATCAGCGCCGACAACGAGATCTTTTCCGGCTGGGTGGCGAAGATGAAGGACCGCTTCCGCACCGCCCGCGCGCCGGTCGGCCCCGCCAAGCCAGGCGCCAAACCCGCCCCCGGCGCGAAGCAGGCGCAAGCGCCGAGCGCAGCCGCCAAGGGGTAGATCCTCTCCCGCGAAGCGGGGGCGGAATCATCTCGGGTGGAAGCTCTCCACGAGGCTGCCGCACACCAGCCGCCAGCCGTCCACCAGGACGAAGAAGATCAGCTTGAACGGCAGCGACACCGTCACCGGCGGCAGCATCATCATGCCCATGCTCATCAGCACGCTGGCGACCACCAGGTCAATGACCAGGAAGGGCACGAACAGCAGGAAGCCGATCTCGAACGCCCGCTTCAGCTCGGAGATCATGAAGGCCGGCGTCACCACCCGGATCGGCGTGGCGGCGGCGTTGGCGGGATTCGGAATGCGCGAGAGGCGCACGAACAGCGCCAGGTCGTCGGGATCGACCTGAGTGAGCATGAAGCGCTTCACCGGCCCGCCCGCGGCGTCGAACGCCTGCGGCAGCTCCATCTGCTTGTCGAGTAGCGGCTTCACGCCCTGCTGGTAGGACTGCTCCAGCGTCGGGCCCATGACGATGGCGGTGAGGAACAGCGCCAGCGAGACGATCACCGAGTTGGGTGGGCTTTGCTGCAGGCCGAGCGCCGTGCGCAGCAGCGAGAGCACGACCACGATCCGCACGAACGAAGTGGTCATGATGACGATCGACGGCGCCAGCGACAGCACCGTCATCAGACCGATCAGCTGGACCACGCGTTCGGTCAGGCCTGCGCCGGTGCCGAGATTGATGTTCACCGCCTGGGCGGCGGCGGCGGCCGGGAAGATCATGCTGCCCAGCGTGATCAACGCCGCCAGGCCCGCGGCGCGACGCCAGTCTTCGATCGGAAGCGTGCCGATCGCCTTCAGAAGCGCCCGCATCAGGCGCTCTCCTTCGCTGCGATGACGTCCAGCGCGCGGCCTTCGCCCAGCAGCAGCAGTTGCTCGCGCCCGTCGCAGGAGACCAGCACCAGCCGCCGCGAGGGATCGAGCACCAGCGTCTCGACCACAGCCAGCCGGCGCTCGGCCTTGTGCGTGGAAAGCCTTGCCAGCGCATCGGGTCCGAAGCGCCTAAGCGCCACGGCGCAGAGGCCCATTAGCCCCAGGGTGAGGGCGAGCGCGAAGGCTGCGCGGAGGAAGTCGGCGAAGTCCATGTCGCTTCTGCGGGTCTCGACGTTTGCGATCGAAAGCAGGAGGTGGAGCGAGTCTGATTAAGGGCTGATTAACCCTGTTTATTCACCATGTTCGACCATGGACCTGTCGCAGATTCCGCTGTTCGCCATGCTGCGTGGGCGCCTGGGCTACCTGTCCGACAAGCAGCGGCTGGTGGCCCAGAACGTCGCCAATTCCGACACCCCCGGCTACCGGCCGCACGACCTGAAGCCGTTCAGCTTCGACGTGAAGCTGCAGGCGCAGTCGGGACCGGTGGCGACCCAACCGAACCACATGCAGCTCAAGACGCAGCGCGCCAACGGCTCAGGCAAGTTCATGCAGACCACCGGGCGCGACTCGGAGACGACGCTCAACGGCAACGCGGTCTCGCTCGAAGACCAGATGCTCGAGCTGACCGACGCGCGGATGAATTACGACGCGGCCATCAGCTTCTATCAGAAGTCGCTGGGCCTCCTGAAACTGGCCTCCCGCGCGCCGGGACGCTGAGGGCGAGCTAGATGGCCGAGATCAAATCCTCCAGCGGCGTCACCATGGCGGTCGCCACCTCCGCGCTCCGCGCCCAGCAGGCGCGGATGCGGATCATCGCCGAGAACATGGCCAACGCGAACTCGACGGCGCGCACGCCAGGCGGCGACCCCTATCGCCGGCAGATCCCGGTGTTCAAGGCGACCGAGGTGTCCGGCGCCCAGGGCGTCTCCATGGCCCGCGTCGAGCCGGACAAGCGCGACTTCAAGTCGACCTACGAGCCTGGCAATCCGGCGGCGGACGCCAAAGGCTACGTCAAGGAGCCAAACGTCGACGCGCTGGTCGAGGCGCTAGACATGCGCGAGGCGCAGCGCGCCTACGAAGCCAACCTGAACGTGATCGAAACCTCGCGGGCGATGGACATGCGCACGCTCGACCTGCTGAAGCGATAGGGCTTAGGCGATGATCAGCGCGCTCTCCGCAGCCAAGGCCTACGCCGACGTCCAGAAGGCCGCGGGCGGACAGATGCCGAGCGCCGCGGGCGAGGCGTCCGGCGTCGGCGGCTTTGGCGACATCCTGAAGTCGACCATGAGCGACGTGGTGCAGTCCTCGCGGCACGCCGAAGGCCAGATCGCCGCGCAGGTCGCCGGCAAGGCCGAACTGGTCGACGTGGTCACCGCCATCTCCGCGGCGGAGACCAGCCTGGAGACCGTGATGGCGGTTCGCGACCAGGTGATCAGCGCATACCAGGAAATCATGCGCATGCCGATCTAAGGCCCTCTCCCCCTGCGAAGCGGAGAGGGAGAGGGTTGGGTGAGGGCGGCACGGCGGTGCGGCCTCTGCAACGTCGTGTCGAGGACTACGGCTGCGCGACCCGGCGTCAGCTGATCGCTCCGCGCCGCCCTCTCCGAACCCTCTCCACCTCTCGCTGCGCTCGGGGGAGAGGGCGCCCGTCGCCACGCCATGCTAGCCTCACCCCATGGCGCAGACGGCGATCGAGATCCGGGGGGTGGAGAAGCGTTTCGGCCGGACCAAGGCGCTTGCAATCGACTCACTCTCCGTCGCGCGTGGCGGGTTCGTCGCCCTGGTGGGCGCCTCGGGGTCCGGGAAGACTACGCTCCTGAAGACCGTGAACCGGCTGGTCGAGCCTGACGCCGGGGAGATGCGCGTCGGCGGAGAGGATGTCCGCACGATCGAGCCGCACATCCTGCGGCGCGGGATCGGCTACGTCTTCCAGGAGGTGGGGCTGTTCCCGCATCTGAGCGTCGGCCGCAACATCGCCATCACACCGGAGCTGCTGGGCTGGGAGAAGCCGCGCATCTCTGAGCGGGTCGGTCAACTGCTCGACCTCGTGAACCTGCCGCGCGAACTGGCGGAGCGGATGCCCTCCGAGCTTTCCGGCGGCCAACGGCAGCGGGTGGGCGTGGCCCGCGCGCTGGCCGCCGAGCCTGCGATCGTGCTGATGGACGAGCCGTTCGGCGCGCTCGACCCCCTGACCCGCGACGCCTTGAGCGCAGACTATCGCGCGCTGCACGAGCGGCTGGGCCTAACCACCCTTATGGTCACTCATGACATGGGCGAGGCGATCTTGCTGGCCGACCGCATCGTCGTGCTGCGTGAGGGCCGCATCGTCGCCGACGGCGCGCCGGGCGAGCTCATAGCCACCACCGCCGATCCGCAGGTTCTCGCCATGCTGGAGGCGCCGCGCCGCCAGGCGGAGCGGCTAGGCGCCCGGCTTGCGGGGAGCGGCGCTTGAGCCCGCGCCTCGCCGCCGCCCTGGCGCTGCTGCCGGACTATCTCGCCTGGCACGTGGCGCTGTCCGCCGCGGCGCTGGCGCTCGGCGTGGTGATCAGCCTGCCGCTGGCGGTCGCGGCGAGCCGCAATCCGCGCCTGCGGTGGCCGCTGCTGGCGGGATCGAGCCTGGTGCAGACGATCCCCAGCCTGGCGCTGCTGGCGCTCTTCTATCCGCTGCTGCTGGCGCTCTCGGCGCTGACCGAGGCGGCGTTCGGGCGCGGCTTCTCGGCGCTGGGATTTCTGCCGGCGCTTTTGGCGCTGACGCTCTATTCGATGCTGCCGATCCTGAGGAACGCCAGCGTCGGCCTGGGCGGGGTGGACCCCGCGGTGCTGGCGGCTGCGGACGGCGTCGGCATGACCCGCGCCCAGCGGCTCTGGCGCGTGGAGCTGCCGCTCGCCGCGCCGGTGATCATGGCCGGAGTGCGCACCGCCGCGGTCTGGACCATCGGAGCCGCGACTCTTTCCACCCCAGTCGGCCAGACCAGCCTCGGCAACTACATCTTCTCCGGGCTGCAGACCGAGAACTGGATCGACGTGCTGGTGGGCTGCGCGGCGTCGGCGACGCTGGCGCTCGCTGCAGATCAGCTGCTCGGCTTGGCGGAGACCGGCCTGCGGATTCGCAAGCCCATGCGCATCGCCGTCGGGCTCGGCGGGTTGGCGGCCGGCGTGGCGCTGGCGCTTGCGCCGCTGGTGGGCGCAGGCGCGCGCCCGGCCTACGCGCTCGGGGCCAAGAACTTCTCCGAGCAGTACATCCTGGCCGAACTGATGGCGGATCGACTGCAGCGCGCCGGCGCGGACGCCGAGCTGAAGCAGGGCTTGGGCTCGGCGGTGATCTACCGCGCGCTGGCCGCGGGCGAGATCGACGCCTACGTCGACTACTCGGGTACGCTCTGGACCAATGTCCTGCAGCGAACCGACAATCCGGGCCGCGCCGAGGTGCTGCGCCAGCTCGCCGCCGAGCTGAAGCGGCGCGACGGCGTCACGGTGCTGGGCTCGCTGGGGTTCGAGAACGCCTATGCGCTGACGATGCGCCAGGATCGCGCGACGGCGTTGGGCGTGACGAGCCTTGCCGATCTCGCGGGGCGTGCGCCGCAACTGACGCTCGGCGCGGACCTGGAGTTCCTCACGCGGCCGGAGTGGAAGGGCGTCGCGGCGGCCTACGGCGTGAAGTTCAAGTCCCAGCGGTCCTACCAGCCCACCTTCATGTACCGCGCACTGGCCGGCGGCGACGTCGACGTGATCAGCGCCTTCTCCTCCGACGGGCGAATCGCCGCCGACCGGCTGGTCGTGCTGCAGGACCCGAAGGGCGCAATCCCGCCCTACGACGCGGTGGTGCTGATCTCGCCGAGACGCGCGGGTGACGCGCGGCTGCGCGCCGCGCTCAAGCCGCTGATCGGCGCCATCCCCGTCGAGGCCATGCGCGCCGCCAACCTCAGCGTCGACCGCGACCAGGACAAGGCGACGCCGAAGCAGGCCTCCGCCGATCTGGAGCGGCGCCTTAACCTCCGCTGAGGCGCCATCGCTCGGCAAATCCTGCCCAGCGCGTTAACGAAAGTAGCCCTTCGTTAACCATGATCCCGCAGACCGGAAGGGCCTGATCACACAGGCGATTCCGTAGGCGTAAGAGGAGTGGTGCGATGAATGGCGCGGAAGTCTTGGACGTCAGCCGCGACGCCATCTGGCTCACCATCCAGCTGTCGGCGCCGGTGCTGATCGTGGGCCTGATCGTCGGAGTCGGCATCGGCCTAGTGCAGGCGCTCACCCAGGTGCAGGAGCAGACTCTGGTGTTCGCGCCGAAGATCGTCGCGGTGTTCGTCTCGCTGCTGGTGTTCCTGCCGCTGATGGGCGCGCTGATGAGCGGCTTCATGCGCAACATCGCCGCTCGCATCGCGGCGATGTAAGGGGCCAAGGCCCCGCACATGGAGCACTACGCCCCCGCCCAACAGGTCTTCGTCGCCGGGCTGATCTTCGCCCGGCTCGGCGCGATCCTGATGCTGATCCCCGGCATCGGCGAGACTTACGTGCCCGCGCGGGTGCGGCTGGCGTTGGCGCTGGTGATGACGCTGGCGCTGTTCCCTGTGCTGAGCCCGGGCGCCGAAGCCTTGCCGACGAGCTCTGGCGACATGGCGGGCGTGATCATCCGCGAGACCCTGATCGGGCTGATGATCGGCGCGATCCTGCGCATGTTCATGGCGGTGCTGGCGGTGACCGGCGAGATCGTCTCCATCCAGACCACCCTGTCCTTCGCACAGACCGCCAATCCCGGGCAGGCGCAGCCGTCGGCGACGTTGGCCACCTTCCTGGGCCTGTTCGCCCTCGTGTTGGTCTTCAGCGCCAACCTGCACCACATGTTCATCGGCGCGATCGTGCGCTCCTACTCCCTGTTCCCGTTCCACAAGATGGTGCCGACGGCGGACGCGGTGCAGTTGGCGGTGCAGACCATGAGCCGCGCGTTCTCGCTCGGCGTGCAGCTCTCGGCGCCGGTGATGGTGTTCGCCTTCATCTTCAACATCGCCACCGGCTTGGTCGGCCGGGTGATGCCGCAGTTCCAGGTGTTCTTCGTCGCATCCCCGCTGCTGGTGCTGACGACGCTTTCGGTGTTCGCGCTCAGCCTGGGCGTGATCGGCATGGTCTTCCTCGACCGCTACCGCGACCTGATCAGGGTGTTCGCCTGACATGGCCGAGGAGAACGAAGGCGCTTCCCGCACAGAGGAACCGACACCGCGGAAACTCGAGCAGGCGCGGGAGAAGGGTGACGTCGCCAAGACCCCGGAATTGCCCCAGCTCGCTTCGCTGGCCGCTAGCGTCTCGGTGCTGGCGATCTGCGGCGGCTGGATTTGCCGCAACCTGGCGACCCAGCTGATGCCGTTCCTGGCCCACCCACAGTCGATCCAGATCGAGGGGCAGGGCGGGATGGATGTCGCCCGCCACGCCCTGAAGGCCGCGCTGCCGGCGGTGCTTCTCGTGCTGCTCTCGGCGAGCCTCGCCGGCGTTGCGGGCCACCTGGCTCAGACCGGGCTGATGTTCACGCCGGACAAGTTGAAGCCCGAGTGGAACAAGCTGTCGCCGATGCAGGGGCTCAAGCGGATCTTCGGCCTCGACGGGCTCATCCACTGGGCCAAGTCGCTGCTGAAGGTCGCCATCACCGCGCTTCTCGCCTGGTGGATGCTGAAGCCGCACCTGTCGCAGATGGCGCAGCTCGCGACCCTTGAGCCTTCGGCCATCCTGCCGTTCCTGGCCGACCTGCTGCGCCGGCTGGTGTTCGCGATCATGGGGCTGCTGCTGGTGATCACCGGCGCTGACTGGTTCGTGCAGAAGCAGCGCTTCATGGCGCGCATGCGGATGAGCAAGGAAGAGCTCAAGGAAGAGTTCAAGAACACCGAAGGCGACCCTCACGTGAAGGCGCGCCAGAAGCAGATTCGCATCGAGCGCGCCCGTCGCCGGATGATGCAGGCGGTGCCGAAGGCGACGGTGGTGGTGATGAATCCGACCCACTACGCCGTGGCGCTGAAGTATGTGCAGGGCGAAGACGAGGCCCCGATGTGCGTCGCAAAAGGCATGGACGCCATCGCGTTGAAAATCCGCGATGTCGCCAAGGAAAATAAGGTGCCGGTGATCGAGGATCCTCCGTTGGCGCGTGCGCTTTACGCGGTGGTGGAGATCGACGACATGATTCCGCCCGCTCATTACGAGGCGGTGGCGAAAATCATCGGCTTCATCCTGAAACAAAGCCGACGCCGTGCCACGGCGCTCCCGCTATGAGACAATGACATGACCGAATCGGTTGGGCGGATGCGCGCGCCGGGATTTGCGCAAGAGGTGATCGCGAGCGAGACGATGCCGGGGCCGAAGTCCGCCAAGGGCGAGCGCCGCAAAGTCGACGCGCTGACCAGCGCGGCGGTCGGCTTCTTTTTGCTCGCCGTCGGCTTCACCGGATGGGTGGCGTTGCGCTCCAGCGCCCAGCTCACCGCCATGCTGCTGCTGCTGTCCGGCCTGGCGGGCGTCGCCTGCCTCGGCCTCTTCGTGCTGCGCAGCGCCGCCGAACCCGCGGCCGAACCTGAACTTTCCCCCGAGCGGCTGCTCGAGGCGCTGGACGAACCCGCGGCGCTCGCCGCCGTCGACGGCCGCCTGCAGGCGATGAACAAGGCCTGGCTCGCCTCGGTCGGCGCGGCGGCGCGCCTGCCGAAGACGGGTCCTGCCGCGGTCAGCCTGTTCGCGGCGCTGAGCGCGGCGCGGCGCGGCGAAGCGGGGCGTACGGCCCTGCGGCTGGGCGGGACGGAGCGAAACTGCGTGGTGACGCCGCTTGGGCCGCGCCGTTTCCTGGTCCGGGTCGAGGGCGAAGGCCGGGGAGCGCTGGCGCTGCCGACGGCGGCCCTGGAAGTCATCAATGGCATCGCGCAGGCCGGCGCGCCGCCGCCCAAGGTGCTCGACGCCTTTGCCGCGGCCTCGCCGTTCGGCGCGGCCCTGCTGGAGGGCGAGGATCCGTTCGCCGCCACCATCGTCGAAGCCAATCCGACCCTGAAGGCGGTCGGCGGCGGCGAGCCCGGCCAGACGTTCGGCGAACTGATCGAAGCCGCCAGCCGGGCAGATGCGGCCCAGCGCCTCGCGGCCGGCAATGCCGGTGCAGCGCCGCTGGAAGTGCGGCTCGCGCAGGATCCGTCGCGGATCGCCCACCTTTATCTGTCGAAGGGCGGTTCGCGCTGGGTGGCCTATCTGGTCGACGTCTCCGAGCAGAAGCAGATCGAGCTGCAACTCGCTCAGAGCCAGAAGATGCAGGCGATCGGCCAGCTGGCCGGCGGCGTGGCGCACGACTTCAACAACCTGCTCACCGCCATCTTCATGCAGCTCGACGTGCTGGCGTCGCGCCACCCGGTGGGCGACCCGTCGTACGAGGGCCTGAACGAGATCCGCCAGACCTCCACCCGAGCGGCGGATCTGGTACGCAAGCTCCTGGCCTTCTCGCGCAAGCAAACGGTGCAGCGCGAAATCCTCGATCTGGGCGAACTGATCAGCGAGTTCGAGGTGCTGCTGCGCCGGGTGCTCTACGAGGACGTCAAGCTCGCCACCGAGTATGGCCGCAACCTGCCGCAGGTGCGCATCGACCGTAGCCAGCTCGAGACCGCGGTGATGAACCTGGCGGTCAACGCCCGCGATGCGGTTCGCGCGCACGGCGGCGGGCAAGTGAAGATCCGCACCGCGCGGCTCACCGAGGAGCAGGCGATCCAGCTCGGCTATGCCGACGCCCGCGGCGAACAGGCGCTGATCGAGGTGGCCGACGACGGGCCCGGCATCCCGCCGGAGATCCGCGACAAGATCTTCGAGCCCTTCTTCACCACCAAGCCGGTGGGCGAGGGGACGGGCCTGGGCCTCGCCACCGTCTACGGCATCGTGCGGCAGGCGGATGGTTACATTCACTTGGACAGCCGGGTCGGCGAGGGCACCGCCTTCCGCATCTTCCTGCAGGTCCATCATCAGCCGGCCAACGCCGCGCCGGCGCCGCCGCCGCAGCCGAAGCGCGCGGTCGCCCGCGACCTATCCGGAGCCGGCCGCATCCTGTTCGTGGAGGACGAAGATGCGGTGCGCGGCGTCGCCGCCAAGCTGCTGCGCGCCCGCGGCTACGAGGTGATCGAGGCGGCCAGCGGCGAGGAAGCCCTGGAGCTCGCCGAGACCCATGCGGGCGAGATCGACCTGATGATCTCCGACGTGGTGATGCCAGGCATGCAGGGGCCGGACCTGCTCAAGCAGGCGCGGCCGTACCTCGGCGAGGCGCCGGTGATGTTCATCTCCGGTTATGCAGAGTCGGAGTTCTCCGACCTGCTGGAGGGCGAGCAGAACATTTCCTTCCTGCCCAAGCCGATCGACATCAAGACCCTGGCGGAACGGGTGAAGCAGGAACTGCAGAAGGCTGCCTGAGCCGCGGTCTGTTCCCTTTCGCCACGCTTGTGTTCGCGGCGCCTCGGCTTCAATGATCGCCTTCCCCAAGCGAATCCGCCGAGGCGAACCTTGTCCGAGCCCAATGTTACGCCCAAGCCGCTGACCGCCGAGGACGTCGTCAATCTGGCGGCGAAAGCCTATTTGGGGGGGCGGCCCGAACGCGGCGAGGAGCTATGGCGCGGCCTGCTGAAGGCGGCGCCCGGGCCGGAGATGACCGCCAATGTCGCCGTCATGCTGCAGGAGGCCGCCGAACGGTTCGGCGAGGCCGAAGACCTGCTGTGCCAGGCGCTCGCGCAGTCGCCCGGCGACGCGTTGCTGCAGTGGCACCTGGCCTTCACCCTGCTGCGGCAGAACCGCTACGCCGAAGCGTGGCCGTCTTACGAGTATCGCCGCTCACGGCTGGAGTGGAACCAGCGGCTCAGCTTCCCCGAGTGGCGCGGCGAGGCGATCCGCTCGCTGCTGGTGCTGCCCGAGCAGGGGCTCGGTGACCAGATCATGTTCGCGCGCTTCCTGCCTCAACTGAAGGCGCGCGGGATCGACGTCACCCTGATCTGCGCGCCGGTGCTGGCGAACCTGTTCCGGGCCGCGGGCTTCAACGTCATTCCCGCCGCCGGCGATGTCGACATCGCGCGGCACGACGCTTGGATCATGGCGGGCTCGCTGCCGGGGAGGCTCGGGGTGACGTTCGAGACGATCCCCGGGGCGCCCTATCTGCCGAGTCGTCCGTCGGGGCTGGCGGGCGTGGGGTTCGTCGGGAAGGGCAACCCGCACCACGGGAACGACCGGAACCGCTCGCTGCCGGACACGCTGGTCGCCCAGGCCCTGTCCTGGTCCGGCGTGACCAGCCTGGCGCCGGAGGATAGCGGCGCTTGCGACATGGCCGAGACCGCGCGCATTATCGATCGGCTCGACCTGGTGATCGCCGTGGACACCGCCGTCGCGCATCTGGCCGGCGCAATGGGCCGCGACTGCTGGGTGCTGCTGTGTCGCGTCGGCGATTGGCGCTGGCCGCACGACGGTTCGCCCTCGCCCTGGTATCCGTCGGTTCGCATGTTCCGCCAGCCGCGATCCGGCGATTGGGGAAGCGTGATGGCCGATCTCCGCGCCGCGCTGGATCAACGCCGGAAAGGCTAAGGCATGAGCGAGCTCGCCCCGACCGGACAACGCAAAGCCGTGGCGCTCGGCGCCGGCGCGCTTGGCGCGGCCGCGCTGGGCGCGCTCGCGATCGGCGCGATCGCCGTTGGGAGCCTGGCGATCGGTCGCTTGGCCGTGGGCCGGGTGCGCATCAAGCGGCTGGAGGTCGACGAGCTGACGGTGCGACGGCTTAACGTTGTGGAACCGCTCAAACGTTAAGTCCGCGGCCCGCGCATCCAATGCGCCGCGTCTTCGTTGCCTAACCGGGCGTTTGTCTGAGGGGGCGGGCGCGCGGAGGCGCAAATGATCGAGCAGACGGTTGATGTCCCCACGTCGGCCGGCGCGACGGCGACTTTCATCGCCCACCCGGAGCGCGAGGGGCCGCATCCGCTCGTCATGGTGTTCATGGACGCCATCGGCATGCGCGAGGAACTGCGCGACGCGGCGCGGCGGCTGGCGACTGTCGGCTACTATGTGATGTTGCCTGACCTCTACTACCGCACCGAATGCGAGACCTCGCCCCTGGTCTCGGCCGGCCCCGCCGAGGAGGCCAGGCACGCAGTCTTCGGGCCATCGAGCGCGCTTTCGGCGCGCGATGTCATGGACGACGCCGATGCGCTGTTGGACTACGCCGATCGCGACCCCGCGGCGAGCCCGGGCCGAGCCGGCTGCGTCGGCTACTGCATGAGCGGTCCCTACGCGGTGAATTTCGCCGCGCGTCACCCGGAGCGGATCGGCGCCGCGGCCTCGGTGTACGGTGTGCGGCTGGTCACCGACCGCGACGACAGCCCGCATCTGGCGCTCGGCAAGGCGACCGCAGAGTTCTATTTCGCCTGCGCCGAGAAGGATGACTGGTCGCCGCTGGAGATGGTCGAGGCGCTTGACCTGGCGGCCAGGTCCTACGCGCCCAAGACCGAGGTCGAGGTCTATCCGGGCGCCGACCACGGCTTCGCCTTCCCGGGCCGTCCGGCCTACGACAAGGTCGCCGCCGAACGCTGCTGGGAGCGCGTTCTCTCGATGTTCAAGCGCCGCCTGCAGGCGGCCTAGAGCACGCTGCCATCAGGCGGAATCGCCCGATCGTTGGATCGCGCCCTAGAAACCCGTTCGCTTGTAGCTGTCGGGCGCTTTGCCGTGCGCGCCGACGCTGGCCCAGCGGCCTTCCTCGGCCTTGTGCACGTACTGCTCCGCCACCAGCCAGGCCTTGATCGGCTGCAGCGTCGCCAGACAGCCGACGAGCAGCGCCGGGATCACGACCGCAAACTGGGCCCAGATCGGCGGATGTACGGTCGCCGCCCAGATCCCCCAGACCGTGGTGACGACGATTCCGACCGCCGTCATGGCGAAGAAGGCTGGGCCGTCCGCCGGATCGGCGAAGCCGAAGTCGAGGCCGCAGGCTTCACAGCGGTCGTCGATCTTCAGGAAGGCTCGGAACAGTCGGCCCTCGCCACATCGCGGGCAGCGGCAGCGAAGGCCAACTCGGAGCGACGAGAGGCGAGGTGCGGGAGTGATCATTGCGAGCGCCTTCCATACAATGGGCTTAGCATACCATACAATGCTTATATATTGTATGGATCAATAGTGTGGAGCGCAAGCTTGATCGCTGCGAAGTCTAACCTGGGATGGGTGGATCGCGCCCGCGGCCGCGGGGGTCCCGTCTACGCCGCCATTGCGGACGCCCTCGGCCAGGCCGTCCGCGATGGCGAGCTCCAGCCGGGCGACCGCCTGCCGGCGCAGCGCGCCGTCGCCGACCACCTGGGGATCGACCTGACGACCGTGACCCGCGCCTATGCCGCGGCGCGCGAGCGGGGGCTCGTAGAGGGGACGGTGGGGCGGGGGACCTTCGTCCGCGCCCCCCCTGCGAATGAGGGCGGCCTCGTCGACCTGACCATGAACCTGCCGCCGCCGCCGGAAGGAGGCTCGCTCGCCCGCCTGCTGGGCGAAACCACCGGCGCCATTCTGCACGCGGCCGACGCCTCGATCCTGATGAGCTACCACGCCGAGTTCGGCACGGCCGGTCAGCGCGCGGCCGGCGCGCGTTGGCTGTCGCCCACGCTTGGCGAGACGCCCTTGAACCGCGTGCTCGTCGCGCCCGGCGCGCAGTCGGCGCTCTGCGCCGTTCTGTCCACGGTCTGCCGCCCGGGCGACTCGCTGGTCGTCGAGCCGCTCACCTATCCGGGCGTGCTGTCGGCTGTGCGGCAGCTGGGCCTTCGCCTCGTCGTCTGCCCGGTCGACGATGCGGGCCTTGTCCCCGAAGCGCTAGCCGAGATCTGCGCGGGAGATCGGCCAGTCGCAGCCTACGTCGTGCCGACGCTGCAGAACCCGACCACCGTCACCATGTCCGCCGCCCGCCGCCGCGAGGTCGCCAAGGTGCTGGATGCCGCCGGCGCCTGGATTGTCGAGGACGACCCGTACAGCCCGCTGCTCCGCGACCCGCCGCCGGCGATCGCCGCGGTCGCACCGGAGCGGACATTCCACATCGCCACGCTCGCAAAGTCCCTGAGCCCGGGCCTGCGGATCGCCTATCTGGTCTGCCCCGAGGGCTGGGAGGCGCGGGCCGCCGAAGCGCTTCGAGCCTTTGCGCTGATGCCGGCGCCCTTGATGGCCGCCGTCGCCAGCCGTTGGATCAACGACGGCTCCGCCGCGGCGCTGCTGGGCGGCGTGCAGCGCGAGGCGCGCGCCAGGCGCGCCATCGCCCAGGCGGTGTTGCCGCAGGCGCGGGGGGACGCCGCTAGCATACACGTCTGGCTGCCGATCCCGGAGGGGCGGTCTTCGGAGCGGCTACAGCTGGCGGCCCGCGAGCGGGGCCTGGCGATCGTGACCGCGGACGCCTTCGCGAGCGGCGAGGGCCACCCGAGCGGCGCGCGCATTTCTCTCGGCGGCGCCGCCAGTCGCGGTGCGTTGGAGCGCGCGCTGCGATCCGTTGCGGATCTGTTGGCGACCGGGGCGGCCTTGCCGCCGCCGATCGTCTAGGTCGTTCGCAGCGCCTGCATCGCCCACGCGCCGAGGCCGGTCAGCTTCTGGTCCTCGTGCCACTGACCCATGAACTGGACCCCGAGCGGCAGGCCCTGCACCGTCAGCAACGGCAGGCTCAGCGCGGGCGCGCCGGTCAGCGAAGGAATGACGTTGAAGATCGGATTGCCGGTCGGCAGCTGCGCCGGCGAGGCGGTGTTCGGATCGATCAACGGGGGGGCGACGCCAGGCGCGCTGGGCGAGATCACCGCGTCGCAGACCTCGGCCAACCGGGCGTGGCGAAGGCGCAGCTCTTCGCGGGCGGCGAGCGCGGCGCGGTAGTGCTCCACCGTCAGCTTGCGGCCGCGCTCGTACTGCGCATGGGCCGCCGGGCTGAGCTTGTCCGGCATCCGCGCCATCAGGTTGGCCAGAAGCGTGCGGTTCTCGTAGGTCACGATCGCGCCCACCGTGGCGAAGGCGCTGGGCAGGGCCTCGTGAAAGCTTTCCAAGGCCTCGTCGTCGGCCCGCCGCACGATCTGCACGTCCTGGGTGGCGATGGCCGTGAGGATGTCGAGGAAGGCGGCCCGCGCCGCAGGCTCGGTCGCCTCCCAGCCCGGGCCTTCCAGCACGGCCAGGCGCCTGGGCCGAGCGGCCGCCGGCGTGGTCGGCTCGCCGTAGAGCCCCGGGTAGCCGGGATCGCCGCCGCTGCGCGCAGCGACTTCCGCAGTCACGGCCCACATGTCTTCCAGCGAGCCCGCCAGCACCCCGATACACGAATGGCTGAGCTCCAGCCCCTCGCCTCGGTGGATCGCGCCCATGGTCGGCTTGATCGCCACGGTCCCGCAGAAGGAGGCCGGTCGCAGGATCGAACCCGCCACCTGAGTGCCGAGCGTCGCCGGGACCATGCCCGCGCCGACGGCCGCGGCAGAGCCGCTGGAAGAGCCGCCCGGCGTGCGGCCGGGATCGAACGGGTTGGTGCTCGGGCTGGGCCAGCCGCCGCCCAGTTCGGCGGTCGTGGTCTTGCCGACGATGATCGCGCCTGCGTCCTTGAGCGCCAGCACGGAGGCCGAATCGTCGAGGCCGGCGGCCTGCTCGTTGCCGACGATGCCGAGCGCGGTGGGCAGGTCTCGGGTGGCGATCAGGTCCTTGATGCCGATCGGCATTCCGTCGATCGTCGAAAGCGGGCGGCCCGCGCGGTAGCGCGCTGCGGACGCTTCGGCGTCCCGCCGCGCAGCCTCCAGGCGCAAGCTGGCCCAGGCCTTGACCACCGGCTCACACGCCTCGATCACGCCGATGCAGCGCTCTAAATAGGCGCTGGGGGTGTCCTCGCCTGCCAGGAAGCGGGCGCGCGCGTCAAAGTATGTGAGCCGCTCGAACGTCCTGTGGTCGTAGCTCACCGCGTCTCTCCCTTGCCGGCGCGCGTTCGTTCGGCATCATCCTTTCAGTTCCACGGTCGGCACGCATCTGGAAACGGGTCGTGCGGTCGGCTCGTCCTACGATGTTTGCACTGGCCGCCGAAAAGCTGGAATGTCACAAGGTGTAACATGAGACCGTCCGTGCTGAGCCGCCGCAATCTCCTGCTGACCGCCGGATCCGTCGCGCTGGCCGGCTGCGCCACGCCGGGCGCGGTGCCCCCGGGCGCCGCTGTGTCGGTCGCACCGCCCCCTCCCGCTCCGCCTAGCCCCGACGCTCAACTGTCGGCGGTGCTGGACCGCTACTTCCAGGAGGCGCTGGCGGAGAGCCCGGAGTTCGTCACCAGCCTCGGGCTCGACGCGGGCGATCACGCCGGCGCCAAGTGGAAGCTCGACCAGCGCTCGCTCGCGCAACTTGACCATCTGCGGGCGCTCAATGCCGACCAGCTCAAGCGGCTGCAGGCAATCGATCGCGCCCAGCTCTCCGGCATGCCGGCGGTCAACTACGACGCCGTGGTGTTCGGCCTGCAGACGACGGCGGAAGCCGACCGTGCGTTCCCCTACGGCCAGCAGGGCGGCGGCGCGCCCTATGTGCTGAGCCAACTGACCGGATCCTACCAGAGCATACCGAGCTTCCTGGCGACCCAGCACACCATCGAGACCAAGGCCGACGCCGACGCCTATCTGGCGCGCCTTGAGGCGTTCGGGCCGGTGATGGATCAGGAACTCGAACGGGCCCGCCGAGACGTCGGCGTGGGCGTGGTCCCGCCGGATTTCGTGCTCGATCGCTCGATCACCCAGATGAAGGGGCTGCTGACCGCGCCCGAGAAATCCACCCTGGTCACTTCGGTCGCCGACCGAGCGAAGCAGAGGGGGATCGCCGGCGACTATGCTGGCCAGGCCGCCGCGATCTATCGCGACAAGGTCGCCCCGGCGCTCGGCCGCCAGCAGGCGCTGATGCAGGAACTGCGGCGAAAGGCGGTGCACGACGCGGGCGTCGGGCGGCTGCCCGACGGCGAGGCCTACTACGCGCTCTCCCTGAAGGTCGGCACCACGACAAGCATGACACCCGACGAGGTCCACCAGATGGGCCTCGAGCAGGCGCGCGAGCTGTCGGCCCGCGCCGAGGTCATCCTGAAGAAGCAGGGCATGACCAAGGGCTCGGTCGGCCAGCGGATCAGCGCCCTCTTCAAGGACAAGCGCTACTGGTACCCCAACACCGACGCCGGCAAGGTCAAGCTGATCGAGGACCTGAACGGGCTGGTGCGCGCCATGCAGGGCCGCCTGGCGCAGTACTTCGCAACCCTGCCCAAGGCGCCGGTCGAGATCCGCCGCGTGCCGAGCTTCATCGAGGCCGGCGCGCCGGGCGGCTACTACAACAACCCGAGCCTCGATGGGACGCGGCCGGGCATGTACTGGATCAACCTGCGCAACACGGCGGAAGTCCCGCGCTGGACGCTGCCCACGCTGACCTACCACGAGGCTATTCCGGGCCACCACCTGCAGCTCTCGCTGCAGCAGGAGGCGGACCTGCCGATGATCCGGAGGGCGTCGTACTACTCGGCCTACGGCGAGGGCTGGGCGCTCTACGCCGAGGAGCTGGCGCGGGAGATGGGCGTCTACGATGACGACCCGCTGGGCGAGATCGGCTTCCTGCAGGCGGCTTTGTTCCGCGCCGCGCGCCTGGTGGTCGACACCGGCCTGCACGCCAAGCGCTGGAGCCGCGAGCAGGCGATCCAGACCATGTCGAGCATCGACGGCGAGCCGGGCTCCAGCTCGGCGACCGAGGTCGAGCGCTACTGCGTCTGGCCGGGCCAGGCCTGCAGCTACATGGTCGGCAAGCTCACCTGGCTGCGCCTGCGCGAGAAGGCGAAGGCGGCGCTGGTCGAACGGTTCGACATCCGGCGCTTCCACGACGCGGCGCTGCTCTCCGGCAACATGCCGCTGACCGCGCTGGAGCCGGTGGTCGACGCCTACATCGCACGCGGCTGACGGCTGACGGCTTTCGGAGCCTGGGCTAGGGTCCGCCCAGGCAATCCGGAGCTTTGGTCATGTCCGACGATCTCGTCTTCTACACCAACCCTCAGTCCCGCGGCCGCATCATCCGCTGGATGCTGGAGGAGGTCGGTCGGCCTTACGAGACGCACATCCTCGACTATGAGACGGGCCTGAAGTCGGACGCCTACCTGGCCATCAATCCGATGGGCAAGGTGCCGGCGATCACCCATGGCGGCGCGGTGATCACCGAGTGCGCGGCGATCTGCGCCTACCTCGCCGACGCCTTCCCCGAGGCCGGCCTCGCGCCGCCGCCGGGAGACCGCGCCCGCGCGCCCTACTATCGCTGGCTGTTCTTCGCCGCCGGCCCGGTCGAGGCGGCGGTGACCGATCGGATGCTGGGCGCGCAGGTGCCGCCCGATAAGGAGCGGATGGCGGGCTATGGCTCCTACGACCGCACCTTCGACACCCTGGAGCGCGCACTCGACGGGCGAGAGCACTTGGCCGGCGGCGGCTTCTCGGCGGCGGACCTCTATGTCGGCGCTCACCTCGACTTCGGCCTGCGCTTTGGGATGATCACGCCGAGGCCCGCCTTCGAGCAGTACGTCGCGCCGCTGCGCGAGCGTCCCGCCTATGTCCGCGCGCAGGAGATCGACGACGCCCTGGTCGCGGCCCAGCAGCCGGCCTAGATGTCGGCGGCGGTGCTGCGGATCACTTCCCGCATCCAGGCGACCGCCGGGTCGGCCAGCCGCTCCTTCAGATAAAGCAGGCTGATGCTGACCGAGGGAGAGGGGTAGGGCGGCTCGATCAGGCGCAGGCGTCCGCCCTGGGCGCTCACCTGGGCGAGGCGGCGCGGCATCAAAGTGACCATGTCGCTGTAGGCCACCACCGAGATCGCCGAATAGGCGTCGGGGACGATTACCGCGACCCGCCGCGTCAGGCCGCGCGCCGCCAGCGCCGTCTCGAAGGCCCCGGCGTCCTCCCAGCTCGCGCGGGTCACCAGGCCACGCCGTTCCTGGCCTTCGTCGTCGGCGCCCGTGAGGCCCGAGGAGATCACCACGTGCGGCCAGCGGACGAGATCGTCCACCTCGACGCGGTCCTTCGAGGCGAGCGGGTGACCCGATCGGACCAGCCAGGCGAGGCTCTCCTCGGCGATCGCTTCGCGCACCAGCCTGGCGGGCGCGAAGGCGCCGCCGCCGATGACGAAATCGACCCGATGGGCGTCGAGCCGGTCCATGGTCTCAAGCGTGGCCGTCTGGATAACCAGCTCGACGTTGGCCGCCTCGTCCGCGACGCGCCGGACGATCGGCGGCGCAAGTACCGTGGCGGCGTAGGCGCCCGCCGCCAGCACGAATCGCCGATCACTGGTGGCGGGCGAGAAATCGGCGGGCGCCAATGCGGTTTGCAGCTGCGCCAAGGCGGCGTGCACCTGCGGCCCAATCTCGATCGCACGCGCCGTCGGCTGCATTCCGTTCGCGCCTCGGACGAAGAGCTCGTCGCTCAGCGCATAGCGCAATCGGTTCAGCGCGTGGCTGACGGCTGACTGCGTGAGGCCGAGGCGGGCGCCGGTTCGCGTGACGCTGCGCTCCTCGATCATCACGTCGAAAACGCGGAGCAGATTGAGGTCCAACATCAGAATGTGCTCGCTTCATTCACTCCGTGACAACATATCATTTGGATCATCTCGCGGTCAGTCCTATCCCGGCTTTAGGGAGATGTGCGGCGACGCTGGCGAGGCGGGCGCCTCGTCGTCTTTCGTCTTGAGTAGAAGGTTTTGGACTTGAACCAGACGGATCTCGCGGACCGAAGCGACCTTCGGGCGGCAACAGAGCGCGAGAGTTTTCTGCGTCGGATGCGCTGGCCGCTGATCATCGGCGGCCCCGTGGTGATCCTTCTTGTCGTCGGCTACTTCATGGTCACGGGCGGTCGCTTCGAGACCACCGATAACGCCTATGTTCAGATCGCCAAGGCGCCGGTCGCGCCGTCGGTGGCGGGGCGGGTCATCGAGATCGACGTCAAGGAAAATCAGGTGGTCAAGCGCGGCCAGCTGATGTTCCGGCTGGACTCTCGCGATTTCCAGGCCAACGCCGCGGCGGCCGAGGCCGCTCTGGCTCAGGCGCAACAGCAGGTGATGGCGCAGCGCGCCGCATACCGACAGGCGTTGGCGACCGTGCAGGGCGCCCGCGATCTGGTCGCCTACAACGCCGGCGAGGCCGCTCGGCAGAAGCGGCTGGCGGCAGCGGGCGTGGCGTCGCAGCAGCAGGTCGCCTCGGCTATGCACGAGCTGCAACAGGCCCGCCAGCAGCTCGCGGCGGCCGAGCAGCAGGCGGCGGAGGGGCTGGCTAATCTGGGCGGAGCGCCGGACGGGCCGCTCTCCGGTCATCCTGCGGTGATGCAGGCGCAGGCGCAGGCGCAGCGGGCGAAGCTGAACGTCTCCTATACCGACGTCCATGCGCCCTCGGACGGTATTGTCACCCGCGTCGAGCAGATGCCGATCGGCACCTACCTCAATGCGTCGCAGACGGCGTTCTGGCTGTTGTCGGGCGCGCCGTGGGTCGAGGCCAACTTCAAGGAAGACCAGCTCTCGCACATGAAGGTCGGTCAGACGGTCTCCATCAGGGTGGACGCCTACCCGGACGCCGACCTGAAGGGCCGCGTGGCGAGCTTCTCGCCGGGCACCGGGTCGGCCTTTTCCGTCCTGCCTGCGCAGAACGCGACGGGCAACTGGGTCAAGGTCGTGCAGCGCCTGCCGGTGCGCATCGACTTCGACAAGCCGCCGCCCGGAATGGCGGCGCGGGCCGGCCTCTCCGCTCGTGTGAAGGTTGATGTGCGCGCGGCCGGCCACGCCGGCTGAAGAGGACGGACGTGAGCGTCGCCGATCAAGGGGCTCCGGCGCCGAACCGGGCCGCGATCACCGTTTGCATCATGATGGCGACGGTGATGAACGCGATCGACGCCACCATCGCCAACGTCGCCCTGCCGCACATCCAGGGCAGCGTCTCGGCCAGCGCCGACCAGATCACGTGGGTGCTGACTTCCTACATCATCGCTTCCGCCATCGGCACGCCGCTGACCGGCTGGATCAGCGGCCGCATCGGCGTGAAGCGGCTCTACATGATCGCCGTGGCGGGTTTCACGGTGGCGTCCATGCTGTGCGGACTGGCCACCAGCCTGCCGGAGGTCGTGGGCTTCCGTCTGCTGCAGGGTCTGTTCGGCGCGCCGCTGATCCCCCTGGCGCAGGCCATGCTGCTCGACATCAACCCGCCGGAAAATCACGCCCGCGCGATGTCGCTGTGGGGCTCCACCACCCTCATCGGGCCGATCATGGGGCCCACACTGGGCGGCTGGCTGACCGACAATCTTTCCTGGCGGTGGTGCTTCTACATCAACGCCCCGATCGGCATCCTGGCGCTGGTCGGCATCTGGATGTTCGTGGCCGCGGACAAACCGAAGGGGCGCGCGCCGCTCGACTTCCTGGGCTATGGCGCCCTGGCGCTGTTCGCCGGATCGCTGCAGCTGATGCTGGACCGCGGGCAAGGCCAGGATTGGTTCAACTCTCGGGAAATCTGGATCGAGGCGATCATCGCCGGGACGGCGCTTTGGGTCTTTCTCGTGCAGATGGCGACGTCGCGGCGGCCATTCGTCAATCCGATCCTGTTCCGCGATGCGAACTTCGTCACCGCCTGCGGCCTGATCTTCTTCATCAACAGCCTGACCATGGCGGTGATGTCGCTGGCGCCGCCGATGCTGCAGGGCCTGATGGGGTATTCGGTGATGCAGTCGGGCGAGGCGATGGCGCCGCGTGGCGTAGGCTCGCTGATCGCGATGACGATCGTGGGCCGGCTGATCGGGCGTGTGGACATCCGCCTCATCCTGCTGATCGGCCTGGGCATCGCCGCCTACGCGCTCTGGCAGATGTCGATGTTCGATCTTTCCATGGACGGACGCCCGGTGATGCTCACGGGATTCGTGCTGGGAGTGGGGAGCGGCATGCTCGCGGTTCCGGCCGCGGCGCTCGCTTTCGCTACGCTGCCGGCGCAGTTCCGGCCGGAGGGCTCCTCCCTGTTCGCGCTGCTGCGCAGCCTGGGCGCGAGCATCGGCATTTCCGTCCTGCAGGTGTCCGCGATCCGCAATGCGCAGGTCATGCACGCGTCACTCGCGAGCGGGATCGATGCCTCCAATCCGGTGGTCGGCGCCGCGCTCGGGGACAGCGCCGCAGCGCACACGGGGCTCCTTGCCCAGCTCGACTCCGAGATCGGCCGGCAGGCGATGATGGTCGCCTATGTCGACGACTACAAACTCATGTTCATCATCACGCTGTGCTGCATGCCGTTGCTGCTGCTACTGCGTAAACCGCGCGGCAAGGGGGAGCCGATCCATGTCGATGTCGAATAGAGGCCTTTCGCGGCTCGCAACAGCCGGCTCAGTGCTCGTGCTGGGCGCCTGCACGACCGTCGGGCCGAATTTCAAGCGCCCGGAGCCGCCCGCCGGGGCGACTTCCGAGTCCTACGCCATGGCCGGGGACCCGCAGCCGGCGGGCGTGGCCATCTCGCCCGATGCGCGCGCCGCCGGCCCCTGGTGGGAGGCGTTCGGCTCGCCCGAGTTGAACGCCGTGGTGCGCCAGGCGCTCGCCGACAGCCCGACGCTGGCGGAGGCCACCGCCACGCTCGCTCGCACGCGTGCGGAGGCCGACGCCGTGCGCGGCCGCCAGCTGCCGGAAGCCACCCTGGACGCCGGCTTCCAGCGCGAGCGCGTGAACGTTCAGGCGCTGGGCTTCGGCAACTTTCCCAATCCGACGGTCAGCCTGTTCTCGATAGGCGGCACGGTGGACTACGACCTCGACCTGTTCGGCGGGCGCAAGCGCGCGACCGAGGAGGCGAACGCCAAGGCGGAGGCCGAGGCCAGGCGCGCCGACGCCGCCTATCTGGCGCTCTCCGGCAACGTCGCCTTGCAGGTCATGCGCATCGCCAGCCTGCGCGCCCAGATCGCCGCCGTGGAGTCGGTGATCGCCGACGACCGCACCGTGTTGGACATGGTGCAGCGCGCGGAGCAGGCCGGTGGCGAGCCCAAGTCGGCGATCGCCACCAGCCAGGCGCAACTGGCCGAGGACGAGTCGCTGCTGCCGCCGCTGCGGCGCGAGGTCAACACCGCGCGCCATCAGCTCGCGTTGCTGGTCGGCAAGACGCCTGCCGAGTGGGCGGCGCCCGACTTCGACCTCGCGCGGATGACGGCGCCCGCGGCGGTCCCGGTGAGCCTGCCTTCGACCCTAGTGCGCAACCGTCCCGACATCCTGGCGGCGGAGGCCGACCTGCACGCCGCTACCGCAGCCATCGGTGTAGCGACCGCCGAGCTCTATCCGAACCTCAGCCTCACGGCGACCTTCACCCAGACCGCCAGCAACACCAGCCGGCTGACGCGCTATGGATCCAGCGGCTGGAACATTGGGCCGCAGCTGACGGCGCCGATCTTCAACGGCGGGAGGCTGCGGGCCGACCGACGCGCCGCCGAGGAAGACGCCAAGGTCTCGTTCGCCCGCTACCAGCAGACCGTGCTGAAGGCCTTCACCCAGGTCTCCGACGTCCTGGCGGCGCTGGGCGCAGGCCAGCAGTGGATCGAGGCGCTGACGCGCGCGGCCGATGCGGCGCAGACCAACGCCAACTACGCCCAGACCGCCTATCGCCTGGGCGCCGGCACCCTGTTGGCGATGACCGACGCCCAGCGGCAGTACAGCCGCGCCCGCCGCGCCCTGATCCAGGCGCAGGGCCAACAATTCTCCGATCTGGTGCAGCTCTACGCCGCCACCGCCACCGACTGGCGCGCCCAGGCTGGGGTCCCCGTGGCCGCCGCGCCGGCGAGCTGACCACACGAACACCGACCGGCTGAAGCCGGTCGAGATCGCACGCCGTCGACGGCCAGGGTTCTGCTCCCGGCGCAAGCGCGTTCGTGTTTTTGGTTTCGTGGTTCCCGACCTCAATCCAGTTCGTGTGGTCCGTGTGGTGCGTGGACCTCGAGCAGCGACTGCTCTGCTTTTCGCAAAGGAGGCAGCAAAGGAAGCGCGCCCTCGACCCGGCCGAGGGCGCGCTCCTCCCCCTTACGCGCCCCGCGCGCTTAAGCCCCGGCTCTGGCCCCCTGGCTCGCCGCGGCGGCCAGGCGGCCGCTCAGCTCGGCCATGTGGTCGAAATCGGCCTCGAAGGCTCCCAGCCCCTGAGTGAGTCCGCGCAGCTCGGCGATGAGCTGCTGGCGTTCGCTCTGCGGCAGGTAGGCCTCGATGCGTTCCCAGCCCCGCCAATCCTCCCGGGGACCGAGCCCCAGGATCTGGCCGCGCCTTGCGGTCAGCGCCGAGGTGACGTTGGAGGCGCTGGGTGAGGGCGAGTAGACCGTCAGCTTCTCGATCGGCTCCAGCAGGATCGTCCCCGCCGCCTTCAGCGCGTCCTCGATGGCGAGCCGCCCTGCGGTGCGGAACGCCATTTCGGACGAGTCGACGCTGTGGGTCTGGCCGTCGGTCAGCACCACCTCCAGGTCGGTCACCGGATAGCCCAACGGCCCCTTGACGAGCCCGTCGCGGACGCCCGCCTCGACGGCCGGGATCCACTGCTTGGGCACCGCGCCGCCGACCACCTTTTGGTCGAAGACGAAGCCGGAGCCGCGCGGCAGCTGCCGCACCTCGATGGTGACGTCGGCGAACTGGCCATGCCCGCCGGACTGCTTCTTGTGCCGCGCCCGCTGGGTCAGGCCGCGCTGGATGGTCTCGCGATAGGGCGTCCGTGGCTGTTCGGTGTCGATCTCCACGCCAAAGCGGCGTTTCAGCCTCTCGAGCGCGAGCCGCACATGGCCTTCGCCCTGGCCTGCCAGCAGCACCTGGCGCGACTCCGCGTCGTGGTTGAGCCTAAGGCCGGGATCCTCCTCGACGAGCTTGGCGAGCGCGCCGGAGAGCCGGACGTCGTCCTTGCGCGCCTTGGCCGACAGGGCCACCGAGAACAGCGGCCGCCGCGCCGGACGTTCGGCGGCTCCGGCCTGGGGCTGGCCGGTCAGCGACAGGATCTGCCCCGCTTGGGCCTGCTCGACCTTGCCGATCGCGCAGATGTCGCCGGGCGCGGCGCCGGCGATCTTCTTTAGGTTGGGCCCTTGCACAGCGAACAGCCCGCCGACGCGGCTGCGCTCGCCGGCCGGCAGCATCAGCTCGGCGCCGTCTTCCAGCTTGCGGCCGAACACCCGTGCGTAGGCCATCTTGCCGGACTGGCCGGCATAGGCCGCGCGCAGCACGTAGGCGCCGGCGTCCTCGATCCCCAGGCGCTGGGCGGCGCGCTCGGGCGGCGGAGCCTCATGGCGCAGGGCCTTGAGTAGGCGGCCAACGCCGAAGCCGCTCTGCGCGGCGCCGAAGAACACCGGAACGATCTGCCCCTCGTTCATCTCGCGGGCGAGGTCGGCGAACACCGCGTCGCGGCTGGGCATGACGTCGGAGAGCAACTGCTCCAAAAGTTCGTCGTCGAAGTCGGCGATCTGCTCCAGCATATGGAAGCGCGCCTGGCCCTCTGCGTCGCGCAGCTCCGGCGGGATCTCCACCGCCGGTTCGCCCGGCCGGTAGACGAAGGCCCGTTCGAGCGCGAGGTCGATGTAGCCGGTGACGTGCTCGCCCTCGACCATCGGAATCTGCCGCGCCACCAGCGGGGCGCTGCTCACCGGTTGTAAGGCTTCCAGCAGGTCCTGCAGCGAGCCGCGCGCCTGATCGATCTTGTTGATGAACAGCACGTGCGGCACGTGCAGCCGTTCCAGTTCGCGCAGCGTCGGCTGCAGCAGAGCGGCCTTGTTCGGGTCGGGTTCCGCGACCACCACGGCGAGGTCGACCGCCGGCAATGCGGCGTCGAGGTCGGCGCAGAACTCAAGCGAGCCTGGGCCGTCGATCACCGCGTAGCGGTCGCCCATGAATTCGAAGTCGGCGAGATTGAGTTCGACCGAGTGGCCGTGGGCGCGAGCCTCGGGACTGGCGTCGCCGACCCGTTCGGTCGCGGCTCCGTCAGGCCGTCGCTCCACCGTGCCGGTGGCCAGAAGAAGAGCTTCAAGAAGTGCGGTCTTGCCAGCATTTGTGGGGCCCACGAGCGCTAGCGCCCTCACGGACCCCGCCGAATGGATCGGCATGTGCGTCCTCCCATCAGTTAGGGCGCCCAAGACGCTCCCGAAGTCCCCCGGGCTCGAATGCGTCCAAGGCGCGGTCACGGACGGTCGCGGACCGATCAAACGAAAGGGCGCGGCCGCCCCCACGAGGAAGCCTATGCCTGCTTTTTGGTGGTGACCAGCCGAAGCGGCTTCACATTCATTTTGCCGCTTGCCATCGCCGCGGCCTGACGGCCTGCAGTAACGCCCTGACAAACCAATCCCTATATTCTGGCTCAAGATGAAGATCGCGCTCGTCCAGACCCGCACGCCGGCGACGCCGGAGGCCGCTCGCGATCACGTTCTGCCGTTGGTGCGCCAGGCCGCCCACGGCGGCGCGAAGCTGATCGCCACGCCGGAAGGGACCAACATCCTGCAGAAGGACCAGGCCAAGCTCTTGCCGCTGCTCCGGCCGCTGGACGAGGATGTGGTGGTTGCCGCCCTGCGCGACGCGGCGCGCGAGTTCGGCGTCCACCTGCTGGTCGGCTCGGCGCTGGTCAAGCGCGCGGACGGCAAGGCTGCCAATCGCGAAGCCCTGATCGCGCCCACCGGCGAGATCGTCGCCACTTATGACAAGCTGCACATGTTCGACGTCGACCTGCCGAATGGCGAAAGCGCTCGGGAGTCGGCGACCTACGAGCCGGGCGACCGCGCCGTGGTCGCCGATGCCGGCGAGGCCCGGCTCGGCCTGACCGTCTGCTACGACGTGCGCTTCCCGGCGTTGCACCGGGCGCTGGCGCTGGCCGGCGCGCAGATCCTCACTGTGCCGGCCGCCTTCACCCGGCCGACCGGCCAGGCGCATTGGGAGATCCTGCTCCGCGCCCGCGCCATCGAGACCGGCAGCTATGTCATCGCCCCTGCGCAGGGCGGCTATCACGAGGATGGCCGCGGCACCTGGGGCCATTCCATGGTGATCGCGCCCTGGGGCGAACTGATCGCTCAGCTTGACCATGATGAGCCCGGCGTGCTCTTCGCCGACCTCGACCTAGCGGCCGTCGACAAGGCGCGCCGGGCTGTCCCTGCGCTCCTCAATGCGCGTCCATTCGAAGGCCCATGATCCGTTACGCCCTCATCTGCGAGCACGAGCACGACTTCGAAGGTTGGTTCGGATCGTCCGGGGATTTCGACGACCAGCAGGCCCGCGGTCTCGTCGAGTGCCCGGCGTGCGGCTCGAAGGCCGTCCGCAAGCAGATCATGGCCCCGGCGATCTCCGGCACGAAGCGCACCGCCAAGACCGAGGGCCAGCCCACCCGGGCGATGATGCTCGAGGCGATGGGCCGGCTGCGCCAGCACGTGGTCGACAACTTCGACGACGTCGGCGACACCTTCGCCAAGGAGGCGCGCGCCATCCACGAGGGCAAGTCCGAAGTCCGCGGCATCTACGGCCAGGCGACGCCCGCCGAGGTGAAGGGCTTGGTGGAAGACGGCGTCCCCGTCGCGCCGATGCCGCCCGAGCCGCCGAAGAAGACCGAGCTGAACTGATAGATGCTCGCCATCAGGGGGAGCGCCGCCGAAGGCGGTGAGGGGCTTCCGCTCAGATATCTGCGGCGGACTTCATCTGCATTTGAGTGGAAGCCTCTCCGGCCCTTGTGGCCACCTCCCCCTCAGGGGGAGGATCTTGTTAGAAGCTGGTCCGCACCCCCAGCGACATCACATAGCCCGCGCCCTTCACGTCGCCGGAGAGCCGGGTGGTGGTCGCCGCCGGCGTGCCGGCGCCGGTGACGTCGGTGCGGTTGATGCGGCTGTCCTTGAAGTGGATGTAGGCCAGCGCCGCGTCCACCTTCAGCCGCTCCGTGGCGTTGGCCGTCGCGCCGACGCCGAACAGCCAGCGGTCGCCGTCCGGGACGCGGGCGGTGCGCCCGATGTCGGGCGTCGGCGTGGGGTCGTACTGCACGCCTGTGCGCAGGGTGAGCTTCGGGCTGACGGCGTAGTCCAGGCCAACGCCCCCGGTGGTGACGTCCTCGTAGTTCTGCTCGATCACCTGGACCGCGGTCGGCAGGCGCACGCGGATCGCGTCGAACTCGCCCCAGCCCACGCGTTGCACCTGGCCATTGAGGGTCAGCCGGTCGGTGAGCGCATAGCGCGCGCCGAGCGTGGCGATCCACGGCGTCGAGACGCTGGCCGAGGCGTCGGCGCTGAAGTTCGCCGCCGCCGGGAAGGGCGGCAGCAGACCGCTGACCGTCACCGTGCCGTCGAGCTTGTGGTCGATCTTCGACTTGTAGCTGGCGCCGAGCGTCAGCTTGTCGAAATGCGCCTGGGCGCCCACCGACCACCCCCAGTCCCACCCCTTGCCCTGCAGGTCGGTGCGCCCGTCCGGCAGCAGCGGCGAGAGGTTGGGAAAGGCGCTGGAGAGAAAGGCCTCGGTGCGCTCGACGTTGGCCGCGACGCCGAGGTCGAGCCAGTCGGTGGCGCGAAAGGCGCCGGTGAACTGCAGGTCGACCGTCCGCAGATCGGAGGTCAGCGCGTCGTAGCGCACCCAACTGCGCGTGTCGTACTTGGTGGTGAAGTTGTAGGGGGCCGAGGCGGACCATCCGAGCGCGAGGCGGTCGCCCACGGGCATGGCCACGGCGAGGTTCGGCAGCAGGCCGGGCTCGATCGGCTTGAAGGCCAGGGGCTGGCCCTGCACCTGGACGGAGAGCCCGTTCGGATAGGTAATGGTCGAGCCTTGATTGCTGACGCGGCCATCGACGATCACGCCGTGCAGCCCCACATAGGCTTCGCGCCCGGAGCGGGCGATGGCGGCGGGGTTCCACCACAGAGAGGCCACGCCGGTGTCTGCGACTTCGCCGGAATAGGCGCGGCCGGTCCCGCGCACCGACTGTTCCTGGAGGTAAAAGCCGCCGGCGCGGGCGTCAGCGGCCATCGCCATCGCCGCAAGGGTGGAAATCGAGAGAACGTGCGCCTGGCGCATGTCTCCTCCCAGACAATCTTTCTGGGCTGGAAACGGATGGCGCCATTGGAAGTTGCCGGTCCAGCGTCGGCGACCCGACTATACGGGCGCTCGGCGCGAAAATCGCTCGCCGCCAATCTTGTGTGGCTCATATGCCACACTAGATTTCCGTCAGGCTCGGTCGTGCTTTCTTCAAGGCGGCGTGGGTCCATCCGCCTGAACAGGGGACGCAATGAATATCGATCTCTATTCCGACCGCGCCAAGCAGGCGATCCAGTCGGCCCAAAGCCTGGCGCTCGCCAGGCGACACCAGCAGCTCGCGCCCGAGCACCTCCTCAAGGTGCTGCTCGAGGAGCGTGACGGCCTGACACGTGCGCTGCTGCAGAGCGCCGGCGGGCGGCCCGACGAAGCCGACCGCGCCGCCGAGGCGGCGCTCGGCAAACTGCCCAAAGTCGAGGGCGGCTCCGGCCAGCTCTACATGAAGCCCGAAACCGCGCGCGTCTTCGCCGATGCGGAGGCCGGCGCGAAGGCCGCTGGCGACGCCTTCGTCACCACCGAACGGCTGCTGATCGCGCTCGCCAAGGAAGGCGGCTCGGCCGCCGAGGCGCTGAAGTCGGCCGGCGCGTCGCCGAAGGCGCTGGAGGACGCCGCCCAGGCGATCCGCAAGGGTCGCACCGCCGATTCCGCCTCGGCCGAAGAGGGTTACGATGCGCTGAAGCGCTACGCCCGCGACCTCACCCAGGCGGCCCGCGACGGCAAGCTCGACCCGGTCATCGGCCGCGACGAGGAGATCCGCCGCACCATCCAGGTGCTGTCGCGGCGCACCAAGAACAATCCCGTGCTGATCGGCGAGCCCGGCGTCGGCAAGACCGCCATCGTCGAGGGGCTGGCGTTGCGCATCGTCAACGGCGACGTGCCGGAAGGCCTGAAGGACAAGAAGCTGCTCTCGCTCGACATGGGCTCGCTGATCGCCGGCGCGAAGTACCGCGGCGAGTTCGAAGAGCGGCTGAAGGCGGTGCTGAACGAGGTGACCGCTGCCGAGGGCTCGATCATCCTCTTCATCGACGAGATGCACACCCTGGTGGGTGCGGGCAAGTCGGACGGCGCGATGGACGCCTCGAACCTGCTCAAGCCGGCCCTCGCTCGCGGCGAGCTGCACTGCGTGGGCGCCACCACGCTCGACGAGTATCGCAAGCACGTCGAGAAGGACGCGGCGCTCGCCCGCCGCTTCCAGCCGGTGTTCGTGCAGGAGCCGACGGTGGAGGACACCATCTCGATTCTGCGGGGGCTGAAGGAGAAGTACGAGGTGCACCACGGCGTGCGCATCTCCGACAGCGCCATCGTGGCGGCCGCGACGCTCTCCAACCGCTACATCGCCGACCGCTTCCTGCCCGACAAGGCGATCGACCTCGTGGACGAGGCGGCGAGCCGCGTCCGCATGGCGGTGGACTCCAAGCCCGAGGAACTGGACGAGATCGACCGCCGGGTGGTGCAGCTGAAGATCGAGCGCGAGGCGCTGTCCAAGGAGTCCGATGCGGCCTCCAAGGCGCGGCTCGAGAAGCTCGAGGACGAGCTCGACGACCTCGAAGGTCAGTCGGCGGAGATGACCGCGCGCTGGCGCGCCGAGAAGGACAAGGTCGGTCAGTCCGCCCAGGCCCGCGAGGCGCTGGATCGGCTGCGCGCCGAGCTTGTCACCGCCCAGCGCCGCGGCGACCTGCAGCGCGCCTCCGAGATCGCCTACGGCGAGATCCCGACGCTGGAGAAGCGCCTGGCCGAGGAGGAGGCCAAGGGGCAGGACGACACGCTCGCCCCCGAGGTGGTCGACGCCGAGCAGATCGCTGCGGTGGTCTCCCGCTGGACCGGTGTGCCGGTGGAAAAGATGCTGGAGGGCGAGCGCGAGAAGCTCTTGAAGATGGAGGACGGCCTGCGCGAGCGGGTGGTCGGCCAGGAGGAAGCCCTGGTCGCCGTCTCCGACGCCGTGCGGCGCGCCCGCGCCGGCCTGAAGGACCCGAACCGACCGATCGGCTCGTTCCTGTTCTTAGGCCCCACCGGCGTCGGTAAGACCGAGCTTACCAAGGCGCTCGCCGAGTTCCTGTTCGACGACGAGTCGGCCGTGACCCGCCTCGACATGAGCGAGTACATGGAGAAGCACTCGGTGAGCCGGATGATCGGCGCGCCTCCCGGCTACGTCGGCTACGACGAGGGCGGGGCGCTGACCGAGGCCGTGCGCCGCCGGCCCTACCAGGTGGTGCTGTTCGACGAGGTCGAGAAGGCGCATCCCGATGTCTTCAACGTGCTGCTTCAAGTGCTCGACGATGGTCGCCTGACCGACGGCCAGGGCCGCACCGTCGACTTCCGCAACACCCTGATCATCATGACCTCGAACCTGGGGTCGGAGTATCTGGCGAACCTGGCGGACGGCGATGACGTCGAGACGGCGCGCCCGGCGGTGATGGATGTCGTGCGGCGGCAGTTCCGGCCGGAATTCCTGAACCGGATCGACGAGATCATCCTCTTCAAGCGGCTGGGCCGCGGCGAGATGGACAGCATCGTCCGCATCCAGCTGAAGCGGGTCGAGAAGTTGCTCGCCGACCGGCGGATGACGCTGTCGCTCGACGACGGCGCCCAGCACTGGCTCGCGGAGCGCGGCTACGACCCGGTCTACGGGGCGAGGCCGCTGAAGCGGGTGATCCAGAAGGAGCTGGTCGACCCGATCGCCCGCAAACTGCTGGCCGGCGAACTTGAGGACGGCCAGGTGATCGAGGTCGGCGCCGCCGGCGAGGGCCTCGCCATCGCCCGGGCGAGGGTGCACTAACGGGAGAAGCCCTCCGAAGACGGAGGGCTTTTTTCACGGGCGCCCGACGGCGGCTGCGCGGTTTCCGGGATGACGGCGGGAATGTTGTAGCCGTCGTACCCATTCACGTAGGCGAAGGGTCTTTCGTCGCCGTAGGGGCCGTAGGCGATCGGCGGCTCGTAGCGGTAGGCATAGGCCGCGCTCCAGGGATCGGGATAGTAGCCGCGCGGTGTCCCGGCGCATCCGCCAAGCGCAACGAACGCGGCCGCGGCGACGAGCGCCGCCCGCATCAGAGCGGGCAGCGACGGTTGACGCCGGGGCTCACTTCGATCTGGTCGGTGCGCAGGTCGTAGCCGGGATAGCTCGCCAGGCAATCGGCGACACGGCGAGCCTCGGCCGAATAACCGTGCGGCGCCAGGTGCGTGGTCTCGTTCGCTGGCGTGGCGTAACGCTGGGCCGAGACCGCGGCGGGCGGCCTCGCCGCCAGCGGAGCCGGCGGTGTCTGCGCGCAGGCCCAGGCGCCTGCTGCGCCGACCAACGCCAATGAGATCGACCCGCGCATGGCGAAGTCCTCCGCGGCGGGCACACCTCATCATCCCCCGCCGTCAGGGGAAATGTTTAATTCCGCGGAAGGTTCAGTGAGCCCGTCGAGATCAGAACTCGATCGGCGTCACCCGGCCATTGCGCGTAGTCACCCGCTTCATCAGCGCCACCGTGGAGCCTGGACCCGAGGTCGGCTTGGCGATGGTGATCGCATACCAGGCGCCGTCCGGCAGGCCGTTGAAGGCGAAGTGGCTGGCGGCGTCGCAGGTGGTGCGTCGCACATAGGCCGAATAGTCCTGGCCGGGCTCCGACGGCGTGCGCGCGCGCACCGCTTCCGGCGGCTCGGCGGCGGCTTCGCTGGAACCGTAGAGGATGCGCATGCGCTGACGGGTCCAGGGGGTCTCGGGCGTGAGCACGACGGTCGCCCGGGCGCAGCTGTAGCCGACCTTCCCCTGCCGATAGGCGACGCGGCCGGAAATCCCGCCGCGGCCCGCGTCAGCCGACCAAGCGAAATCCTCCGCGCGGAATCGCTCCGGTCCGCTGGCGTGGGGCGGGGCCGGCCCCCCGAGCTCGGAGGCGCAGGCGGCGAGGGTGATGGCGGCGCCGGCGAGGGCGAAATATGTCGGAATGCGTGACATGCGGTTCACCATAAGAGCAACTCGCGCTGGCGAAAAACGCGATTTGCATCGATGGCGCGCCTCGCGCGTCCGGCAGAGGCGCGGACGCCCCTGTTCAGGCGGGGAGAAGACTGAGCAGCGAGGAGCCCTGCAGGGTCTGGAACACGTGCGCCGCCGCCTGGACGGCCATCTGCGCCATCTGCAGTTGGGTCGCGGCCTGGCCCATGTCGGCGTCGGTGATGTCGCCGATCATGCCGGTGACCGTGTTCCCCTGGGCGACGACGTTCTTCTTGCTGTCGTCGACCCGCTGCTGCATCAGCCCGTTGGCGGCCGTCATTGTGGTCAGGTCGGAGCCGATCTTGTCCCAGGCTCCGAGCTGCTGGCTCAGCCAGTCCTGCTGCTGTGGGGTCAGTTTGCCGGAGAAGGGCCCGACCGGAGAGTTCTGCAGCGTGTGCAACGCGTCCACCATCGCCGTGCCGATGTCCGAAGCCAACACCCCGGTGGTCAGCTTGGTGGAATCGTCGAGCTTGTTCTCGATCTTGTAGTCGTCGTTGTGGAAGAACTGGGTCTGGTCGACCGGATCGGTAAGCTCGTCGATCGAGGTCAGCGACACCGGCTTGGTGTCGACCTGGCCGCCCGCGAACAGGTACTTGCCGTTGTAGCGGGCGTTCATGCCCTCGAGCGCGCTCGACATCTGTGACTTGATGTCGGTCATCATGGTCTCGGCGCTGCCGGTGGCGAGCGCGTTGGCCATGGCCGCACGGATCGCGCGCGCCGAGTCCGTCACCTGGTTCAGCGCGACGTCCTGGCTGGACAAGCGGTCGGAGACGACGCCGTTCTGGTCCTGATAGGCCTTCAGGCGCGACTGGACCGACTGCATGGCGCTCAGCGTGTCGGCGGTGGTCGCGAAGGCCTTGAGGTCGGAACCCTTCTTCTGGGTCGCGACCTGGTTGCCGTAATACATCTGGCCTTGCTGCGCGCGGGTCAGGTTGGCTAGCACCAGCGCGTAGTTGCCTGCGGTCGAGACGCGGTTCATGCGCTCACGCTCCGTCAGATCATGTTGGTCAGCACGTCGAACAGCTCCTTCGCGGCCGAGATGACCCGCGCCGATGCGCTGAACGCCTGCTGATAGGTGGTGAGGTTCACGAGCTCTTCGTCGAGGTTGACGCTCTCGGCCGACTGGCGTCGCGCGTCGGCCTCGGTCTTCACGGCGTCGGCCGATTCTTTGCGGCTCTGCGCGTCGGCGGCGTCGCGGGCGATCGAGCCCGAGAACTCCGAGGCGTAGCGCGAGACCGTCATGTTGCTCGAGCTCGAGCCGCCGGCCGCGCCGAAGCTGTTCGCCACGTCGCCCGATGCGGCGAGCGCCAGCGCACCGCGGGCATCCCCGGGACGCAGCGATGGGGTTCCCGCCGCCACGTTGAGATCCAGCTGGGCGAATCCGAGTTTCGACGGGTCGGCGGCGGCGGCCGGATCGATCTTGAACTCGTTGACGCGCGTGGTGCGCTGAGCCGCGCCGATACCGAACAGCTCGCTCATAGAGACACCGCTGCCGGCGCGGTCGGTGTTGTCCTTGACGACCGACAGGGTGGCGTTGGTCGGCGGCGAGCCGGTGAAGGCGAGGCGGCCCTGGGCGTCCAGACTGAACTGGCCATAGAGGCCGACGCCGGTGGTGCTGTTGTTCAGCGCCGCGACGAGGTCGCTCATCTGCCCGCCGGCCGGCACGGTGACGGTGACGTCCTGCAGTGTCTTGCCGTCCGGTTGCGACACCCGCATCGTGATCGTGTCGCCGGGATTGAAGCCGTGCGGATCGGTGGCGGTGAGCCCGGTGGCGTAGGTGCCCAGGCCGGTGCTGCGGACCAGGTCGTTCAGGCCGAAGAACTGCGAGAAGCTGCGGCCCGCCTTCTGAGACGTGCCCGCGTCGGTGGCCACGCCCAGCCCGCCGCTGGCGGAGATCTGCAGCGCGCCGTTGGTGAAGCTGGCCGAGCCCATGCCGCCCAGCGCGCTGGTGAGATCGCTGTCGAAGCTGGAGGCCGAGAAGCCCGTGGGGCCACCGCCGTCGACGCTCATGGTCATGGCGTCGAAGTCGATCGTCACGCGGCGCTGGATCACGCCGGAAGAGTCGGTGAGCGCCACCGTCGTCTGGCCGGTGAAGCCGCTGAGCGCGGTCCCGAGGTCGAGCCCGGTGTTGCGTCCGGTCAGGCTGGCCGGCGGCGGCACGCGGTTGGCGTCGTTGCTGGCGGCGTTCAGCTGATCGGCGACGCCCTGGATGAATTCGCCGAGCTGGTCGCTCAGCGCGGGCAGCTTGGTGTTGCGCAGGTCCAGCAGGCCGCGGATCTCGCCGCTGTCGAGCTGCAGCGGCTGCGGCGCGCCGCCGTCCGACACCGCGGTGATGTTGCCGGGCGTGCCCTTGGTCGCGTTGTAGACCAGCTTCACCGCGCCATCGCCCGCCAGCAGCAGGCCATCGGCGGAGCGGATGTCGACGCCGCCGCCGGCGTGCGGCGAGACGCGGACGCCGACCAGCTGGGTGAGCTGGTCGACCAGTTGCGACTGGATATTCTCCGCGCCCGAGGCGTCCTGCTGGACCAGGTTGGCGCGGACGATGTCGCCGTTCAGCGAATTGATCCGGCCGAGCAGATCGTTCACCTGGCTGACGTCCGCGGCGATCCGGGAATCCATGGTGTCGGACAGCGAGCTGAGCTGGCCGTTGATTCGCTGGGACTCGCTCAACAGGTCCTGCACGTTGGCGATCGCCTGGCCGCGCAGCAGGCTCGAGGAGGGGTCGTTCGCCGCCGCGGCGAAGCCCGCGTATATCGTGTCCAGGCGCTTGAAGAAGAAGCTGTCGCTGGTCGGATCCCCGAACAGGCCCTGAGCCGTGTCCATATACTGGGAGATCGCGCCCCAGCGCGTGGACTCGCTGGTCGCCGTCTGGCTGGCCAGCTCCAGATACTGATCGGTCAGCCGCTTGGTGCCGGTGACGTTGACGCCCATGCCCTGGCCGGCGACGACGCGCGGCTCCTGGAGCACCGTCTTGCGGACGTAACCCGGCGTGTTGACGTTGGCGATATTGTCGGAGACCGCGCGCAGGCCCATCTGCGCGGCCTGCAGGCCGGAGTTGGCGGTGAGCAGGGTGGCGGTGAGCGACATGGCTTAGCCGCGTACCCGGCAAACGCTGCGGCGCGGACGAATCTGCCGGGGCGTTTTCGCGCTCACAGGCGTGTCATGAACGAAAATCGTCAGCGTTTTCAAAGGTCGACCCTTCAGGCCTCACGGACCGCATGACGGTTAACGCAAGACGGGCGCCAGCGCGGATCCCTGCCGGGCAGCCCGGCAGGGAAGGCCCGTCTGGCGCCGCTTGAGCCCGGCAAAAATCTCCGCAGAGTGGGCCGCTCAAGGTGTAAGGAATTAATTAAACGCAGCAATTACATATGGTTATCGGTTGGCGCGAAGGTTGCTCCGAAGATCGGGAACGTCCAGCGCAGTAGGCGCGCCCCAATTATCGAGCCGTTCGTGCCTTCGACCGTCATCAACATCACAGCCTCCGCCGCCGTCGGCGTTGCGACGAGCGGCCGGGCCGCTGCGTCCTCGCTGCTCGGCGTGTTCGACGCGATCATGGGCGCGGCGTGCGCCGGCGCAGAGGGCGCGCCCCTGGACGGAAAGCTTGCTGGCGGCGGGCCGCACGCGCCGGGCCAGCATAATCTCGACGTCGGCAAGCTGCCGGCGAACGGCCATCCTGCGAAAGCGGCTGCGGCTGCGGCTGCGGCGCTGGCGGCCGCGACGGCGGGCGAAGGCTCGATCCCAGCCGCGACCGCTGAAGCGCTGGCGACGGACCTGACGGCGGCTAAGGACGCCGCGGCTGCGATTGACGCTGCGCCAGCGACCGGCGCGAAGGCGGAAGAGGCGGCGCCCGCAGAGACGGCGAGCGCCGCCATGGACCTGGCGGCCGCCGCGCTGGTTCAGACGCCGGCGGCGCCTGTCGTGCAGACGACCTCGGCCGCCGCTGCAGCTTCTTCCGGCGCGACGGCCGCGGATGCTGGCGCGCAGCTCCCGGCGTCGCCGGAGGCTGTCGCCGACGTGACGCTCAAGCACGCCGAGGAGGGCAAGCCGAAGGCCATCCCGGGCGCCAACGCCTCGGACACCGCGCCGGAGGCTCCCGCCGAGGTGACGCTCAAGCACGCCGAGGAGGGCAAGCCAAAGACCATCCCGGGCGCCAACGCCTCGGGCGCCGCGCGCCTGCACGCCGCCGAGAACTCCGCGGTGATGCGTGCAGTCTCTGCGCAGCAGAGTGCTCCGGCGCCGGCGACGCAGCCCGCGACGACCGAAGTTCCGCCGGCGATTGCAGGCGATGCGGCTGTCGACACCGCCGCGGTCGAAACCTTGGCGGCGGCGACCCACGCCGAGCCGGCGCCGCAGACGCCGGTGTCTCAGTCGCGCAAGGCGCCGGCCAGCAGGCCTGCGGGCGGCGAGCGCGTCGGCACCCCTGTCGACGCCGCGGCGCAACCCTCGACTCCTGCCGGCGCCGCGGCCTCCACCGACGATCCGAGCGCGCCTGCGGACAAGGAGCCCAAGCTGGCCGCCGCGCCGGCCGCCCCGCAGGACGCGCCTCGCGCCCAACCGGACGATGCGCTCCCGCCGGCGCCGGCCGAGGCCGCACGCACGCACGCCGCCGCGCCGTCGGCGGCCGCGTCCGCCGGGGTCCGCGGCTCGCCGGAGACTGTCGCCAGCCTCGCCGCCCAGATCGTCAAGAAGCTGGGCGCACGCACCACCCACTTCGACGTTCAGCTCGATCCGGCGGGCCTGGGCAAGGTGAACGTGCGGGTCGTGATCGGCCCGGACGGTCAGGTCAGCGCCGCGATGAGCTTCGACAACCCGCAGGCGGCGGCCGAGCTCAAGTCACGCGCCGCCGAGTTGCACCGTTCGCTGGCCCAATCTGGCTTCGACCTGTCGGGCGGTCTTTCCTTCGACGTCGCCCAGGACCAGGGCGGTGGCTACGGCGGCCAGCAGAACGCCTTCGGGAGCCAGGACGGCGCCAACAGCGGCAACGCCTTCCGCGGGCGGGCCTTCGCCGCGGCGCTCGCGACGGCGGGCGACGCCGTCCAGGCCGCGTTGCCCGGCGCCTACAGCTTCGCGCGCGGCGCGGACAAGGGCGTGGACGTCAGGGTGTGAGGATCAATCGATGACCGTAAGCGCCACCTCACCGATCAACACGACGAACGCGGCCGCCCAGACCGCGGCGGCGAACGACACGACCTCGGCCGGCCGCACCCGCCTGGCCGACAACTTCAACATGTTCCTCACCCTGCTGACCACGCAGATGAAGAACCAGGATCCAACCTCGCCCATGGACTCCAACCAGTTCATGGCCCAGCTCGTCCAGATGACGGGCGTCGAGCAGCAGCTGGCGACCAACGACCTCCTGAAGCAGCTGGTGTCGAACACCACCACCAGCCTGGCCAACGTCGTCGACCTGATCGGCAAGGAGGTTCGCGTCGACAGCAACCAGGCGGGGCTGAAGAACGGCGAGGCCAAGTGGGGCTACAGCCTGCCGGCCAACGCCGACAGCGTGAAGATCGAGGTGCTGGACTCCAACGGCGTGCCGGTCCGCACGGTCGCGGCCAGCGGCGACGACATCAAGGCTGGCGAACACGCCTTCACCTGGGACGGCAAGAACGACTCCGGCGCGGCCCAGGCGGAGGGAACCTACACGCTTCGGATCACCGCCAAGGACGCCTCAGACCAGGCGATCGCCAGCACGATCTACGTGCAGGGCCTGGTGACCGGCGTCGAACAGGCCGCCGGCCAGGGATTGATCACCATCAACGGCGCCAAGGCGCCGATGAGCGCCATCACCTCCGTCACCCAGAGCGCCGCAGGCGGCTCGGCGACGACGACCAACACCAACACCAACACCAACAACACGGCCGACCAAACGTCGGCTTAGCGGCTTGAAAGCCCCTGGCGCGAGAGCAGGACGCCGCGCGCCACGGTCACAAGAACGGAAAGAAGAGCAATGAGCATCAATTCAGCCATGCTGGCGGGCGTGTCGGGCCTGGTCGCCAACGCCTCCGCGCTCGCGGCCGTCTCCGACAACATCGCCAACGTCAACACCGTCGCCTACAAGCGCAACCAGACGAACTTCTCCAGCGTCGTGACCGCCCAGGCGGTGCCGGGCCGCTACTCCGCGGGCGGCGTTCAGGCGCTGACCCGTCAGCTGGTCAGCCAGCAGGGCCTGATCCAGACCGCCAACTCGGCGACGGACATCGCTATCAACGGCGACGGCTTCTTCGTGGTCACGAACAAGGGCCAAGGCCTGACCAACGCCGACGAGCGCCTGTTCACCCGCTCCGGCGCCTTCACGGTCGACGCCAACGGCTATCTGGTCAACGACGCCAAGCTCTACCTGCAAGGCTGGCCGGTCGACTCCACCGGCAATGTCACGGTCGACCCTTCCGATCTGACCTCGATGCAGCCGATCAACATCAAGTCGCTGGGCACGGCCGTGACGCCGACGTCAGAAGTCCAGCTCAACGCGTCGCTGTTCAAGAACCAGGCGGTTTCGGCGGGTGAAGCCACCTACGACCCGGCGACTGCGAGCATGGCGCAGTACGCCGACGACGTCGCCAACGGCGTCACGCCGACGACCGGAACTCAGCCCGACTTCACGATGCAGATGAGCGTCACCGACGCTTCGGGCGGCACGCACAAGGTTACGCTGGGCGTGCTAAAGGGGGCGAACCCCAACGAGTGGCACGCGGAAGTCTATACCGTGCCCACCAGCGACGTGGTCGGCGGCGCGGCGCCCGGCCAGATCGGCTCGGGCAATATCGTGTTCACGGCAGATGGCGCGTACGACCCGGTGAACAGCACCGGCTTCTTCGCCAGCGCCGCGGGCTCGCAGATCCCGGCCTTCACCATCGACGCCTCGACGGGCGCCGGCGTCAAATGGGCGACCTCGCTTGGCCTCGCCGCGCAGACGGTCAACCTGGACCTTTCCAAGCTGTCCCAGGTGGTGGCTCCGAACCAGCTCAAGTCGGTGAACGCCGACGGCGCGGGCGTCGGCAACGTGGTCGCCGTGCAAGTCGACGAGAACGGCTTCGTCTCCGCGATCTTCGACAACAAGCAGGTCCGCAAGATCGCCCAGATCGGCCTGGCGACCTTCCCCAACCCGGACGGCCTGAAAGCGTCCAGCGGCAACACCTATGCCTCCGACATCCCTGCCGGGGTGATGGTAGCCAAGGCTCCGGGATCGGCGGGCGCCGGCGAGATCTCGCCCTCCAGCCTGGAAGCCTCGACCGTCGACCTCTCGCAGGAGTTTACCGGCCTGATCACCACTCAGAAGGCGTACTCGGCTTCTTCAAAGATCATTACGACAGCCGATCAGATGTTAGATGAACTTATCCAGATGAAGCGCTGATCTAGTTAAGATGAGTGCGCGCCATAATTGAGCCATTAACGTATATGTTTCATTTCAGAACACGACGGCCCAATGATTAGGAAATCCTTTACTTTCGCGATTCAGCGAGCGTTAGGAGCTGGCGCGTATGGTTCCTGCCAACAATGATGGTGGGAAAGGCGTAGAGCCATGTTGCAACAACAGCAGACGCGCACGAACAGCCGCGGGGAGGCCTATGTGATCGGGCCGACCGGGGCTCCGCTTACGCTGAAGGATCTGCCGCCGCCGAACACGGGGCGTTGGGTTATCCGCCGCAAGGCGGAGGTCGTCGCGGCCGTGCGCGGCGGCCTGATCTCGCTCGACGATGCGCTGGACCGCTACCAGCTCACCGCCGAGGAATTCACGGCGTGGCAGAAGTCCATCGATCGCCATGGCCTCGCCGGCCTGCGCACGACGCGCTTGCAGCAGTACCGCTGAGCCTTCATTCCCAAAGGCTCTCGCCAACGGCCGCGCCCCACGGGCGCGGCCGTTTTCGTTTGGCCCGTGGTCAGGCGCCTCGAGCGCTCTCGCCGCTCAGCGGCCCGGCGAAGATGCGGAGGCGACGGTCCTCGCGCCACAGCTCGGCTCCGAACGAGGGAACGCGCTGCGCCGCCCGATCGATCGCCTCGATGTCCGAGGCGCACGACCAGTCTTCCGCCCGCGCCGCCTCACCGGACGAGCTCAACACCATGAAACGATAATCCATCGCGCGCCTCCTTTCGGAGGTGAACCGGCCGGCTGCGGCCAGGTTCCGGCACGACGAGATGTTGGGGATGGGCGCTCTTTTCGCGCGGCGGCCCAGGCGCGGGTGCGGGCGCCATCTCGGCGCCCAACAAGTCACGCTTTACCGGTAAACGGGCCGGCCATATTCGTCGTAATAGACCACCTTGCGCACGGGCTCTCCGCGCGGCGCGTAATAGCGGGCCGGCGCGCTGCGGTAGCTCGAACGGCTCGATCGGTAGTAGGTGCGGCGCGGCGTGCAGCCGGAGCGGCCGATCTCGTGGCCGACCACGCCGCCCGCGAGACCGCCGACGATAGGGCCGGTGGCGCCGTGCGTTACGGCGCCGCCCAATAGGGCGCCGCCCGCGGCGCCCAAGAGCGTGCCGTTGACCTTGCGGGTGCTGCAGCTGGCGGCGTCCGCTGCTGTGGCGCCCAGCGCCAGGGGGGCCGCGATCAGCGCGGCCATCGCCGTGACGGAGAGGGATCTCAAAAACGGTTTCATCTTCGCGGTCCTGTATTGTCTTGCGACGAGGCAGGCGGAAACGCGACTCGCGCAACCTCGAACAACGGGTTCAAAGCGTACGAAAGATGAATCAAGTTCCCTGAACCGTGACTGAACGCTAGGTTGGGGCGAAAGTTAGGCGTGGGACCATCCGCTCAGCGCCGCGTCGCGGTGCGCTGGCTCCACGATACTCACTTAATCATCAATACAAGTATGGAGGGAAGTCCTATGGATGTGCGCCGTTACGGGCCCTGGGCCCTGATCGTGGGGGGCTCGGAAGGCGTTGGCCGGTCGCTGGCGCAGAAGCTTTCCGCCTCCGGATTTAAGCTGGTGCTGGTGGCGCGCAAGCCCGAGCCGCTGGCCGAACTGGCGGCGGAGCTGTCCGCTCAGGGCGCCGAGGTGCGAACCGTCTCCGCCGACATGAGCAAGCCCGACGCGCTCGACCGCGTTCGGACGGCCACCGACGGCCTCGAGATCGGGCTGATGGTCTACAACGCCGGCGCCAATAGCGTCCGCGGCGCCTTCGTCGAGCTCGACCCCGAAGTCTACCGCACCGTGATCGGCGTCAATGTGACCAATCTGAGCGAATTCGCCCGCCACTACGGCGGAGCCATGCGTGAGCGGGAACGCGGCGGGATCATCACGCTTGGCTCGACCGCCGGCTACCTCGGCTCGCCATCGCTGGCGTCCTACTGCGCCTCGAAGGCCTTCGTTCGCGTGCTTTCGGAGTCGATGTGGGCGGAAGGCCGCCAGTTCGGCGTCGACGTGCTGCACATCGTCATCGGCCTGACCGCGACCCCTGCGATGGCCAGGCTCGGCTACACGCTCTCGGCGGCGGAGCAACCCGACGACGTCGCCCAGCTGGCGTTGGACAACGTCGCCAACGGCCCGGTGTTGATCACCGAACGCAATGTGGACTCGGTGATCGCCGCCGCACGCATCACAGACCGCGCCGAGGTGGTCGGCGCGATGGCTTCTGGCGGCCGCAAGTAGCCCGCCGCCCGACCCGGCCTGCGCGCCTCAGGCGTGCAGGCTGTGGAGCGCGGTGCGCATCTCGCGAGTGAACAACTCCGGTTGTTCCCAGGCGGCGAAGTGGCCCCCGCGCCGGAAAGACCTACTTCAGCACTTGCAGGCTGCCGGCCAGCACCACGTCGACGATATCGGCGCAGAACTCGTCGGCCTCGGCGAGCATGCTCTCTCGCCGGTCCTCGGGCGTGGAGATGATGCGGTTCATGATACTGCCGGTCAGGAGGTCGAGGATCAGGCCCGGCTTGACGCTCGCCGGCAAATCGCCGCGGGCGATGGCGCGTCGGACGATGGCGCGCGCCTGACGCTGGATGCTCATCCGGTAGTCGGCGGCGAAGCCGTGAAACTCCGGGTGCCGGCGGGCGTCGACGCGCAGCTGGATTGCGACGTCGCCGTAGGGCCCGCTCATCATGCCGAAGAGCTGCGAGGCGAGCGTCAGCAGGTCGTCGCGAATGCGGCCGGTGTCGATCTCGGCGATCCAGAACCAGCGCGTGCGCAGCGCGTCGTCCAGCAACGCCTCGCGCGATTTCCAGCGACGATAGATCGCGTCCTTACTGACGCCTGCGGTGCGGGCGACGGCGTCCACGTTGAAGCCCAGCCAGCCGCCGCGGCCGTACAGCACAAGCGCCGCCTCGTGAATGCGACCCTCGATTTGGGGGTTGCGCGGACGCCCGCGCGCGGGCTTCGTTCCGCTCACAACATCGAGATCCCGCGCTTCAATTTCGTCTCGTGACATTTACCGACGCGTGCCGTAGGGAAATTCGCGGCCGGCAATATAGGACGGCCCAGGGAGGATGACGATGCCCCGCCAAAGCGGCGTCGACGAGAGCATCAGGTCGAACTTATCGCCAGAGGAACGGTCTGCGATCCGGGATAGCTTCGCGCGCTTGCTGGCCGAGCGTGGGACCGAGGCGGACGTCCGCCGCGTGATGGATTCCGAGCAGGGATACGACGCCGAGCTGTGGTCGGCCATCGGCGAGCTCGGGCTCGCAGGACTGGTCACGCCGGTCGAATACGGCGGCGCCGGCGGCGGGCCAGAGGACATTGAAGCGCTGATGGAGGAAGCCGGCGCGGCTCTGCTTTGCGCGCCGCTGCTCTCCAGCGCCGTGCTGGCGGCCGGCATCCTGGCCAATTCCACAGACCAGGCGGCGAAGGCGCGGCTGTTGCCGCAGATTGCCGCGGGCGAGCGCATCGCCACGGTTGCGCTGACCGGCGAGAAGGGGCTTTGGACGGCCGATGACGTCGGAGTCTCCGCGGGCCGCGCCGGGGAGGCCTGGCGGCTGGACGGCGTCGCCTCCTATGTCACCCACGGCGCCCAGGCCGACATCCTGCTGGTGGTGGCCCGCGCCGACGGCCAGCTTGCGACCTTCGAGGTCGATCCTCGCGGCTCTGGCGTCACGGTCACGCCGCTGGTCACGCTCGACTGGACCCAGCCGATGGCCAAGATCGCCTTCGCCGGCGCGGCGGCCAAGCCGATCCAGGGCGCGGGCGCTGAGGCGCTCGAGAAGACCCTCGACCTCGCCCGGGTGGCGCTGGCCGGAGAGCAGGCCGGCGCGGCGCGCCGGGTGTTCGACTACACCATCGACTATCTGAAGACTCGCGTGCAGTTCGGCCGGCCGATCGGCGGCTTCCAGGCGCTGAAGCACATGGCCGCCGACCTGCTGATCGAAGTAGAATCGGCGACTTCCGCGGCGCGCCAGGCGGCTGCGGCCCTGGCTCGCGGATCGGCCAATGCGCCGGTGCTGGTCAACCTGGCGGCCTTCGCTTGCGCAGACGCCTACAGCGAGGTGGCGGCGACCTCGGTGCAGATGCACGGCGGCATCGCCTTCACCTGGGCGCACCCGGCGCACCTTTACCTGCGCCGCGCGCGGGCCGACGCGCGCCTGCTCGGCGCCTCCGACCTTTATCGCGACCGTTATCTCTCGGCGCTGGAGATGGCCAATGACTGATCAAGAGATCCGCGACGAGGTTCGCGCCTGGCTGGACGCCAACTGGGATCGCGAAAAGCAGCAACCGAAGGACGCCGCCATGTTCGGCGGCAAGGGCTGGCGCGAGCGGATGTTCGACGGCGGCTGGGCCGAGGTCACCTGGCCGGTCGAGTGGTACGGTCGCGGCTACACCAACGCCCAGGCCAAGGTCGTGGACAAGGTGTTCGCCGAGGTCGGCGCACGGAGCGGCGAGTTCCGCACCAACATCTTCGCCAACACCTTGCTGACCGCCGGCACGGATGAGCTCAAGCGCACCTTGCTACCGGAGTTCCTGAAGACCGGCTTCTTCAGCTGCCTGCTGTACAGCGAGCCGGGCGCGGGCTCCGACCTGGCGGCCGTGCGTACGCGCGCCGACCGGGTCGAAGGCGGCTGGCGGGTCACCGGCCAGAAGGTGTGGACCTCGGGCGCGGCCCAGGCGGATTACGGCCTGCTGCTCGCCCGCACCGACTGGGACAAGCCCAAGCACAAGGGCCTCAGCTTCTTCCTGATGCCGATGAAGCAGGACGGCGTGGACGTCCGCCCGCTGCACCAGATCACCGACGAGCGTCACTTCAACGAGGTGTTCATCGACGGCGCCTTCGTGCCCGAGGCCAACCTGCTCGGCCCGGAGAACGAAGGCTGGAAGATCCTGCAGACGGCGCTGGCCTACGAGCGCCTGATCATGGGCGAAGGCGTCGGCGGGCGGCGTGAAGGGACCACTAAGGCCCTGGACGTGCTTGCGGTCGCGCGGGAGCGAGGCGCGCTCAGCGATCCGGCGCTACGCCAGAAGATCGCCCAGGCGCTGGCCTATCGGCAGCTCAACGACCTCAACCTGGCGCGCGCCAAGGCGGAGATGTCGCAAGGCACCTCCTCGCCGATCATGTCGCTGGGCAAGCTCGCGATGTCGCGCATCCTGCACGGCGACGCGGCTGTGATGACTGCAATCCTGGGGGCGGAGAGCCTGCTCAACGGCCCGGACAACAAGCTGGCGGACGACGTCAATCACCTCGCCTTCAAGGCCTACATGACCTCGATCGGCGGCGGCAGCGACCAGATCCAGCGCAACATCATCAGCGAGCGCGTGCTCGGCCTGCCGCGCGAGATGGAAGTGGACCGCGACCTGCCGTTCCGAGAGTCTCGCGCCGTTCGCGGCTGACGCGCGTCCCGACCAGATAGCTGAGGAATTCCCCGATGGGTCAGCAAACTGAACGAGCCCCCCTCGCCGGCGTGCGGGTGCTGGACCTGGCCCCAGGCCCGCTAGGCGCGGTCGGCCGCCTCCTGCTGGAACTGGGCGCCGACGTGGTGCGGGTCGAGCCCCCGGGCGGAGGCGTGGATCGCACGGCCGGCGTGACGGCGGGCGGCGTGGCCCTGGGCTTCGCAGCGGCCAACCTCGGCAAGCGCGCGGTGGCGCTCGACCTTACGGCCGCCGACGACCGGCGTACGCTCGACTCGCTTGCCGCCTCGGCGGACATCCTCATCGAGGCCACGCGGCCGGGCGACGCGGAAGCCGCTGCGCTCAATGTCGTGGCGCTGCGTAAGGCCCATCCCGGTCTGGTGATCCTGTCGTTGCGTGAGTTCGGCGAGGGATCGCTGGCCGAGTGGCGTGGCTCCGACCTGGTGCTCCACGCGCTGAGCGGCGAGCTGTCTCGCTCCGGCAACGTCGGCCGCGAGCCGCTGCCGCCGCCGGGAGAGCTGGCGCTGCAGTGCGCGGCTGCGCACGGCGCCTACGCCGTTCTGCTGGGCTATCTGCAACGGCTGCAGACGGGGGAGGGCGACCACCTCGAACTCAGCCTGCTGGAGGCGACGACCCAGGTGCTGGATCCCGGCTTCGGCATCGCCGGCAGCGCGACGTCGGGCATCCCGGCCAGCCGGCTGCCGCGCGCCCGGCCGGTCGGCCAGGACCGCTATCCGGTCTATCGCTGCAAGGACGGCTATGTGCGCTTCTGCATCCTGGCCGCGCGCCAATGGCAGGGGCTGTTCGAGTGGATGGGCCGCCCGGAGGAATTCGCCGATCCGGCGTTCAACCAGATGCGCCACCGGCAGACCTCGAAGCGCTTGCACGAGGTCATGGCCGCCTTCGTCGCCGACAAGACCCGCGCCGAGCTCGAGGCTGAATCGCACCCCTACCGCGTCCCGCTCGCCGGCGTGCTGAGCATCGAAGACGTGGTGGCCAGCGATCACATGAGCGTCCGCAACGCGCTGGCGAAGTTCGAGGTCGCGCCCGGCGTCGAAGCGACCTTCCCCAATGGCGTGCTGGAGGTCGACGGTCGTCGCGCCGCCGCCCAGGGACCGCCGCCGGCGCTCGGCGGCGGGGCCGAGCAGGTGCTCACCGACTGGTCCAAGCCGCGCACCGAAGCCGACGCCTCGGCGGTTCCCGGCCAGGCCGGCCGGCCGCTGGCGGGCCTGCGGGTGCTGGACCTTGGCGTGATCGTCGTCGGCGCTGAGCAGGGCCGCCTGCTTGCCGATTATGGAGCCGAGGTCATCAAGGTGGAGAACGCCGCCTTCCCGGACGGCTCGCGCGCGAGCAGCCTGGACCTGATGCCGGTGACCTTCGCCGCCGGGCATCGCAACAAGCTCGGCCTGGGGCTGAACCTGCGAGACCCCAAGGGCAAGGAGCTGCTCCTGGACTTGGCCGCGAAGGCCGACGTCATCCTTTCGAACTTCAAGCCCGGAACGCTGGAGAGCCTCGGCCTCGGCCCCGAAGTGTTCCACGCGCGCAACCCGGACCTGATCCTGGCCGACAGCTCGGCGTTCGGCGCGACCGGCCCCTGGGGCCACCGCATGGGCTACGGCCCGCTGGTGCGCTGCTCGGCCGGCCTGACCGCGGTGTGGCGCTACCCCGACGACCCCGAGGGATTCTGCGACGGCATCACCTCCTACCCGGACCACGTGTCGGCCCGGATCGGGGCGGTCGGCGTCCTGGCGCTGCTGGTCCGGCGGATCCGCGCCGGCGGCGGCGGGCGTGTCAGCGTCTCCCAGGCCGAGGTCATGCTGGCCAATCTGCCGGAACGGGTGGCCGCAGCTTCGCTCTCGGCGGCCGACGCGTCGACCGCGGGCGTCGAGCGTGACGCGCCCTACGACGCCTATCCGTGCGCCGGCGACGACGAATGGTGCGCCGTGGGCGTCCGCAACGACGCCGAATGGCGGGCGCTCTGCGCTGTCATCGGCCGCAACGACCTCGCCTCCAACGCCGCGCTCGACACGGCGGCCGGTCGCGATGCTCATCGCGAGTTGATCGATCAGGCGGTCGCAGGCTGGCTCGCCTCCCGCACGCCGGACGATGCGATGCGCCAGCTGCAGGCCGGCGGCGTCCCTGCGGGGGCCATGCTGCGGGTGGTCGAACTGCCCGGCTTCGGCTTCTTCCGCGAGCGCGGCTTCTTCGAGCAACTGCACCAAGCTCACGTCCCCGAGCCGATCACCGTCGACAACGCGCCGGTTCGCTCGAAGCGCCTGGCGCGCCCGCCGCTCAGGTCGGCGCCGATCATCGGCGAGCACAGCGCGCAGATCGCCCGTGAACTGCTTGGCCTTGGCGAGGCTGAGATCGCCCAACTGCTCGAGCAGGGCGTGCTCGAGGTCGATCCTCGGACGCCCGCCCGCGAAACCCCTTCCGATCGATCTGTCGAGACCGCCTGATGAGCCAAGATTCGACCCTGCCCGCAGTCCTGGTGGACCGCGACCAGAACGTGATGATCATCACCATCAACCGGCCTGACGCGCGCAACGCCATCAACCAAGCGGTGCACATCGGCGTCGGCGACGCGCTCGAGGCGGCGGATCGCGATCCGGAAGTCCGGGTGGTGATCCTGACCGGCGCGGGCGACAAGGCGTTCTGCGCGGGCGCGGACCTGAAGGCTGTGGCGCGCGGCGAGGCGTTGCTGCCGGACGATCCCGTGCAGCAGGCCTGGGGCTTCGCCGGCTACGTCAGCCACCATATCTCCAAGCCGACCATCGCTGCGGTGAACGGCGCGGCCATGGGCGGCGGCACCGAGATCACGCTGGCCAGCGATCTGGCGGTTGCGGACGAGACGGCGACGTTCGGCCTGCCTGAAGTGAAGCGCGGCATCTATGCGGGAGCGGGCGGCGCGTTCCGCATCGGTCGCCAGGTCCCCGCCAAGATCGCCATGGAGATGCTGCTCACCGGAGAGCCCATCACCGCAGCGCGGGCCCTGGACCTTGGCTTGATCAACGCCGTGGCTCCGCAAGGCCAGGTGCTCGATGCGGCGCTGAAGCTCGCGGCGCGGATCTCCGCCAACGCGCCGCTGGCGGTGCAGGCCTCCAAGCGCATCGCCCGCGGCATGATCGACGGCAAGGTGGCCGCCGAGAGCGAGCTCTGGGCGATGAGCCGCCGCGAAGGCGCGGCGTTGATGACCTCTGAAGATGCACGCGAGGGTCCGCGCGCCTTCGCCGAGAAGCGCGATCCGGTCTGGAAGGCGCGCTGAGCGGGACCAATCAAGGAGAACGAAGTGATGGGTGAGGATGCGGCGCGGATCCCGGTGATCGTCGGCGTGGGCCAGGTGAACGACCGGCCGGCCGATCCAGCGCAGGGCCTGGACTCCCGGGGGCTCATGGTGGCGGCCCTGAAGGCGGCGGACGAGGACGCCGGCGGCGGCTGGCTCGCACGGCTGGACTCCCTGGCGCTCGTCGACCAGATCTCGTTCCCGCAGCTGACTGACCTCGCGGCCGGCGTGGCGAGCGACATCGGGGCGAACCCGAAGCTCTGCTACAAGACCGACATGGCGAGCGGGGACAGTCCGATCCTGCTGCTCAACGAAGCCGCCAACCGCATCGCCGCGGGCGAGATCGAGATCGCCGCAGTCACCGGCGGCGAGGCGCTGCGCACCGCCGCCGGCCGCGCGGCGGCCGCCGCGGGCAACGACGCTTCGGCGCACAACGTCACCCGTAACGCCTCCTCGCGCAACGCCGCCGGCTATCGGCAGCGCTATGGGTTGCTCGCGCCGGTCGACATCTACCCGCTCTATGAGAACGCTGGCCGCGCCGCCTACGGCCAGACGCTGGCGCAGGCGCAGCAGGAAAGCGGCGAGATCTGGAGCCGCTTCAGTCAGGTGGCGATGGAAAATCCCGGAGCCTGGATCAAGAAGCCGCGGACGCCCGAAGAAATTCTCACCCCGTCGGCCGACAACCGGCCGATCGCCTTCCCATACAACAAGCTGATGGTCGCCAACTCGTCGGTGAACCAGGGCGCAGGCTTCATCGTCACCAGCCTGGCCAAGGCGCGCGAGGCAGGGATCGCGGAAGACCGACTGATCTATGTCGGCGCCGGCGCCGCCTGCCACGAGAGCAACAGCATCATGGGCCGCGACCGCTATGACCGGACGCCGGCCATGGAAGTGTCGATCCGGCGCGCGCTCGAGCTCAACGGCGTCACCGCCGCCGACCTCGACGAGGTCGAGCTCTACAGCTGTTTCCCCTGCGTGCCGAAGATGGCGCGCCGCGTGCTTGACTGGCCGGTGGAGAAGCCGGCGACGGTGTTCGGCGGCCTGACCTTCGGCGGCGGGCCGATCGGCAACTACATGAGCCACGCGGTGGTCGGCATGGTGCTGAAGCTGCGGGAGGGCGCGCGCCGCGGGCTTTTGTTCGCCAACGGCGGCCTGGCGACGCACAACCACACCATCGTGCTGAGCGCCGATCCCCTCCCGGCCGGGACGCTGGGGCGCGACTTCGACTTCCAGGCGGAGGCCGATGCGGCGCGCGGCGCCATCCCCGAACTCGTCGAAGACTATAACGGGCCGGGCAAGATCGAGACCTACACCGTGCTCTTCGAGCGCAACGGCGCGCCGAAGTGGGGCGTGATCATCGCCCGCAACGCGGCGGGCGAGCGCTTCCTCGCCAAGGTCCTGCCGCAGGACGTGGCGGGTATCGCCTTCCTTACCGACGGCAAGATCGAGCCTGTCGGGACTTCCGGCGAAGGCGTGGCGGGGCCTGACGGCGACGTCCTGTGGCGGCGGGCGTAGGGACGCCGCCGCTTAGGCAAGCGCGATGACGCTGGCCAGGATCAGGCGCACGAGGTCGGATTGACCGCGTGCGCCGGTCTTGGCGTAAACCCGCTTCGAATAGGTGCGCGCGCTCTCGGGCGTGAGACCCAGCTCGTCCGCCGCCTCGCGGATGGTGCGGCCATGGCTTAGCGCAAGCGCCAGCCGCGCCTCGTTCTGCGACAGCTTGAACAGCGCCATGAGCTGCTCGCAGCGTTCCGTCTCGGAACGCGGGTCGCCCGCCAGATAGACCGCCAGCACTGGCCTTTCGCCGCTCAGCAAAGGATCGGACATCACCGGCGCGACCAGCATGTCCCGCCACGGCTCGTCGCTTAGGTGGATCAGGCGCGCACGGATGGTCGCGCCGGATTGCGCGGCGCGCAGCAGCTCAGCGAGTTCGCGATCCGCCAATGCGCGTCCTGTCGAAAGGCGGCCGTCCCTGGCGATTTGCAGCGGCGAGGCGCGCAGCAGCCGCCCGCCCTCGTCGTCTCGACCGATCACGTGTCCCGCGGCGTCGAGGGTCAGCCAGCCGAGATTGAGGCGATGCACCACGTCGCCGGAGATGCTGGCGCGCAGTCGTTCCCTCTGGATGACGGTGAAGGTGCGAAGCGCGGCGCGGAGGTGCGGGACCAGGCTCGTCATCAGAGTCTCCGCACCCGGCGGAAAGTCCTGTCGGCCGCGGGCGATGGCGCACCACGCCTCGCCGCCGCCGGGCTCCTCGACCCGCATCATACGGCCATGCGGAATCCCGGCCGGAACCAGGACCTGATGATAGAAATGGACGTGCTCGGCGCCGGCGTCGTCGAAGAAGTCGCGGCTTACGTAGATCCGCCCGGTGACCATGCGGTGGTGCGGGCCCGGATCGCTCGTGTACAGTTTCTCGAAGTCGCCGGTGCGCAGCTCCTCCGGGTAGAGGTCGGCTTGAAGCACCGTCACTTCCTCGCCGTTGCGCAGGATCAGGCCGGCGTAGTCCGCCTCCGTCTGCAGTCTAAGGCCGGTCAGGAAGCTCGCCCACAACGGCTCCTCGAACGCGCCTTCGTGCAGCGCCAGGGTCAGGTCCGTCGGGATATGATCGGGATGTCGCACTGTCACCAGATGGGGACTGACTGAGCGATGGTCGAGTGTAGAATCCGCGTCAGATAAAGCAGGAGGACGCGCGACGATGGATGGCGACGCACTGACCGGGGTCCCGGCTGCGGCTCCGACGCCGGCCCACATCCCTGCGAACCGCGTGTTCGCCTACGACGCCTACGCCCATTCGTCGGACGTCGACATCGACTATGCGCGAACGGTGAAGCGCAAGAACGAGGGCCGCCCCGGCATCTTCTGGACGCCGGCGCATGACGGCCACTGGGTGGCGGCGAGCGCCGACGTGATCGAGCGCGTGCTGGGCGAGCCGGAGAACTTCTCGGCGCGCCTGGTCGTGGTGCCTCGCGAACGGAACATGGATCCTCCGCTGCTGCCGGTGCAGGCCGATCCGCCGGATTGGATGAACTACCGGATCTTCTTCAATAAGGCGCTGTCGCCCAAGGCCGTGCAGTCGCTTACCGCGACCGCGCGCAACCTGGCCGTCCAACTGATCGAGGGCTTCAAGGCCAAGGGGCGCTGCGACTTCATCGAGGAATTTTCCTACCACCTGCCGATCGCGATCTTCATGCAGATCGCGGGCCTGCCGGCGGAGGACCGCAGTCATCTGCTGCAGCTCGTCCACCGGGTGATGCGCCCCATCACCGAGGAAGACCGGATGGGCGCCCAGATGGGGCTCGGCGCCTATTCGGTGGAGAAGATCCGCGAGCGGCGGGCCAATCCGGGCGAGGACGCCATCAGCGACATGGCCAATGGCCTGGTCGACGGCCAGCCGATCTCCGAGCACACGCTCACCGGCATGGTGACTCTGATGCTCATGGCCGGGCTCGACACCGTCGCCGGCATGATGGGCTTCTTCATGTGGCACCTGGCGCAGAACCCGGAGCAGCGCCACTTCCTGCGCGCCCATCCGGATCGGATCCCGGACGCCGTCGACGAACTCCTGCGCCGCTTTTCCATCACCACTCAGGGGCGTGTTGCCGCCAGAGACGTCGAGATCGACGGCGTGACGGTAAAGCGAGGCGAACAGGTCGTGATCTGCACGCCGCTGCATGGCCTGGACGACAGGCGCTACCCCAATTCGCTGGAGGTCGATTTCGACCGTAAGCCGCGCACTCACTACACCTTCGGCGGCGGCGTGCACCGATGCGCTGGCGCGAACCTCGCGCGCGCCGAGCTCCGCGTCCTGCTGGAAGAATGGCTGCCGCGCATTCCGGACTTCGAGCTTGATCCCAACGGCAAGACAGTCATGGGTTGCCATGCCGTCGCCAGCCTGTTGAGCCTGCCGCTCGTCTGGAAACCCTGATCCCTCAACGCCGCTAGAAGGAACCACTGTGCCAAGCGTGACTTTCATTCAGCCCGACGGTTCGTCTCAGACCGTCGAGGCGCCGATCGGCGAGTCCGTCATGAAGGCGGCGATGAAGGCCGACGTGCCGGGAATCGTCGCCGAATGCGGCGGCAACTGCAGCTGCGCCACCTGCCATGCCCACGTCGACGAGCAATGGTTCGGCCGTCTCGAGTCGGCCGGCGACTTCGAAGCGGCGATGCTCGACGGCGTGATCGAGCAAGCCCCGACCAGCCGGCTGACCTGCCAGATCAAGATGCGTGAGGACCTCGACGGCATGGTCGTGCGAGTCCCGGCCTCGCAGTACTGAACCGCTAAACCCGCTTTAGGCGCGAGACGAGGACCTCGATGTCCTCGGGTCTCGCGTCGTGGACGTCGACGCTGACCCGGTCGATCACCCCTTCGCAGCGCTGCGCCAGGGTGTCGGCCACATGGCGCGCGTCGCCGACGACGGCGAAGGCGTTGAACACTTCGTCGTCGATCAGGTCGCCGATCTCGCTCCAGCGGTCGGCCTTCACAGAGGCCTGCGCCTCGGTCTGCAGGTCGCCCCAGCCGTGCATCTCCAGCAGGCCGCGGTAGGGCGGCGTCGAGGCGTAGAAGGCGATGTGCCAGCTGAGCTCCTTGCGCGCGCGGGCGAACTCGGCGTCGTCGTGCACAATGGCGGTGAACGGCCGGAAGACGACCTCAAAGTCGCGCCGCGGGCGGGTGTTGCGCGCCAGCGCGTCCTCGACCGCCGGGAGGGTCACCTCGCGCAGGTACCGCTCGGTGCTGAAGCGGTGGCAGATCAGCGCGTCCGCCACCTCGGCCGCGGCCTGCGTCATCAGCGGGCCGACGGCGGCCACGCCTATCCTGGGGCGGCCAAAGCTCACGTCTTCCGGCGTGAAACGCGGCGTCATCAGGGTGTGGCTGTAGAACTCGCCGCGGAAGTCCAGCGGCTTGCCCTCGTGCCAGCTGTCCCAGATGGCGTGCAGCGCCAGCACGTACTCGCGCATGCGCTTGGCCGGGGCGCTCCACGGCATGCCGAAGCGTCGCTCGATGTGGCCCTTCACCTGCGAGCCGAGCCCCAGGATGAAGCGCCCGCGCGACAGGGCGTTGAGGTCGTGCGCGATCGTCGCCAGGGCCATCGGCGTGCGCGCGAAGGCCACCGCGATCGCCGTCATCAGTTCGATGCGCTCGGTGTGCTCGGCGGCCAGTGTCAGCGGCAGGAACGGGTCGTGGGCGACCTCGGCCGTCGCGATGCTGTCGAGGCCGGCCGCCTCCAGCGCCCGCGCCCGCGTCGCCGCGCCGTTGACGCCTTCACCGATGAAGCTGTTGACCTTCATCGCGCTCAGCCCTGCTTCAGGCGCGCGACGACGACCTCGATATCCTCCTGCGTCGCGCCGGGCAGATCGACGCTGATCCGGTCGATGGCCCCGGCGCAGCGCGCGACCAGGGCGTCCGCCACCTGGCGGGCGTCGCCGACCACGGCGAAGGCGCCGAACACCTGGTCGTCGATCATCGCGCCCATCTCGGACCAGCGGTCGGCCTTCACATAGGCCTGCATCTCGGTCTGCAGCTCGCCCCAGCCATGGAGCTCCAGCACCCGTCGGTAGGCCGGCGTCGAGGCGTAGAAGGCGACTTGCGCGCTGATCCGCTGCCGCGCCGCCGCCCGCTCGGCGTCGTCGTGCACCACTGCGGTGAACGGCGGATAGTTGATTTCGAATGCCGACCGCGGCCGGCCGCTGGCCGCCAGCGCCCCTTCGATCGCCGGCAGGGTCACCTCGCGCAGATAGCGCTCTGTGGTGAAGCGGTGGAGGATCACCGCGTCCGCCACCTCGGCAGCGGCCTGGGTCATCAGCGGGCCAACCGCGGCGATCGCCACCTTTGGCCGGCCATACGCCTTGTCCTCCGGCGTGAAGCGCGGCGTCATCAGCGTGTGGCTGTAGAATTCGCCGCGGAAGTCCAGCGGCTTGCCGTCGTACCAATTGTCCCAGATCGCGTGCAGCGCCTGGACGTACTCGCGCATGCGGGCTGCGGGCGCGCTCCACGGCATGGCGAAGCGCCGCTCGATATGTCCTTTCACCTGCGATCCCAGGCCCAGGATGAAGCGGCCGCTCGACATGGCGTTGAGGTCGTGCGCGATGGTCGCCAGCGCCATTGGCGTGCGCCCGAAGGCGACCACGATCGAGGTCATCAACTCGATCCGTTGCGTGTGCTCGGCGGCCAGCGCCAGCGGCAGGAACGGGTCGTGATTGTTCTCCGCCCGCGCCAGGCTGTCGAAGCCCGCCGCTTCCAGCGCGCGCGCCTTGGCCGGCATGTCGGCGAGAGCGTCGGCGACGATGGTGTTGACCTTCATGCGGCCAGTCTCCTGTTGCGAGCGCTCTTGCGGATCGACCTGGGCGGTTTCTACGCTCGCAGCGAACGAGCACATGGCGCCATGTATCTCAACGTCTTCCGCAATCGCAAAGCTGTTGGCTATGGCGCCGCGCCTTAATGCAGGCGCGTCCGGTCCAAGACTATGGGCGCACGAGATCCAAGGCGCAGATCCGCTAGCTCAGGCCGCCCGGCGTGGCGCGACCCAGGTCCGCACCCAGCGTCGCCCGCACCAAAGCTCCTGAGTGCGATGATCCGGCATGTCGCCGACCGCACCCTCGGCTTCATCGTCGTTGGGCGCGACGAACTCGAACCGCCCGACCAGGCGGCCGCGAGCGTCGAAGGTTTTGATCAAGTAGCAGGCCACGACTTGCGCTCCCGGCTTGTCCCGTCACGACGCGCCCTTTCCCGAGCCTCGTCATTTACTTATGAGCTTTCTGCGCACGAAACCACCGCTTTGCGCATATCGTGGCGCGAGCCTTGTCGCCGCTGCTCAACGCACTGGCGAGGGTCCGCCCAGCTCGCCCGTCTTGCGCACGCTGATGGTGATCCGCTCGCGCTCGCCGGGCGCGCGCTCGACCAACAGGCGCGCGACCTGGGCGTCGTCGTGGAAGACGTAGCCCTTGATGGCGTCGAGGATCGCCTTGGCCAGGTTGTCAAGGTCGAGCCAGGGCGGATCGCCCAGGTACTCCATGCGGATTTCGACCGAGAACTCGCCCCAGCTGGGCCGCGCGCCGCGCCACTCCTTGCGGAAGAACTCGTAGATCAGCGGCTTGTAATACTTGGCCTGGGTGGTCAGGCCGTCGATCACGACCTCGATGGCGCCGTCCGCCTCGCGCGCGCGGACCTTGCCGCTCTGCACCCAACCCTCACTCATTCAAGGGCTTCTAGCGGCGATCCGCCTTGCAGTCTCGCGGAACGCCGCTAAACCGGCGTCGCCAACGCTGGAGACCAGGATGACCGCGACCCGCACCGAGACCGACACCTTCGGACCGATCGAGGTCCCTGCCGATCGGTACTGGGGCGCGCAGACCCAGCGCTCGATCCAGAACTTCAAGATCGGCTGGGAAAAGCAGCCGAAGCCGATCATCCGGGCGCTTGGCGTCGTCAAGCGCGCCGCGGCCGAGGCCAACATGGCGCTGGGCAAGCTCGATCCTCAGATCGGCAACGCCATCGTCGCCGCCGCCCAGGAGGTGATCGACGGCAAGCTCGACGACCATTTCCCGCTGGTGGTCTGGCAGACCGGTTCCGGCACCCAGTCGAACATGAACGCCAACGAGGTGATCTCGAACCGCGCTATCGAGATGATGGGCGGCGTGATGGGCTCGAAGAAGCCGGTCCACCCCAACGACCACGTCAACATGAGCCAGTCGTCGAACGACACCTATCCGACGGCGATGCACATCGCCTGCGCCGAGCAGGTCGCGCGACACGTGATGCCGGGGTTGGAGCACCTGCACGCGATCCTTAAGAAGAAGACCGAGGCCTTCGCCCACATCATTAAGATCGGCCGCACCCACACCCAGGACGCCACCCCGCTGACGCTGGGCCAGGAGTTCGGGGGCTATTCGCACCAGGTCGCCATGGCGGTCCGGCGCATCAAGGAAACACTCTACGGCCTCTACGAACTCGCCCAGGGCGGCACCGCGGTCGGCACGGGCCTCAACGCCCCGATCGGCTTCGCCGAGAAGGTGGCGGAGCGGATCGCCGCCATCACCCACCTGCCGTTCATCACCGCGCCGAACAAGTTCGAGGCGCTGGCGGCGCACGACGCCATGGTGTTCAGCCACGGCGCGCTGAACTCCGCGGCCGGCGCGCTGTTCAAGATCGCCAACGACCTGCGTTTCCTGGGCTCGGGCCCGCGCGCGGGTCTGGGCGAACTGGCGCTGCCGGAGAACGAGCCGGGCTCCTCCATCATGCCCGGCAAGGTGAACCCGACCCAGGCCGAGGCGCTGACCATGGTCTGCGTGCACATCATGGGCAACCAGACGGCGATGAGCGTCGCCGGCAGCCAGGGCCACTTCGAGCTCAACGTCTTCAACCCGGTGATGGCCTACAACTACCTGCAGTCGGCCCAACTGCTGGGCGACGCCGCTGTCTCCTTCGCCGACAACATGGTCGCCGGCACCGAAGCACGCGAGGACAACATCAAGGCCAACCTCGAGCGCTCGCTGATGCTGGTCACGGCGCTGAACGGCAAGCTTGGCTACGATACCTGCGCCAAGATCGCCAAGACCGCGCACAAGAACGGCACGACGCTGCGCGAAGAAGCCGTCGGCGGCGGCTACCTCAGCAACGAGGAGTTCGACGCGATAGTCCGCCCCGAGAACATGATCAGCCCGGCCTGAGGCATTTGATCCTCCCCCTTTGGGGGAGCATCTTTCTACTCCGCCGCGTAGACCACCGGGTGGGCGTGGGCCCAGAGGTAGCTGCGGTAGGCTTCGAAGCATTGCTCGCCGCAAATCAGGCGCATCAGCGCGCCCTCGGCGATGTAGCGGGCGCAGGAGGGCCGCTCGCGGATGAGGGGCGCCAGCGCCTCGGCGTTCCAGGCCTGGCTATGCTCGACGTCGAGTCTGGCGTGCAGGACGAAGTACTTGCGCTCCTCGGGTGGACGGCCCAGCCGCTCCAGGCCCACGGCCACCGACCCCACGCGGGTCGGGGAGGTGAGCTCCACGACGCCCAGGGCGCCGATCGACTGGTAGGCGTAACGTCGGGTGGTGGCGAGCGCGGTCATGGTATTGGCCAGGCACAGCGACTGCCAGCAGGTGCTTTCGATGGCCGGCTTTAGCCCCAGCCCGTGAACCATGCGTTCGAGCATCGGCCCGTGCATGCCGCCTTCATTGCCGCGGCCCATCTCGTCCCAGTAGTTGCGGGCCAGTTCCAGCTTGGCCTGGATCGGCAGCTTCACCTGGGTCATCGCCACCAGGTCGTCGAAGCCGGCCTCGCCCGCCGCCTCCTGGGTGAGAAACCACTTCATCTGCGAGAGGTCGGCCTCCAACGCCAGCCAGTCGAACAGCGGGTCCCATTGACCGGGGCCGGCGTCACGTAGCTCCTCGAACCATTCGATGAAACCGTCGGGGTCGCAGGGCGCCTGTTCGACGAGCGGCGCCACATGGGCGCGAAAGGCTTCGACGAAGGCGCCTTCAAGACGGAGCATCTGGCGGTCGCGCGCCAGCTCCAGCGCCCAGTCTTCGGTCGGTGTCTGCACCGCCAGACGGCGGCGGTTCCAGTGGGCGAGGCCGGCGTGGAGCGCTTCGGCGTCGGGAAACTCGGGCGTAAACGCGCCCAGGCGCGCAAGTCGCATCGCAGGAAACATCGGCTCTCCCATCCAGGGACGGGTGAGCGCACAAATCTAGGTTTAGTTCCGGCGCTCAGGCTCCGGATCAGGAGCGGCGGCTGACCGCGAAATCGGCGAGGTCTTCGAGCGCCAGACGCCAGCTGTTGGCGGGGAAATCGACGAGTGCGCCCTTGGCCCGCTCGGCGTAGCTGCGCGCGAGGTCCAGGGTCGATTGCAGCGCCCCAGTCTGGCGCATCAGCTCGCAGGCGCGCTGCAGGTCCCCCTCGAGCTGTTCGCGCCGATCGATCGTGCGCACCCAGAATTCGCGTTCCGTCGTTCCCGTGCGCGCCATTGCGAGCAGCAGCGGCAGGGTGGCCTTGCCCTCGCGGAAGTCGTCGCCCGTGTTCTTGCCCATGGTGGCGGCGTCGCTGGCGTAGTCGAGGGCGTCGTCGACCAGCTGGAAGGCGATACCAAGGTCCATGCCGAAGCTGCGCAGCGCGCGGCAGCGCTCCGGCGGCGCGCCGGCGGAGACCGCGCCGCATTCGGCGGCGGCGGCGAACAGCTCGGCGGTCTTAGCCTGGATGATCTCCAGGTAAAGCTCCTGGCTCAGATCCATGTCGTGGGCGCGGGTCAGCTGCAGCACCTCGCCCTCGGCGATCACGCGCGAGGCGCGGGCCAGGATCTCCAGAGCCGGCATCGAGCCCGCGCCGACCATCAGCTCGAAGGCGCGGGCGAACAGGAAGTCGCCGACCAGCACCGAGGAGGGCGCGCCCCAGATCAGGTGCGCCGCCACGCGGCCGCGGCGCAGCTCGGAGGAGTCGACCACGTCATCGTGCAGCAGGGTGGCGGTGTGGATGAACTCGACCGCGGCGGCGAGCTTCAGGCAGGCGTCGTCGCGCGCGCCGGCGAGGCGCGCGGCGGCGACGGTGAGCAGCGGCCGCAGCCGCTTGCCGGAGCCCGCGATGAGATGGTCGGCCAGCGCCGGGATCACCGGCACGGGGCTGTCCATATGCTCGCGGATCAGCGCGCCGACATTGGCCATGTCCGGGGCCGCCAGCCCGAGCAGCTCGTCCAGCGACGACGGGGGCGTCTCGACGACGACGGCGGTGCTCGCTTCCACGCGATCAGAACTCCTGGCATCCGCCGCACGGGACAATTGCGGCGGACAATGGTGAGGCGCTAGTCAAGGGTCAAGCGAGCCTCGCGCCCTCTTTCCACCATATACTCTCCCCCTGCAAATGGACGCCATTACCGAAGATACAATGTTGGACGGCCGCGTACGGCTGATGCAGCCGGCGCGGGGCTATCGCGCAGGCCTGGACGCCGCCTTGCTCGCCGCCGCGTGCGACGCCGGTAGGGGCGCACGGGTGCTGGAAGCCGGCTGCGGTGCGGGCGCAGCGCTGCTCGCCGCCGCGATCCGTCGCCCAGAGACCAGCTTCACCGGGGTCGAACGCGATCCGCAAGCGGCCGAACTCGCCCGCCGCAACGTGGCGCTGAACGACCTGGGCGCGCGGGTCGAAATCCTGGACGGCGACGTGGGAGCGAAGTTCCAGGCGCTGGGCCGCCCGCCGTTCGACGCCGTCATGGCCAATCCGCCGTTCTTCGACGACCCGGACGCGCTGCGGGCGCCGGCGGCGGCGCGGCGCGGCGCCTGGATCGCCGATCACGGCCTGTCGGGCTGGATCGCCTTTCTGTCGAAGGCCGTGCGCGAGGGGGGCTCAATCACCCTGATCCATCGCGCCGACCGGTTGGGCGACATGCTGGCGCTGCTAGCGCCAAAGGCCGGCTCGCTGCAGATCCGCGCGGTGCATCCATTCGCCGACGAGCCTGCCAAGCGGATTCTGGTGCGGGCGATCAAGACCGGCAAGGCGCCGCTGCGGCTGCTGCCGCCGCTCGTCCTGCACGCCCGCGGCGGCGCCAAGCACACGCCGGAGGCCGAAGCCGTCCTGCGCGGCGAAGCGGCCCTCGGCTGGGGGTGAGCCTCGTCGTCAGTCCACGGCCCTGAAGGTCCGCGCCTCTCGCGGGCTCTCGTTGCGCTGCACCTCGGCCGCGAGCTTTCGCCAGCCGTCGGCGATGCTCAGATAGACCGACTTCTCAGCGTCGCTCTCGGCCCTGGCGGCCATACGCGTGACCACCTCGGCCTGGGCCAAGTAACGCTCACTGTCTCTCATGACGCGACACGCAGACTGTTTCCGGGGAGGAATGGCCGTCTGCGTGCCCGCGCCACTGGGCGAAAATGGGGCGATTGGCTCCGCTTACCAGACGCCGATCTTCTGCGCCTCGTCATGGCTGATCGGGTGGTGAGCGCGTCGGTGGTCCTCTTCGGCCAGGAAGCGCACCGCCTCCAGCGCCGCCATACAGCCCATGCCTGCGGCGGTCACCGCCTGGCGGTAGACGTCGTCGGTGACGTCGCCGGCCGCATAGACGCCTTCGATGGCGGTCGAGGCCGTACCGGCCTTCACCTTGAGATAGCCGGACGCGTCCATCTCCAGCTGGCTCTTGAACAGCTGCGAGGCAGGCGCGTGGCCGATCGCGATGAAGACGCCGTCGCACGCCAACTCGCGCGTCTCGCCGGTTTCGACGTTCTTCAGCCGCACGCCGGTGACGCCCATTGGGTCCTGCGCGCCCAGCACCTCGTCGATGGCGGCGTTCCAGACGGTTTCAATTTTAGGATGGTGCAGCAGGCGTTCCTGCAAAATCCGCTCGGCGCGCAGCTCGTCGCGCCGGTGCACCAAGGTAACCTTCCTGGCGAAGTTGGTGAGGAACAGCGCCTCTTCGACCGCGGTGTTGCCGCCGCCGACCACCACCACCTCCTTATTGCGGTAGAAGAAGCCGTCGCAGGTGGCGCAGGCCGAGACGCCGAAACCCTGGAACTGCTGCTCGGAGGGGATCCCCAGCCACTTGGCCTGAGCGCCGGTGGCGATGATCAGCGTCTCCGCCAGCCAAACCTGGCCGCTGTCGCAGGTCAGCTTGAACGGCCGGCTGGAAAGGTCGGCCTCGACGACGATGTCGTTGACGATCTCGGTTCCGACGTGCTCGGCCTGGGCCTGCATCTGATCCATCAACCAGGGGCCCTGGATCACCTCGGCGAAGCCCGGGTAGTTCTCCACGTCGGTGGTGATGGTGAGCTGGCCGCCGGGCTGGATGCCCTGGATGAGCACGGGCTTCAGCAGGGCGCGCGCGGCGTAGACCGCGGCTGTGTAGCCCGCCGGCCCGGAGCCGACGATGAGACAACGGACGGCGCGGGGTTCGGAACGATCTGAGGACATGAGCCGTAATGTAGGTGGGATTCTGGAGCAGTGCGATGGACGACCACCTAAAGCAACTCGGCGTGGCTGCAAGCCTCGGCGCAGCGTTGGGCGTCGGCCTGGCGCTCGGCATGGGCTTGAGGATCCTGGCGGCCGGTGCGCTGCTGGGCATCGGCGCGGGCGCGGCCATTGGCATCGCTTCAGCCAGGAAGCCCCACGCATCGACGCCTTCGCTGGAAGGCGAAACCCTCGCAGCACTGCACTGAGCCTGGGGCCTTTTCCGCCGCGGACGCGTCCCGTTCGTCGCAGCGGTCATTTGGCGTAAGGCGAGATTAAGGCAACTCTGCTTTCTTCATGCGGTGGTGTCCGGAGAACCCGCATGAACGCGTTGGCGAGAACCGACTATGCCGCCTGGAACCTTCCAGAGACGGTCGTCTCCGAGCTTATGCGCAGCGGCGCCTACGTCTTTGACGAGCGCCTCGGCGTGCGCGCCTGCGGCGAGCTGCTGGCTGACGTGCGCAAGGGGCGCCGTTTCGACGAGACTCTTTTCTTCAGCGAGGTCGAGTTCGAGGAATCGCTCGAGCGCCCGCTGGCGGGCCGCCGTTCGCTGGACGGCCTGGAAGGTAAGCTCGACTTCGTCGAACGCGCGCCGCAGGTGGTGCAGGCGCTGTGGAGCCTGCTGGGCCCCGATTACGAGATCTTCGGCCGCGAGGTGGTCTGCCTGCTGCCGGAAACGGCGATCCCCGGCTGGGTCAAGCGCCGCATCCAGGGGATCGGCGACGGCGATCTCGCGACTTACGTCAAGCCGGAGCTGCGCGACATCAGCTATCGCGCGCGCCTCGACCTGCGCCAGGAGCCGGACCCGGGTCCCGGCCCGGGCGAGGCCGTGACGCTGGACGTCTATATGCACGCCGTCAGCGAAGCCGACGGCCCACTTTCGCTGCTGGAGGGCAGCCACCGCATGGCGGCGCTCGACACGCCGGCGAGCCTTTGCCGCACCGGGCCGGGGGCCTGGCGCTACCGCAGCGCCCAGGGCGAGTTGCGGCTGACCGAGCGCGCGCTGATCGGCGACGCGGGTTTCGCCGTCTTGCGTCACGGCTGGACTCTCGTCGGCGATGCGCCGGGCGCGCAGCACGAGCGTCTTTCGCTGCAATACCGCTTCCGTCGCGGCGCAGCGCGCGAAGCCGGCATCGATGCGGTGAACGCCCACCTCGCGGCGAGCTAACCGCCCGCCCGCTGGCCGCCGTGTTGGTCGCCGCACGCTTTCTCCCAGCGCTCCTGGCGCTCGCGTTGCTGTCCGGGAGGGCCGAAGCCGCGTCTGTCCGGCCAGGGTTCAGGCCGGTCGCGGGCCAGACCTGCGGCGGCTATCCCAAGCTTGCGATCGCCATGGCCAAGGGAACGTGCGCCGGACTGGTGTTCGGGCCGCCGCCGCAGGGACTGAAGCCTTCCAAGCGCGTGCTGCACCTGCCGCGCAACCTGCTGCCGCTTCCCGGCGGCGACATGCTGGTGGTGGACCTCGGCAGCTGGGAGGCGGGGCGCGGCTCGGTCTGGCGGCTGCGTGCGACGCCCGGCTCCATGCCGGAGCTCCTCCGGCTGCTGAACGGCCTCGATCTGCCGCACGCCATCGCCATCGGACCCGACGGCGGCGTCTACCTCGGCGAGATGAACCGGATCATCCGTTTCGATCCGAACGCCGCCGATCCCGCCGCGTCCATCGAGGTCGTCGTCGCAGGCCTGCCGCGCAACCGGCTGCACGAGGATCGCCATCCGCTGTCGAGCTTCCTGTTCGACGCCGATGGCGACCTGCTGGTGAATGTCGGCGCGCCATCCGACCAATGCCCGCCAGCACCCGGCGCGCCGCTCCAGCCCTGTCCCGAGGTCGAGGGGGATCGTCCAGCGGCGGCGATCTGGCGCTACGCCTATCTTGGCGGCGGCAAGTGGGACTCCAACCCCGCAGTGTTCGCCACGGGCTTGCGCAATTCGCTCGCGCTGGTGCGGCATCGTTCCGGCGCGCTGTTCCAGGCGGAGAACAGCATCGACGTTCCCGACCGCTTCTTTCCCTACGAGGAGGTCAATCGGCTCGAAGCCGGCCGCAACTACGGCTGGCCCTATTGCGTGAACATGACCACCCCCGCGCCGGCCTGGGCCGGGAAGGGCGCCTTCGACTGCCAGGGACCCGGCCACGCGCGGCCCTCGCTGCTGCTGCCGCCGCACGCCGCGCCGATCGCCATGCTCTACTACGACGGCGCCATGTTTCCCGAACTGACGGGTCGGCTAATCGTCACCTTCCACGGCTATCGCAGCACCGGCGGGCGGATCGTCGCCTACGCCGTCGACGCCCGAGGCGCGCCCAAGCCCGACCGCAAGCCGAGGTTCGCCGCGGCCGGCGGCGCGCGCCCGTTCACCGAGGGACCGGCGGCCACCGGCCTGGACCTGACGCCCGGCTGGAGCGCGCTCGCCAACGTCCGCCCGATGGGGGCGCCCGCCGGCCTCGCCGTGGCGTCGGACGGCGCCCTCTGGCTCGCCGACGACCGCAACGGCGCGATCATCCGGATCGCGAGAGAGGGGCTGTAGGTTCGACGTCCGCTTTCGGGAGCGGATACGAAATCCGTTTGCGACCCATCCGAGGCATTGCGGTGCCCTGACCCAAATAAGCCAAGGCGGAACGTTGGGAACGCGAGAAGGCGGCTAAATCTGGCGACCATCTTCGGGGGGATCAATGTGGTTCAAGACGCGGTTGGGTGTTTATTCCGTGACCGATCCACTTGAGATTAGGGCTTCTGAATACCCAAATGCGAGGCGACCTACTACCTCGTTCTCGCGAGATACGGGACGCGGACAGTCCTAGGCCGTCTGCTTCACCCGCTGCAGCAGGGCCTGGGCCAGCCGGCCTGCGCCTTCGCCGTCGCAGAGTTCGGAACTGGCCGCCGCCAGGCTGCGGCGCAGTTCGGCGTCGATCAGCAGGCGGGTGACGCCGCGGTCGAACTGGGCTTCGAAGTCTGAAGCGCGCAGGTCTGCGGCGAGGGCCGCGCCGCGCGCCGCCAGGGCTTCGGCGTCGCGCCGCTCAGGTTCGGCGAGCACGATCTGCAGGCTGGGCAGCCCCAGCACGCAGCGCTCCCACGCGGCCGAGCCGGCGCAGCCGACCGCCACGTCGGCCTCGGCGGTGAGCCTGGCCATGTGGGGGGTGTCGACATGGACGGTGAGGCGGGTGTCGCGACGGGCGACCTTGAGGAGGCCCGGCAGGCTCGGCGCGCCGGCGCCCAGGACGACGTCGACGCCGACCTCGCCCACGCGCAGGCGCAGCCGCTCGACGATCCGCGCGGTGATCCCGCCGGCGTCGGCCATGCCCATGGAGACCAGGATCCGCTGCACCGGCTCGCCGCGCCAGGCGAGCGCGGTTTCGCGCAAGGCGGCGAACTCGGGCCGAATGGGCGCGTAAGCGGGGCCGAGCAACAGGCGCGTCTCCGCGGGGATCAGGCCTTCGTAGTCCTCGGGGCTGCGCGCCAGGCCGCTGTCGGCGACGAGGTCGGCCTCCACCTCACGGTCGGCGAGGTTGTCGATCACCAGCGACGGGCGGCCCTGGGCGATCGCCCGGTGGTCGCGGGCGCCAAGGCCCGGATGGTCGAAGACGACGGCGTCGAAGGGGAAGGGCTCGGCCGTCGCCGCCGCGGTCAGGTCGCGCGGCTCGGTCGAGGCGGCCGCCAGCCGGACCGAGCCGGGCGCGAAGGCGTCGAGAATGGCGTTCACCGGCGGCGCGCTCAGGAAGACGCAAGCCGCGCCGCCCTGGCCGGCGAGAGCGCCGGCGAGTGTCAGCGCCCGCATCACAGGGCCGCCCCCCGATTGAGGGCCCGCTTCGGAGACGAACAGGAATCGCAGTCCGGTCATGCTCCGGCATCTCCTGCAAACGCGGCGGCTTCGGGGCGAACGACCATGATCCGCCTTAGGGGGAGGTGGCCCCCGGATCCGGCTCTGGTCGGATCCCGTCCGGGGTGAACGTCGGCCGGAGGGGTTTCCACTCAGATGCTGATGGAGTCCGCCTGACCCTACCGTCTGAGCGGAAGCCCCCTCAGTCAGCTTCGCTGACAGCTCCCCTGACAGCTCCCCTGCAGGGGAGCATCGATCTCAGATCCACTCGACCTTGAGGATCTCGTAGGCCTTGGTGCCGCCGGGCGTGTTGACCTCGACCACGTCGCCCATCTCCTTGCCGATGATGGCGCGGGCGATGGGCGAGGTGATGGAGACTTTGCCGCGCTTCACGTCGGCCTCGTGCTCGCCGACGATCTGGTAGCGGGCTTCTTCCTCGGTGTCCTCGTCGACAAGCGACACGGTCGCGCCGAACTTCACCTGGCTGCCCGACAACTTGGCGACGTCGATCACCTGCGCACGAGCCATCCTGTCCTCGATGTCGGCGATCTGCCCCTCGATCCAGCCCTGCCGCTCCTTGGCGGCGTGGTACTCGGCGTTCTCGGAAAGATCGCCGTGCGAGCGCGCCTCGGCGATGGCCGCGATTACGGACGGCCGCTCGATCGTCTTCAAACGCTTCAGCTCTTCGTCGAGGGCCTGATAGCCCTCGGCGGTCATCGGGACTTTTTCCATAGAGGTGATGACTCGGGTTCGCCCTAGTTGAATGCTCATCTTTTTCCGGCCGCGGGCGCAGGCGTCCGGGGGGAAAGACAATAGAATTGTGCGCCGCAAAACTCAAGGGCGCCAACGAGCGGCGTTCTTCCTGGCCGCGCCGCCCGCAAAGCCCAAACCGCGAGCGGCCTCGTCTTTTATTCGCTTTCGCTGACGATCGCGCCTTTCAACTCGTCCTCGCCGGGCGGCTCGAAAACACCTTCGACGAACTCGAACATATCGGGCGTGACCTGCAGTGCGAAGGTCTTGCCGTGCACTTCCGTCCGTTCGGCGACGCGGGCGCGCCGCGCGGCCTGCGAAGCGGTCACATAGTGCCACTGAACCGGCAGTTCCACCGCCTCGACGATCGCGCGCACCCGGTCTCGGTCCGCCCTGCGCAGCAGGCCGAGGTCGAGAATCACCGAGGTCCCGGCGGCCAGCGTCGCCGCCGCCGTCGACCAGACCTGCGCCTCGCAGCGCTGCACCCGCTCCACCAGCCAGGGGTATTCCACCTGCTGTGGGATGTCGGGGCCGAACAGCCGCGCCATCCATTCGTCCAGGACAAAGGCGACGGCGCCTTCGCGACGGGCGAAGGTGTTGGCGTAGGTCGTCTTGCCGGCGCCGGAGGGCCCGAAGATCACGTGCAGGGTAGCAGTCATGGGCGCGCTCGTTAGCCCAGACCGAGGCCGGCGTCGATGATCCGAGGCGTCGCGGCCGCACGAAGATGAGCCCGCCGCGCTGGGAGGCCCCGCGCGGCGCAACTTCCTTCGTCCCCCGCCAGCCGTGGCGCGGGAAGCCGTATTCAGGCGAAGCCGTTCGCGCCGGCTCCGTCCCCCTCCGCCACTACTGCCCGATCAGCGCATATAGCTCGGCGTAGTCGAACCTGTGTTCAGAATGCCGTAGATCAGGCCGATCGCCAGGATGGCGATGGCGATGACCATCAGCACGCCGATCAGGTTCTCGAACCGCTGCGCCAGGTGGCGATTGCGGTGATGATGTTGGTGTTCAACGTCTCGTTCGGTCGACATACGCGTCCTCACAATCCCCTGCCAGGGACGACACGTCCCTTAGCCGGACTGCGACCGTATGGACCGCTCTCGACTTAACTGAACGACGCCGAGGGCGCTCGCTACGCCGGCCGCAGCCGGATCATAGGGCGAGCCTGCGCTCGGAAAGAACGACGGTCAATGTGAAGTTTTGACCGGTTTATCGAACTTCCCCGAATTTTTGAACGGTTGGATCAAATTCCGGCGGCGCCTCGGGTCAAGCGCCGCCGACCGTCCTGACCGTCAGGCGTAGCTCTGCAATGGCCGCACTTCGAGCGGTCCCTGGGCGGTGGCGACGATCGCCTGAGCCGCCGCCAGCGCGCCCGCGGCGGTGGTGAAATAGGGGATCTTGCCCATCAGGGCTGTGCGGCGGATCTCGAAGGAGTCGACCAGCGACTGCTTGCCCTCCGTGGTGTTGAATACCAGCTGCACCTCGCCGTTCTTCATCGCGTCGACGATGTGCGGGCGGCCCTCGAGCACCTTCTTCACCGTCTCCACCGGGATCTGTTCGCCGGCCAGATAGGCGGCGGTGCCGCTGGTGGCGAGGATGCGGAAGCCCTGGGCGGTCAGCAGCCGCACGGGCTCGAGGATCCAGGTCTTGTCGCTGTCCTTCACCGAGACGAAGACGCAGCCTTCCTTGGGCAGCACCGTCCCGCCGCCGAGCTGGCTCTTGGCGAAGGCGCGCGCGAAGGCGGGGCCGAGGCCCTCGCCCGGGCGCACCCAATCCAGCCCCATGACCTCGCCGGTCGAGCGCATCTCCGGGCCCAGCACGGTGTCGACGCCAGCGAAGCGGGCGAAGGGGAAGACCGCTTCCTTGACCGCGATGTGGTCGTAGCGCCCGTCGGCCAGGTTGAACGTGGCCAGCGCTTCGCCGGCCATCACCTTGGCGGCAATGGCGGCGAGCGGCCGGCCGATGGTCTTAGCGACGAAGGGGACCGTGCGGCTGGCGCGCGGATTGACCTCCAGCACATAGATCCGCGGCGTTTCTGAGTGCGGTTCCTCGATGGCGAACTGCACGTTCATCAGGCCGCGCACGTTCAGCGCGCGGGCCATGGCCTCGGTCTGGCGCTTGAGCTCTTCGATCGTCTCGGGCTTCAGGGAGAACGGGGGCAGCGAGCAGGCGCTGTCGCCGGAGTGCACGCCTGCCTCTTCGATGTGCTCCATGACGCCAGCCACGAACACGTCCTTGCCGTCGCACAACGCGTCGACGTCCACCTCGGTGGCGCGCGAGAGGTACTGGTCGATCAGCACGGGAGAGTCGCCGGACACCTGCACCGCGGTAGAGATGTAACGCTCGAGCTGTTCGTCGTCGCGAACGATCTCCATCGCCCGGCCGCCGAGCACGTAAGAGGGCCGGATGACGACGGGATAGCCGACTGCGTGGGCGCCCGCGAAAGCCTCGTCGCGCGAGCGGGCGATCGCGTTGATCGGCTGGGCGATCTTCAGCCGGTGCAGCAGCTGCTGGAAGCGCTCGCGGTCCTCGGCCAGGTCGATGGCGTCGGGCGTGGTGCCCAGGATCGGGATGCCCGCATCCTCCAGCGGCTTGGCGAGCTTCAACGGAGTCTGGCCGCCGAACTGGACGATCACGCCGAGCAGCGTCCCGCGCGAGCGCTCGACCTCGATCAGCTCCAGCACGTCCTCGGCCGTCAGCGGCTCGAAGTACAGGCGGTCGGAGGTGTCGTAATCCGTCGAGACCGTCTCCGGATTGCAGTTGACCATGATCGACTCGACGCCGATCTCGTCGAGCGCGAAGGCCGCGTGACAGCAGCAGTAGTCGAACTCGATCCCCTGGCCGATCCGATTTGGGCCGCCGCCGAGGATGATCGCCTTCTTGGCGTCCGACGGCTCGCTCTCGCAGTCGGGGATCTGGCCCAGAGCGCCGGTCTCGTAGGTCGAGTACATGTACGGCGTGTCGGCGCGGAATTCGCCGGCGCAGGTGTCGATGCGCTTGAACACCGGACGCACGCCGAGTGCGCGGCGCTGCTCGCGCACCTCGGCCTCGGTGGTGTGAGTCAGCTTGGCGAGCCGGGCGTCGGCAAAGCCCATCGCCTTCAGCCGGCGGAAGGCGACGGCGCTGGTCGGCAGGCCCTCGGCGGTGATGCGGGCCTCCTCGCGGACCAGCTGCTCGAGTTGGCGCAGGAACCAGGGCTCGTAGGAGCAGGCGGCCTGGATCTCGTCGCAGGTCAGGCCGGCGCGGAACGCCTGGGCGATCACCCGGAGCCGGTCGGGCGTCGGCGTGCCGAGCGCGCGCAGGATGGCGGCGTGGCCGGTCTCCGGGTCGGCGGCGCCTTCGATGGCGATCTCGTCGAGGCCGGCGAGTCCGGTCTCCAGGCCGCGCAGCGCCTTCTGCAGGCTCTCGGCGAAGGTGCGGCCGATGGCCATGACCTCGCCCACCGACTTCATCGACGTCGTGAGCACCGGCTCCGAGCCCGGGTATTTTTCGAAGGCGAAGCGCGGGATCTTGGTGACGACGTAGTCGATGCTGGGCTCGAACGACGCCGGCGTCGCGCCGGTGATGTCGTTCATCAGCTCGTCGAGCGTGTAGCCCACCGCCAGGCGGGCGGCGACCTTGGCGATCGGGAAGCCGGTCGCCTTCGACGCCAGCGCCGAGGAACGGCTGACGCGCGGGTTCATCTCGATGACCACCATGCGGCCGTCGGCCGGGTTCACCGCGAACTGCACGTTGGAGCCGCCGGTCTCGACGCCGATCTCGCGCAGCACGGCGATCGAGGCCGCCCGCATGCGCTGATATTCCTTGTCGGTCAGCGTCAGCGCCGGCGCGACCGTGATCGAGTCGCCGGTGTGCACCCCCATCGGGTCCACGTTCTCGATGGAGCAGATGATGATGCAGTTGTCCGCCTTGTCGCGGACGACCTCCATTTCGTACTCCTTCCAGCCCAGCACGCTCTCCTCGATGAGGACCTCGGTGGTAGGGGAGAGGTCGAGGCCGCGTTCGACGATCTCGCGGAACTCCTCGACGTTGTAGGCGATCCCGCCGCCGGTGCCGGCCAGCGTGAACGACGGGCGGATGATCGCCGGCAGGCCGACCATCTCCAGGCCGGCGAGGCCTTCCTCGAGCGTGTGGGCGACGTGGCTCATCGGGCTCTCCAGCCCGATGACGTCCATGGCGTCGCGGAATTTCTGCCGGTCCTCAGCCTTGTCGATGACGTCGGCGCGGGCGCCGATCATCTCCACGCCGTACTTCTCCAGCACGCCCATGCGCTCCAGCGCCAGCGCGGTGTTGAGCGCGGTCTGGCCGCCCATGGTGGGCAGCAGCGCGTCCGGGCGCTCCTTCTCGATGATCTTCTCGACCATCTCGGGCGTGATCGGCTCGATGTAGGTGGCGTCGGCGACGTTCGGATCGGTCATGATCGTCGCCGGGTTCGAGTTGACCAGAATGATCCGGTACCCCTCGGCCCGCAGCGCCTTGCAGGCCTGCACGCCGGAGTAGTCGAACTCGCACGCCTGACCAATGACGATCGGGCCGGCGCCGATGATCAGGATCGAGGAGATGTCGGTGCGTTTGGGCATTCTGTCTCGCGCGCAAGGACGGCCGCGCGGGTAGCGCGCCCGTCTCCGTTCAGCCATGCAGGTTAAGGCGCCGACTTAGAGGCTTGGGGACAGGCGCGCAAGGCGGTTTGCGGCGGTGCGGCATGCCGCGTCGTGCGCGCCCGCGTCGTCGCCTGCACGAAAGTTTGACCGGGGGAGGCGCTTGTAATGTAAACTACAAGTGTTCTTCAAGTATCTATCGGGAGTTTTTGATGGTGACGCGTCTTGTTGCTTGCGACGTTATGGTCGCAGTGTTCGTCGTTGCGGACGCCACCGAAAAGCATTGGGGCTTCCGGAAATGAATTCGGCCTTCGCGGAGTTGGCGGGGCGGGGTCTTTCACCGGAGACGCGAAAAAACCTTTCCGGATCGGCAACCAAACCTTCCCCCAGCCATATTCTTCCCCGAGCGGCGCGGATGACGCCGCCGGAGCGGAGAGCGCGCTGTGACCCTGATTGAGAAGATTCCCTACCTGAACGACGAAGAGGTCCAAAACCTGCTTGCCAACGCGCGACGGCTGCAGGCCGAAGGCGACGGCAAACAGCAGGCGCAGGCCGGCGAGCTGATCGGCCCGCTGGAGCAGGCCGCCGCCGACCGCCGCGCCGCGCGCATGGCGGCCACCCAGGCCAAGCGGGCGGCCCGCCGGCCGCGGAAGAACGCGGCCTAAGACCTTCCGATCATCGCGATCGAAGCGCGGCGGCCGGGTTTCCCGGCCGTTTTGCGTTTCTGGGTTCAGGCTCTTGCCCGAGCCGCGACGCCGGGGCAGCTTCGCCTTCCGCTCTTACGGTCTTCGAAACGCGTGGCCCCCGTCGCACCCGACACGCTCGCACCGCTGATGCCGCGGATCGCTCAGGGCGACCGGGCGGCGCTGCGCCAACTCTACGACGCCACCGCCCCGAAGCTTTTCGCCGTCTGCCTGCGTATCCTCTCGAATCGAGAGGAGTCCGAGGACGTGCTGCAGGACGTCTACGTCACCATCTGGCGTCGCGCAGACCGGTTCGACCCTGCGCGCGCCAGCGTGGCGACCTGGATCTCCACCATCGCCCGCAACCGCGCCATCGATCGGCTGCGGGCGAGGGGGCCGCTCGCCAGGTCTGTGTCGGTCGAGAACCTGGAGATCGCCGATGACCAGCCGGGCGCGGACGCCACGCTCGCCGCAACGGACGATGCCGCCAGGCTGGAGGCCTGCCTCTCCGAGCTCGATCCGCGCACGCGGGACGTCATCCGCACGGCCTTCTTCGAGGGCGTGACCTACGAGGCGCTGGCCGGGCGGATGGAGATTCCCCTGGGCACGGTAAAAAGCTGGATCCGCCGGGGTCTGGCCCGGCTCAAGAGGTGCCTGGAGCGATGAGCGAAGGCCCCGACCTCTCCGCGCGCGAGACGCTGGCGGCCGAGCACGCGCTTGGCCTGCTGGGCGCCGGCGACCGCGCCGAGGCCGAAGCTCGCATGGCCCGCGATTCCGCATTCGCAACGCTGGTGGACGACTGGCGGGCGCGGCTGACGCCGATGCTGGACGCGATGGCGCCGGTGGAGCCGCGCGCCGCGGTGTGGGCGGGGGTCGAGCGCGCGCTGGGCGCCAACGACAATGCCGCCGCCCGCCGACGGCTGCGCTTCTGGCGCGGTGCGACCCTGGGCTCGCTGGGCCTCGCCGCGGCCAGCCTGGCGTTCGCCGTGCTGGTAGTGAGCCGGTCTCTTGAGCCTGCGCCGCCCCCCGCGGCTCCGCCGATGCTCAACGCCAGCCTGATGACGCCGGGCGAGGGGAGCCACCCGATGTTCGTGGCCGCCTACGATCCGGTGCGGCAGGCGCTGATCATCACCTCGCTGGCCAGGCCGGGCGCCGACCCGGGCCACGGCCACCAGCTCTGGGTGATCCCGGCCGACGGCCAGCCGCACTCGCTGGGCATGATCGCGCCGGGCGCCTCGAAGTCGATGCCGATGCCCAAGGCCATGGCCCCGATGTTCACCCCCGGCGCCGCCATCGTCGCCTCTCTAGAACCCCCCGGCGGCTCCCCCACCGGCCGCCCCTCCGGACCTATGGCCGCAGTGGGCAAGCTGGGCAGGATCTAAAGTTCTCTTATTGTTCTCATTTGTGGGCGGGTCTAAGCTCAGCAATGAATCAACCACGGACCAGCCGACCACACGGACTATGCTCTATAAGGAAGAGGTCTTCCGCATTCCAGGAGCCATTGTTGAGGTGCACCGGCAGATGGGCGCGGGCTTCCTGGAGGCGGTCTATCAGGAATGCTTAGCGATGGAGTTCGCTTCGCGGGGCGTTCCATTTGTCGCCGCGCCCAAGCTTACGCTGGCCTACACGGGCGCCACCTTACGCCAGCATTGCGTGCCGGACATCGTCTGCTTTGAACGGGTGGTGATCGAACCAGGGCGGTTGCCGAACTGGCGCCGGAGCATGGCGCCCAGGTTCTCAATTATCTCAAAGCCGGAGGCTATCGGCTCGGCCTGCCCGTCAATTTTGGATGCGCGCGAAAGGCGCGCAGCGAGCGGTTCGTCCTGTAGACCGTCCGTGTGGTCCGTGTGGTCCGTGGTTCAATTCTTCTTCGCGGCGTCCATGAAGCCCGCGAATCTTTCGAAGAGGTAGAGGCTGTCCGTCGGGCCGGGCGAGGCCTCGGGGTGGTGCTGGACGGAGAAGACCGGCTTGCCCTTCAGGGCGATACCGGCGTTGGTCCCGTCGAACAGGGAGACATGGGTCTCCACGATGGGGGTGGGCAGGCTGTCGCGGTCGACGGTGAAGCCGTGGTTCATGGAGACGATCTCCACCTTGCCGGTGGTCAGGTCCTTCACCGGGTGGTTCGCCCCGTGGTGGCCCTGCTCCATCTTCACCGTCTTGGCGCCCAGCGCCAGCGACAGCATCTGGTGGCCGAGGCAGATGCCGAACAGCGGCGTGCCGCTCGCCACCAGCTTCTTGATCTCCGGCACGGCGTATTGGCCGGTGGCGGCGGGATCGCCCGGGCCGTTCGACAGCAGAACACCGTCGGGGTTGCGGGCCAGCACGTCTTCGGCGGAGGTGTCGGCCGGCACCACGGTGACCCGCGCGCCGAGCGAAGTCAGCGCCCGCAGGATGTTGCGCTTCACGCCGAAGTCGAGGACCACCACCTCGTACTTGGGCACGTCGCCGGCCATGGCGTATCCGCCGTTCCAGTCCCACAGGCCCTCGTCGTATGTGAACGGCTGCAGGCAGCTGGCGTCTTTGGCGAGGTCGAGGCCGACGAGCCCGTCCCAGGCCTTCGCCTTGGCGACCAGCGCCTCGAGGTCGAAGGCGCCGTCGGGCGAGTGGGCGATGACGCCGTGCGGCATGCCCTTTTCGCGGATCTTGCGGGTCAGCGCCCGGGTGTCGACGCCGGCCAGGCCGACAACGCCGCGGTGGGCCATCCAGGTCTCCAGGTCGGCGTCGGCGCGCCAGTTGGCCGGCCGGGTGGGCACGTCGCGGAATATCGCGCCGCGGGCCGCGGTCTCGGCCGAGCCGGACATCTGCTCGATGTCCTCCACGTTGGTCCCGACGTTGCCGACGTGGGGGAAGGTGAAGGCGACGATCTGGGCCATGTAGGATGGATCGGTCAGGATCTCCTGGTAGCCGGTCATGGCGGTGTTGAAGCACACCTCGCCGACAGCCTCGCCCACCGCGCCGACGCCGACCCCTTGCAGGATGGTTCCCTCCGCGAGCGCAAGCACGCCGGTGACGCCGGGCAGCAGATCTCGGCTCATGGATGGGCTCCTTGAATGACGGACGGTCGCAAAAAGGCGGGCAAAGGTGAACCCCCGCCCGCCGCACAAACGGCCGAGTAGCTAATGACTCGCGTCCCCGCGGTCAATGCGGCCCGGACACGACGCTTCGATGTCACAGGCCGAGCGGCCCGCGCGTCCTAGGCGCGAATGACCGGAGACTGCCGATGTCACGCCTAATCGCCCTGGGTCTTGGCCTGATTTTGAGCGCCAATGGCCTCTTCCAACTGGCGGCCCCGCTCGCCTGGTACGACGCCGTGCCCGGCGTGGTGACGACGGGGCCGTTCAACGCCCACTTCGTCCGCGACATCGGCGCGGCCTACTTCGTGGCGGGAGGGGGCCTGATCGCCTTCGCCCGTTTCCCAAGCGAGGCGCGCCCGGCGCTCTACGCCTCGGCGGCCTTCCTCACGCTGCACGCCGCCATCCACGTGTTCGACGCCGTCTGCGGCCAGCGCCCGCTGCAGGACACGCTGCGCGACTTCGCCGCCGTCCACCTCACCGCCCTGATCACCCTGTCGCTGGCGCTCGCCGCCGCGCCGAACAAAGGACCCCGCCATGCTTAGAACCTTCCTGATGCGCCAAATCGACCGCTTCGAGCGGACCTGGGGCTATGACGCCAGCTACATGCGCCACCTCGCGCGCACCGCGCCGAAGAGCTTCCTGAAATTCGGCTTCGTCAGCACGCTGGCGGACTCCAAAGCCGCGCCGGCCGAGGCGCTAGCGGCGGCTGGTATCGCCGGCACGCTCGCCGAGGACTGCGGACCGTGCGTGCAGATCTCGGCCGACATGGCTGCGGCGGCCGGCGTGGCGCCGCAGGTGCTGCGCGCCATCCTGGCCGGCGACGTGGGGCAGATGGGCGAGCCGGGGGCCCTGGCCTGGCGATTCGCCCAGGCCAGCCTGGCCCGCGACATGGAGGCCTGCGATCCGCTGCGCGACGAAATCGTCCGCCGCTGGGGCGAGGCCGCGCTCACCGCCATCTCGCTGCAACTCACCGCGGCCAGGATGTATCCGACGCTCAAGTACGCGCTCGGCTACGGCAAGGCCTGCTCGCGGGTGGTGGTCGACGGCGTCGCCGCGCCGGTCGCCCATCCGGCGCTGGCGGCTTAAGGTCGGAAGCCATGGATCCTGTCCGAACCGCCGAGTTCGAAGCCCAGCGCGGCCGGCTGCAGCGGCTGGCCTACCGGATGCTGGGCTCGATCGGCGACGCCGAGGACGTGGTGCAGGACGCCTGGCTGCGCTGGACCCGAGCCGGCGACGAGATCGCCGATCCGGCCGCCTGGCTGGTGCGCGCGACCACAAGGCTCTGCCTCGACCGGCTGCGAGCGGTCAAGGCGGAGCGGGCGGCCTACCGCGGCCCCTGGCTCCCTGAGCCGCTGATCGAGCCGTTGCCCGAGGATCCGCTGGAGCGCGCCGAGGACGTGTCTGTGGCCTTCCTGCTGGCCCTGGAGCGGCTGTCGCCGCTGGAGCGAGCGGTGTTCCTGCTGCGCGAGGCCTTTGACGAAGACTATGGCGCGATCGCCGAAGCGCTAGGCCGCAGCGAACCCGCGGTTCGTCAGTTGGCCGCCCGGGCCAAGGCGCATGTCCGTGAGGCGCGGCCCCGCTACGTCGTCGATCAGGCCCAGGGCGAGCGGCTGGCGCAGGCCTTTCTGGCCGCCGCCGCCACCGGCGACGCCAGCGGTCTCTCCGCCGTGCTGGCACAGGACGCGGTGATGGTCACCGATGGCGGCGGCAAGCGAGTGGCGGCGCTACGGGTTCTGGTCGGTCGCGAGGACATCGCCGACTTCTTCCGCCGGATCGCCTGGCGCAATGGCCCTTATGGGCCGCTGGTGAAGGGCGTGCGGCTGGCGAGCGTCAACGGCTGCCCCGGCGTGGTGTTGGACCTGCAGGACGGGCCGCAGACCGTGGCGTTGGAGCCCGACGCGGAGGGCCGCATCGCGGCGATCTACGTGGTGCGCAATCCGGAGAAGCTAGGGCACGTCTCGGCGGGGTGACGTGGCTGGGACCATCGCGCGCTTGAGCTGACCGCTCCAGCGCCGCACCGCGGCGACCACGGACATCATCATGACGAAGGCGAACACCGCGAACCAGAACAGCTCGCGGACGCGCCCGTCCATCGTGTGTTGCACGTCTTCCGGTGAGCGGCCGCCGAATCCCGCGCCCGGCCGCAAACCGAAATAGTCCAGCGCCGCCATGACGGCGGCGGTGATGATCAGAGCGCCGGCGAGACGCAGCCACATGGCCATGCGTGAAGTCTCCCTACTCGTGGAGAGCTTCGCCATTGTAGCAGGGCCTGCTGCGGGTGCGAATTAAACCGTGAGGCGCCGCGGACGATTTGCGCCGCGGCCGTTTGCGGCTAAAGGCGAATCGTCGGCGCAGGTCCAGACTGGGCGCGGCTGCGGTGAGGCGGAGGCGGCGAAGCGACCGTGCGTTTTGACGAGCGGTTCCTGGACGAGGTCAAATCCCGCCTGCGCCCGTCGGACGTGATCGGCAAGACGGTGAAGCTGCGCAAACAGGGGCGCGAATACGTCGGCCTCTCGCCCTTCAACAAGGAGAAGACGCCCTCCTTCTACGTCAACGACGACAAGGGCCAGTTCTTCGACTTTTCGTCGGGCAAGACCGGCGACCTGATCACCTTCCTGCAGGAGACCGAGCGGCTCACCTTCACCGAGGCCGTCGAGCGGCTCGCCGCCGAGGCCGGCGTTCCGCTGCCGGCGGTGGATCCGCGCGCCGCCGAGCAGGAGCAGAAGCGGCAGGGGCTGGCGGACTGGCTGGAACTGGCGGCGCAGTGGTTCGAAGCCGAGCTGCGCCGCCCGGTCGGCCGCGACGCCCGCGCCTATCTCGAGCGGCGCGGCCTGCCGGAGAGCGAATGGGCGCGCTTCCGCCTGGGCTTCTCGCCGCCGGGGCGCACGGCGCTCAAGGACTATCTCGTGACCAAGGGCGCGCGGCCGCCGGCGCTGGTCGAGGCCGGGCTGCTGATCGCGCCGGAAGACGGCGGCGCGGCCTACGACCGGTTCCGCGACCGCATCATCTTTCCGATCACCGACCCGCGCGGCCGCATCGTCTCGTTCGGCGGCCGGGCGTTGGATCCGCAGGCCCGCGCCAAGTACCTGAACGGGCCGGAGACGAGCGTCTTCCACAAGGGCGCGAACCTCTACGGCCTGGCCGAGGCGCGGAAGATGCTGGCCGCCGCCCCGAGCAGCGAGGCCCCGCCGCTGGTGGTGGTCGAAGGCTACATGGACGTGATCGCCTGCCAGCGCGCCGGCGTCCCCGCCGTCGCGGCCATGGGAACGGCGCTTGGCGAGGAGCAGATGGAAATGCTCTGGCGCCATCATCCTGAGCCCACGCTCTCGTTCGACGGCGACCGCGCCGGCCGCCAGGCGGCGGCGCGCAGCATGGATCGCGCCTTGCCGCTGCTGAAGCCCGGCAAAAGCTTCAAGTTCGCCATCGTCGAGGGCGGTAAGGACCCGGACGAGGTGTTGCGCGAGCAAGGCGCCGCGGCCCTGAAGGCCCAGCTCGCCCAGACCACGCCCTTCGCCGAGGCGCTGTTCATTCGCGAGCGCGACCTGGAGCCGCTGGACACGCCCGAGCGGCGGGCGGGCTTCAAGGCGAGGCTGCGAACGGCCGCGGGGCACATCGCCGACAAGGACCTGAGCCAAGCCTATCGCGACGATCTCCTGCAGCGCTACGACGCCCAGCTGGCCGCCGCGCGGCCGCAGCGGCGCAACGACGCCGGAGGCGGCTGGCGCGAATCGGGTCGCGGCGGATCCCACTGGCGTGGCGGTCAGGCCCCGCCGCAAGGCTCCACGGCGGAAGGCAAGGCTGCGGCAAAACGCCTCTCTTCCAGGCTCAACCCGCAGGCCTCGGCGCTGGTGTTGACGGCGATCCACAATCCCACGGTTCTCGACGAGGAACTGGACGCCCCGTTCACCGCGACGGGGTTCGGCGAACCGGAGATTGCCGAATTGGTTAGGGAAATCATTCGGCTTCGTCTGGAAGCCGACCATCTTGACACGGGCGGCCTACAACGCCATCTGGCCTCGTGCGGATTTAGCGCGCTGTTGACAGACATCGAAAGGGCCGCTGCGACTTCGGGCGCGCCCATGATCAAAGAAGATGTCTCCCTCAATGCGCGGAGATCCCAGTGGTCGCGTGGCTTCGCCGCCCTGGCACGGGCGGCGGCGCTGGATGACGCCATCGGCGCCGCCAAGGGAGACCTGCGCGGACGAGACCAGATGGCAGCATTCGAGCGCCTGAAGGCGGAGCGTGACGCACTGAAACGCGCGATCAGAACGGGAACGATTTGGACGGAAGACGGGTCGTAAGGTCGCGGGGCCTTAGCGTTTCGTCGACCAAACACAACTTTCGGCGCGCGCCTTGCAAAGGGCGCGTGAACGGACCTCGGAGAACTCGATGAGCACCAATACGGCCGAAGCGGAAACTCCGGAAACCACGGGTAGCGATGGTCCGCTGCTCGACCTGACGGACGCCGCGGTCAAGAAGTTCATCAAGCAGGCCAAGGCCCGCGGCTACGTCACCATGGACGAGCTGAACAAGGTTCTGCCGTCCGAGGAGGTCACCTCCGAGGCGATCGAAGACACCTTGGCGATGCTCTCCGAAATGGGCGTCAATGTGGTCGAGGCCGAAGAGGACGCCGAGGGCGGCGAGGTCGCCGTCCGCGAGGAGTCGGCGGTCGTCGAGACGACCAAGGAGCCGGCCTACGACCGCACCGACGACCCGGTGCGCATGTACCTGCGCGAGATGGGCTCGGTGGAGCTACTGTCGCGCGAAGGCGAAATCGCCATCGCCAAGCGTATCGAGGCCGGCCGCGACACCATGATCCGCGGCCTCTGCGAAAGCGCCCTGACCTTCGAAGCCATCATGGTGTGGCGCGAAGAGCTCGGCAGCGGCCGCATCCTGCTGCGCGAAGTGATCGACCTTGAACAGACCTACGGCGGCCAGGTGCAGGCCGCGACCGACATGCCTGCCGAAGCTGAAGCCGAGTCCGAAGGCGAGGGGGAGGCGGAAGCCGGCGCCGAGGGCGAGGGCGAAGGCGAGAACGAAGACGATTTCGACGACGGCGCGGGTCCGACCATCAGCGCCATGGAGGCCGAGCTTCGCGAGGGAGTGATGGCCACGCTCGACGCCATCGCCGGCGAGTTCGAGAGCTTCCGCCTGCTGCAGGAGAAGCTGGTCGGCGCGAAGCTGAAGGGCGAGGATCTCTCTACTGCGGATCGCGGCGCGTACGAGACCGCGACCACCACCATCGTTCAGCACCTCAAGACGCTGAAGCTGAACAACAACCGCATCGAGGCGCTCGTCGAGCAGCTCTATGCGATCAACAAGCGCCTGATGGGCCTCGAAGGCCGGCTGCTGCGCCTGGCCGACAGCTACGGCATCAGCCGCGCCGAGTTCCTCAAGGCCTACTTCGGTTCGGAAATGCGCCCGGACTGGTCCGCCCAGGTCAAGCCGCTGGGCGTGCGCTGGACCAAGTTCGTCGAGAACGACGCCGGCCAGGTCGGCGACATCCGCTCGGAGATCGCGCTGCTAGCCCAGGAGACGGGCGTTCCGATCGACGACTACCGCCGCATCGTCCAGACCGTGCAGAAGGGCGAGCGCGAGGCGCGTCAGGCCAAGAAGGAAATGGTCGAGGCCAACCTGCGCCTGGTGATCTCGATCGCCAAGAAGTACACTAACCGCGGCCTGCAATTCCTTGATCTTATTCAGGAAGGAAACATCGGCCTGATGAAGGCGGTCGACAAGTTCGAGTACCGCCGCGGCTACAAGTTCTCGACCTACGCGACATGGTGGATCCGTCAGGCGATCACCCGCTCGATCGCCGACCAGGCCCGCACCATCCGGATCCCGGTGCACATGATCGAGACGATCAACAAGATCGTCCGCACCTCGCGCCAGATGCTGCACGAAATCGGTCGCGAGCCGACGCCGGAGGAACTCGCCGAAAAGCTCGCCATGCCGCTCGAGAAGGTGCGCAAGGTGCTGAAGATCGCCAAGGAGCCGATCAGCCTCGAGACGCCGATCGGCGACGAGGAAGACAGCCATCTGGGCGACTTCATCGAGGACAAGAACGCGATCCTGCCGATCGATGCGGCGATCCAGTCCAACCTGCGCGAAACCACCACGCGGGTGCTGGCCTCGCTAACGCCACGCGAAGAGCGCGTCCTGCGCATGCGCTTCGGCATCGGAATGAACACCGACCACACCCTCGAAGAGGTCGGGCAGCAGTTCAGCGTGACCCGCGAGCGGATCCGCCAGATCGAAGCCAAGGCGCTGCGCAAGCTCAAACACCCGAGCCGCAGCCGCAAGCTGCGCAGCTTCCTGGACAGCTGAGGCCGAGATGCTCCCCCTCGGAGGAGCGCCTCTTCACGGCCAAGTTGCGCCGCTCGCCCGGCGCACTATCCTGCGGCGCGGGAGGCTTGATGGCGCAGGAGCAAGGACCGTGGAACGATCGGCCCCGGGCGGGTCTGACGTTGTGGCTCTGCTTTTGCGCAGCGCTGGCGGGACTGGTGTTCGCGCTCGCGCGCGCCTTCCCCGAGGCCGTCGCCGACCGCCACGATTGGTTTTCGGTCGCCTACACAACCGGGTTCGCGGTGGTGCTCGCGGCGGGCGCCTTCCGTGCGGGCCGGCGCCTGCGACCGCTGCACCTGCGCTACGCCACGATCTGGATCGGCATCGTCGCGCTCCTGGCGATCGGCTACACCTACCAGGACGACCTGAAGGAAGCGGGGCGGCGCCTGCGCGTAGCCGCCAGCGGCGGCGATCCGGTGGCGCTCGCGGATCACGAGATCGTCGCGCCACGTGGGCCAGATGGCCACTTCTGGGTGGTGTGCCGGGTGAACGGCCAGCGCGTGCGCTTCATAGTCGACACCGGCGCCAGCGACACCGTGCTCAGTCCCGAGGATGCGACCCGCATCGGCATACCGGTCGGGTCGCTGACCTTCGACCGTGAGGCGATGACCGCGAACGGCCTTGGCTACGGCGCCGTCTTCAGCGCGGATCGGTTCGAGGTCGGGCCCATCGCATTCTCCAACTTCCCCATCGTCGTGAACCGCGCGCCCATGGGCGCCTCGCTGCTGGGCATGACCTTTCTCAAGCGGCTGGAGTCCTTCCACTTCGAAGGCGACCGGCTGATCCTGCGGCCCCACGCGGGCGCGGCATGAGGCGCCGTCGCCGCATCGTCGCGATGGCTCTGGCTTTGGCGGCCATATCGCTGCCAGCCGCCGCCCAGCAGCCGACCTCCCAGGTCGAAAAGCAGCGTGCGGCGGTGCTGCAGGCCTACGGCGGCGCCTACCAGGGACCGCTGACGGCCTATGTCGCGCGGGTCGGCGAGCGCATGGCCCAGGCGGCAGGGCAGGGCGGCCGCTGCCGGTTCACCGTGCTTGATACGCCGGTCGTCAACGCCATGGCCGTGCCGCCGGGGTGCGAAATCTACATCACCCGCGGGCTGCTGACGCTGATCCGCGACGAGGACGAGTTGGCCGCCGTGGTCGGCCACGAGGTGGGCCATGTGGCGGCGAATCACGCCGGCCGCCGCCAGACCCGAACAGCGGTCACCGGCATCGGCGCCTTGATCCTGGGCGCGGTCACCGGCTCCAGCACCGTCGCCAACATCGCCAGTCAGGTCGGCCAGCTCAACGTGCTCAGCTATTCCCGCGACCAGGAGTACGACGCCGACCGCCTGTCCGTCGGCTACCTGACCAGCGCCAGCTACAGCGCCTACGGGCTGCCCGACATGCTGTCGGCCCTGCAGGCGAACGACCAGGTCGAGGCGCTGGACCGCAGCAATGACGCCAAGGCGACGCCCGTGTGGTCGCGCACCCACCCGCTGACCGGCGCCCGCATCGCCCGCGCTGTCGCCGGCGCTCGCGCCGCGGGGCCACGGCGGCCGCCGCCCCGCGCGCCCGACCCCTACCTGGCCGCGGTGGACGGCCTCACCTACGGTGACGACCCGGCCCAAGGCGTGGTGCTGGGCCGCCGTTTCCTGCATCCCGACATCGGCGTAGGCTTCACCGCTCCGGAAGGCTTCCAGCTCGCCAACAGCCCCTCGGCGGTGACGCTGCAGGGGCCGGGCGGTCAGGTCGCGCAGTTCGCCGGGGGCGGCCGCGGCGGCGATCTGTCGGACGACGCCAACGCCGTGCTGCGCCAGGTCACGGGCCAGGCGCAGGTGGCGGCGGGCGAGCCGCAGCGGACGCGGATCAACGGCCTCGAAGCCGTGGTCCTGCCGGCCCAGGCCCGCACCAGCCGCGGCGACGTCGACGTGACGGTCGCCGCCTACGCCGTCGGCGCGCGGCCCTACTACTTCGTGACCATGGCGCCCTCGGGCCAGGGCCGCGCCTTCGACGGCCTGATCGGCTCCATGCACCGGTTGAGCGATGCCGAGCGCGCCGAGGCAAGGCCGCGCCGGGTCCGCGTCGTCACAGTGCGGCCCGGCGACAGCGTCGACACCTTCGCCGCGCGGATGGCGGTCCCCGATCACTCGCGCGAACGTTTCCTCGCGATCAACGGCCTGCAGAGCGGCGACGTGATACGGCCCGGCGACCGGGTGAAGATCGTCAGCCTGCCTTGAGGCGGCGCTGGACGGGGCGCGGCGCCAAGCGCAACGTCAGGCCTGTCACGATGTAACAGGGATTGTACCATGGTGAGCTTGGCCTTCGCCCTGCTGCTCGCCGCGGCCTCGCCGGAAGCGGCTCCGCCAGTCCAAGCCGCAGCGCCGGCCGCGCCGCCCGCCGCGGCTCAGGAGCCTGCCAAGAAGAAGCACTCGCAATCTGACGTGATCTGCCAGGACGTGACGCCGCTCGGCACGCGTTTCAGCAAGCGGGTCTGCACCAGCCGCGCCGACCTGGAAGAGCGCAGCCGCCGCGACCAGGACTTCATCCGCACCATGCGCACGGCGCCGACCCCGAACAACTGAACCGCTAGAGCGCGTCAGGCGAAAGTGGGGGCCGGTTTCGCAGCCCGACGCGCTCTAAACCTTTGAATCGACCCTTCTTGCCCGGATCGGGTTGATTCAACCCGATCCGGGAAGGATCTAGTGCGCCACACCTCGGGCGTAGAGGAAGAACGACCAGACGATTTCGAAGGCGATCAGCAGCACGATCACCACTTCCAGCCGATGCGCGCGTTCGGTATCGATGAGGTCGGTGATCAGCCTGGCCGTCTGGCCGATCAGGTTGAGCTTGCGGTCGAGGATCTCCGCCCGCTCGATCAGCTCGTACTCGTCCTCCAGGCGTGCGTAGAGGCGCTCCAGGTCCGGCCGGTCCCACAGCAGGTCGGGTTTCTCGCCGACGGCGACGCGGCCGGAGACGCGGTGCTGCACCAAGAGGCCCTGGCCCAGCAGCCGCATCATCGGCCGGCGGCCTCCGGGCCTGCGGGCATGCTCGGCGAGATGCCGCGCCCAGGGCTCGATGGCGTCCATCACCTTGGCGACCTCTCGCTCGTCGTGGGCCAGCGCGGCGCTCTTGGCCAGAGCATCGGCGACGACCAGCATGCGCTCGGGCGAGAAGTCGGCGACACGCACCACCCCGTCGGGGTCGGCGCCTTCCTCCCGTCCGTCGAGCGCCGCAAGCCGGATCGTCTCTTCCTCATGTAACGCGATGGGGTTGACCACGCGATCCGCGCAGCCCCGAAGCACCTGGTCCTCGGCCAGCGGATCGAGGCCGATCAGCACCACCACGCCGTAGCGAAACACCACTGCCATGCCGCCGGCGTCACCGACCCGAAAGGCGAGCGGCGTCACCGACAGTGCGTCGCGGCGCTCGAGCCCGAGCGTGTCGATCCGCTCGCCCAGCAGCACGGCGCGGGCGGTCAGCGGTAATAGGCGGGCGTAGGCGTCCTGGGCCATGGCCCGAGCATAGCGCAGAACGGTGACAGGGCTGTCAGGTGCGGACCCGACTGGTCGGAGCTCGACCAGGCCTCCGCCGCGGCGGAGCCGGCGCCTGCGCCCGCCGCGAGCCGCCGATCAGGCCGCCGGCGTCGGCGGTTCGCTCGGTGGTCAGGGCCACGACGTGACCGTCGAGCAATGGGGGCGGTGAGACGAAGTCGCCGGCGATCGCCACCTGCAGGATCTGGCGGCGGCCGTCGGTGAGAACGCGCGTCACGCCGACCCAGCCGCTGGTGACCAGCCGCGCCGGCTCGTCCGACGACATGATCGGGTCACGCGCAGCATGCACCCGCACGCCTCCCAGTTCACGGCTGATCGTCTCAAGGTCGATCGAAGATTCGGCTGAAGCTGGACAGCTTAGCCGCGAATGCGTCGGGCTGAACTGTGAGCACCGCTGATTGAATCGATAAGGCCGATACCCAAGCGGCGCCGTCGAAGTGCGAGCTCCTTCAGATGTCGACGACGATCTTCGAGAAGTGTGCGCCGCGCTCCTGCCGGCGGAAGGCTTCAGCGAGCTCGGCCAGTGGGAAATGGCTGTCGATCACCGGCTTCATCCCATTGGCGTCGATCGCCCGGATGTAGTCGAGCTGGTCGCGGCGGCTGCCGACCGTGAGGCCGATCAGGCGCTGCTGCTTGGCCATCAGCAAGGCGGTGGGAATCTCGCCGGAGCGCCCTGCGAGCACCCCGATCAGGGCGATGTGGCCGCCGACGCGGGCGGCCGCGAATGACTGAGGCAGGGTGCCCGCCCCGCCGATCTCGACCACGTGGTCCACACCTCGCCCGCCGGTCAGCTCCCGCGCCGCTGTTCCCCACTTGTGCTCGGACTTGTAGTTGATCAGGTGGTCGGCGCCGAGCTGGCGCATCCGCTCCAGCTTCTCGTCCGACGAGGAGGTGGCGATCACGGTGCAGCCCGCCGCCTTGGCGATCTGCAGCGCCAGCACCGAGACGCCGCCAGTTCCCAGCACCAGCACGGTCGAGCCGGCCTTGAGGCCGCCGTCGACGATCAGGGCGCGCCAGGCGGTGACGCCGGCGCAAGTGATCGTCGCGCTCTCGGCCGGGGTCCAGCCCTTGGGCGCGCGGGTGAAGGAGGTCTCGGGGGCGACCACGACCTCGCGGGCGTAGCCGTCGATCCCGTCGCCCGGCACGCGCTTGAAGCCGCGATCGGGGCTCGCACCGTCCAGCCAGTCGGGGAAGAAGGTGGTGACGACCTGATCGCCCGGCGCGTATTCGGTGACGCCATCGCCGACTTCCAGCACCTCGCCGGCGCCGTCGGACATGGGGATGCGGCCATCCTCGGTCGGGATGAAGCCGGTCACCACGGCGTAGTCGTGATAGTTCAGAGAGGTCGCGCGCAGCCGGACTTTTATTTCCCCGCGGCCCGGCGCGCCGGGCTCCGGCATGTCCACGAGTTTCAACGTCTCGAGGCTGGCGGGGTTTGCGACGCGGATCGCCTTCATTCGAAAGTCTCCCTGAACGGCTTCTTCAGCCGCAAACGCCGTGGGCGGGTCGGCTTGTCAAGGCGGCTGCGATCGTCGATGAGTGCCCGCCGCGATTGGAGGGGTGCATGGCGAAGCTGAGCGACGCGGCCTGGCGGCTCGACCTGGCGGCCTATCCGCACGTGATCGAGATGCGCGGCGCCTACACCGACGTCGACAGCAATCAGCACCTCAATAACGTTGCTTTCGCCCGCTTTTTCGACGAGGGCCGGGCGGCGATGAACATGACGGTGTTCGGCGAAGACGCGATCGTGCGCCCGTCCCCCGCCCAGCAGCTGCTCTATGTGACGGTGGCGATCGAGTACCTCGCCGAAGGCCGCTATCCGGGCTTGCTGACGGTCGGCACGGCCATCTCCCGGATCGGCGGTTCGTCGTTTGGCGAGGCAGGGGGCCTGTTCCAGGACGGGCGTTGCATCGCGTTGTGCGAGGCGGTCAACGTGTTCGCGCGGAACGGCCGTCCGGAGAAGCTGCCGGCCGACATCGCAGGCGCGCTCAAGGCGCTGCAGCCCAAAACCTGAACGCCGCTACCGCCAGCCGTAGTTAAAGCTGATCGAGATTCGCTCGGATTTGGCGGTGTTCACCGGCACCTCGTGCCGCAGCCAGCTCTCCCACAGGAAGACCGTGCCGGGCTTGGGCTGCATGTAGACGAAGGCCCGGCGGTCCTCGTCGGCGTCGGCGCGGCGCGGCGGCGCGGCCATCATCATCGCCAGCCGCGGGTCCTCGAACTTCAGCGCGCTCGCGCCTTGCGGCAGCAACACGTAGACGGTGCCCGACAGCACGCTGTGTGGGTGGATGTGGCCGGTGTGCGCCGCCCCGGGCTTGAGGATGTTGACCCAGAGGCTATCGAGTTTCAGCCGCCCGCCGCCCAGGTCGTACTGCAGCGCTTCGGCGAACGCAGCGGCGTGGCGGTCGAGCTTGCGACGCAGCTGGTCGAACACGCTGGCGCGCTGCGGCAGGTCGCCGAGCGAGGCGTAGGAGGTGTAGCCGCCGTAGTTGTGCGCCTTGCACCAGGCGCGCCCCGCCCGGTCTTCCGCCGCCAGCATGCGGCAGGCGCCCTCGAGCTCGGCGACGAAGGCGTCGAAGTTGCGCTCGGCGGCGAGGCTCGCTTCGTAGATCGGCGTCGGAAAGAGGGTGTGCAGCGCCATGCCCTGCGGCTAGCGGCGCCGGACGCTGGAGTCAAAGCCGCGAAGGCCGGCATGGACGCGCTCGGCCGCTCGGCTTAGGTCGGTAGGGTCATGAACCATGCACCCGCTCCCCTCGAGGCCGATCCTGCCGCCATTGTCGCTGGCTTCGAACGTCGCGCGCGGCGCTACGAGACGCCTTGCGGCGAGCACGGCGTGGCGGTGTGGCGCGCGTGGGGCGATGGGCCGCCGGTTCTGCTGCTGCACGGCTCGCACGGCGCCTGGTCGCACTGGATCCGCAACATCGACGCGCTGGTCGCCGCCGGCCGCACGGTCTGGGCTCCGGACCTGCCAGGGTATGGCGAATCCGACCTCCCGCCCGTCGAGGAGCACGTCGGCCTAGCGGCCGTTCTGGCGATCGGCATGCGGCGGCTGATGACCGCGGCCCTGCCGGTCGACGTGGTCGGCTTCTCGTTCGGGGGCGTGCTCGCCACCCATCTGGCCGCCCTTTATCCCGACCTGGTTCGGCGTTTGATCCTGGTGGACGTCGGCGGTCTGGGAACGCCGGTCGGCCCGATCCACATGGAGCGGGTGCGCGGGCTGGAAGGAGAGGCGAAGCGCGCGGCGCTCCGCGCCAACCTGCTTGGCCTGATGCTGCACGACCCAGCCTCGGTCGATGAGCTCGCGCTGCATATGCAGGTCGAGAACGGCTTTCGCGGGCGGTTGAAGCCGGCGACCTTAGTCACGCCGGATCGCCTCATCGAGGCGTTGCCGCGCGTCGAGGCGCCGGTCGACGCGATCTGGGGCGAATATGATCGTCCCCACCCCGAACCCCATTCACAGGAGGCGGTCCTGCGCCGCTTCAAGCCTGATCTTGAGTTCCGGGTCGTCCCCGGCGCCGGGCACTGGTCGATGTACGAGCGGCCGGACGCATTCAATCACGCGTTGCTCGAAATGCTGGCGAAATCGCCGAGACCGCGCCTCGGTTGAACAATTTCCGGGCGACCTTCAGGTTCAAATCGCGTCCTGAGCGTGCAATTTAGAATCAATCCTCTCGGTTGCAGTCCCGGGGCAGGGCTATTCGCCTGCGCCGAAGAATACGCCGCCCTGACGTGACGGCTCTCCGCCCCTGCCGCGTGTCTTCGGAAAGCCTGCCCAGCAGTTGGGACGTACTCGCGTCGCCATCCAAATGCGCCTGAGGCATCCTTTACTTGAGTTCTGAGATATGGTCTGTTTTGGGACAGTGTCGAAGAACGGCTCCCACTCGGGGCGGGGCGTCAAGTAATAGTCTATTATACGATTTTTATTTTAAGACTGAACAGTGGGCTCTCAGGCCCTGCGGAAGTCACATAGAACCTTGGCATTGGGGTGGTTGAATAGCGTCGGCGCGTTTCCATTGGACTACAAGGTCCATCGGGCGATCTGAAACAAGCCGGCGTGTAGAACTTCGTTAATCGTCTTTCTCAACCCCAGATTAGGCCCCGCCGGGGCAATTAATAAGTGTGGCGGAATTTGGGAGGCGCGGGGTGAATTCACAGATGCGCTCGCAGTGTGCAGTGCCGATTACCGTGGAGCCGCTTCAGCTCTCGGCGGGCTCGCTGCTGCGCCCTTCGCGGCCTGACCAGGCGTCCGCTTTCGGCGGCGCGCTGGCGTTCGATCTGGAAGGCGAGCACACCTCCCGCGACACGTTCCCGCGCTGGTCCGCGCGTCGCACCCTAGCGTTCATCCTCATTTCGAACAGTCTGCTCTGGTGGGGCATACTGCACGCCGTGCACGTGTTTCGTTGATCCGCGCCGACGCCGCCTAGACGATCCGCCTTTTCAGCCGACCGACGATGATTTAGGCGCCAGAAGCCGGCGCAGCGACTTGCGGCGATGCGCGTAGGTCATGATGCGCTGGGACGGCCCTTCCAGCCTTAGGCACGTCAAAGCCCCCGAGTAGTAAGCCCCGGAATCGATGCAGATCCGTTGCTCGCCGAGACGCTGTTCGCCCGGCGTGTGGCCATGCACGACCACCCGATCAAAGCGTTGAGCGTCCGCGTTGAGGAACGGCTCCCGGATCCAGAGCAGGTCGCGTTCGCTCTGTGCGGGCATGCTCACGCCCGGGCGCAGGCCGGCGTGGACGAAGACGTAGTCGCCCACCTCCACGTAGAGCTCCATCGTCCGCAGGAGCGCCAGGTGCCGCGCGCCGAGCGCGGCCTCGAACGCGTCGCGCGCGTCGCTCAGCCGGTCGAGCGGCCCGAGATGGACGCCATAGGACGCGAGCGTCTGGCGGCCGCCGAGGTCAAGCCAGGCTCCCCCGGCCTCGGGCGCGCGGAGAAACTCGAGGGCGAGCTGCTCGTGGTTGCCCTTGAGCACACGAACCTCGATCGCTCGATGCGCCTTGAGCTCGAGCACGGCCTCGACGACCTCGCGCGAGTCCGGGCCGCGGTCGATGAGGTCGCCGATGAACAGCAGGACGGGCGGTTCGCCGCCCGGGTCCCGTGCGACCATCTCCTTGAGGATCAGCGTGAGCAGCCCGTCCAGCAGGTCGCGGCGGCCATGGATGTCGCCGATCGCATAGACCAGCCGGCCGTCAGTCGAAGGCGGCGCCTGCGAGGCCTCGCTCGCGCTGGGGCGGCGTTTGAAAAAGGAGTGTCTCAGGAGCTCGGCTCCAGAACTTGGTCTGCGCCCAAGGTCAGTATCATTGCAAAGCGCCGGCCTGTCATCCGCTCACAGGCCCCAGATATAGGCCCGGAATGTTAAAGGGCGCTTGTCGGCGTCGACGCGGAAGCGGAGCCATTCTTTCGGCCGCGTAAACCCTTTGTTTTCCAGCCTGGTAAACGAAGTGGAATGAGAGCTGGTTCATGATTGGGGCATGATTATGATCTCCCTCCACCAGATCGCGCGTGCGGTCCTGGTCCTCGTCGTCGGCGCGCTGACTCTGCTCGCCTTCGAGGCGCCAGAGCTGCTGAACGCAGGCGATCTCGCGGTGACCGTCGGCGCGCGCGTGGCGGCCCTCTATGTGCTGACCGCGGTGGTGTACCTGGCCTTCCCCACGCGGCGGCGTGTGGACCTGACCTGCTTCGTCATCTTCGCCAGCTGGGCCTTCGAGCTGCGCGGCGCGGCGGGTCCCTATGACTTGCTCGCAGCCAAGCTGGTCGGCGACACGCTCGGCGCCGCCGCGATGCAGATCCCCAGCTACGTCGAGCGCCTGCGGGCGCTGGACCGCAGCGGCGGAGACCTGATCGAGCGCCGCCGCTGGGCCCCCGTCGTGCGGCCGTTGAGCGCCTTTCTGGCGCTGCCGGCTCCGGCGAAGGCTCCGTTCGGCGCCGACGACCGTCGTCAGAAATAGCGTTCGCCGATCCGGATCGTGTCCCCGGGGCGCACCGGGGTTGTCGCGGTGAGGGGGGCGGAAATCTCGCGCTCGCCGGCGGCGGAGCGGATGTACACGCGCTTTGTGTTCGCCCGGTAGGTGAAGCCCGACGCTGCGGCGACCGCGTTCAGCACCGTCAGGCCGTCGGCGTAGGGATATTGCCCAGGCTTGGTCACCTCGCCGAGGATGTAGTAGGGCCGGTAGTTGAGCACCTCGACGCTGATGCGCGGGTCCCTGACGTAGCCCTGGCGCAGCGCCGTCTCCAGGGACAGCTTGAGCTCGGTGACGGAGAGCCCCCCGGCCTGCACCTGGCCGAGCAAGGGGAAGGGGAGCACCCCGCCGTCGCCGATCGCGAACTCGCCGGTCAGCGCCGGCTCGTCGAAGGTGGTGATCCGCACCTTGTCGCCGGCCCCGAGCTTATACGCCGGCGTGGCAGCGATCGCGGTTGGCGCGGGGCCGGACGCCGGGCCGGATGTGCACGCGGAGAGCACGAGGCCGATCGCGACGACAAAAGCGAGAGGGCGAAGATGTTTACGCTGCATGGTCGCTCAACCTGGGGGGCAAAGGCGTCGCTTTATAGACCGAAAATGCCCTCACGCCGGAATACCCTCTGGCAGATCCACATTCGGGCCGGTTGCGGACTCCGCGCCGCCGAAATGTAAACAAATCTTAGCAATATTGCGTGACCACCAAGATCTACCGGTTTGTCGGGAGCGGGATACGCATATGAACGGGGCTGATGTGCGGGCGCTCGCTTCCGCTCGCCGCAAGGCGGCGTGGCTGGGCTTGGTCTCCGGCGCGGCGATCGTCGCAGCGGCCCTGCCGGCTGCCGCGCAGAACGCGGACAAGCCCGTCGGCGTCGCGGATCGGCCGCGGCCCGACTATGATCCGATCGGGGAAAAGCTGGGCGCACTGCTTCTTCAGCCGCAACTTAAGGCGGACGTGATCCACGACGACAACGTGTTCGCGACCAATTCGAACACGGTGTCGGACACCTATGTGACGGTCGCGCCGCGCCTGACGCTGAAGACCGACTGGCCGCGGCATTCCCTCAGCGCGACGGCGTCAGGCCGGTTCAGCCGCTACGACAAGCTCAAGCGGCAGGACACCAACGAATGGTCGGCCGGCGCGGCCGGGCGCCTCGACGTCACGCGAGATCTCAACGTCAACGTCAATGTCGCCCATGATGACAAGGTCGAGCCGCGCAATTCGGCGATCTACGTCATCACGCCGCTGAAGCCGATCACCTACACGCGCGACTCCGGCTCGATCAGCGTGGGTCAGTCGTTCAATCATCTGAAGGTGAGCGGCACGGTCTCGGCGTCGAGTTACGACTATGATGCGTCGCGGGACGTGATCGGCGCCCTCCTCGATCAGAGCTACCGCAATCGCACGGAGACGGGCGTGAAGGCGCGCGTCGCCTATGGCGTCAGCCCGATGACCTCGTTCTTCGTCGAGGGCGGCAGAGTCCGGCACGACTACGACCATCGCACCGCGCTCGGTGAATCCCGCGATTCAACATCCACGAGCTTGCTGTTCGGCGTACAGGGCGAGATCACGCGCCTTGTTCAGGGCGAGGCCAGCATCGGCTATGCGCATTACGATTTTGCTGGGCCGTCCTATAACGACGTGGACAATTTCAACTATAACGTGCAGATTGAGTGGTATCCGACACAGCTGCTGACGATCGGTCTTGCGGGAACTCAGGTGCTCGAAGACACGCCGCTGCCGACCATTCCGGGGTACATCAGCAAGACGCTGACCCTCACCGGCGACTACGAGCTTCGGCGCAATCTGATCCTCTCGGGTCGCCTGATGGCCGGCAAGGACGACTACCAGGGCGGCCTGTTCGATCATACGGCCAATCGCTACGGCGGCTCGCTTTCGGCGCGGTATCTCGTGGCCCGAGGCGTCGGGCTGCAATTCCGCTACGATCATGAGCAGCGCAACGGTTCTGACGTCTCCGGCGCGGACTTCCGCGACAACACGGTGGGGGTTGGTGTAACGCTGGCGCGGTAGGGGGCTCTCGACAGATCAGGCGGCAGACGGCCTGCGGTGAGGTTGATGAGTATGAATGCGCTTGATCGATATCGGCGGCCGGACACCGGAGACGAACTCGTCCCGGTAACGGTCGAGGCGATCCCGCCGGAGGCGGACGACCGCATCGACCTGCGGAATCTGCTGTCGGCGTTCCGCCGACGGCTGGGGCTGTTCGGCGCGATTGTCGCCGCGCTCGTGCTGCTCGCCGTGCTCGTCACCGCCCGGCAGGCGCCGACCTACCAGGCGTCCGCGACGGTCGCGATCAACACGCGCGAAGCCCGCGTTGCGCCGGAGGACAACGGCAGCGTACTCGCTCCGCTGCCCGACAGTTCCGCCGCGGTCGACACCGAGGTGCAGGTGATCAGCTCGCGCGGGCTCGCTCAGCGGGTCGCCGACGAGCTGAAGCTGCAGAGCGATCCGGATTTCAATCCCGTGCTCGCCGCGCAGCGCGACGCGGCCAACCCCGGCCTCATCGACCGCCTGCTCGATCGCGCACCGGAGCCCGCGCCGGCCTTGCCTGCGGACAGTCCAACGGTGCGTCAGGCGATCGTCGACCGGCTGCTGAGCGGTCTGACCGTGACGCGCGTCGGCGTCACCTACGTCATCGCCATCGGCTATACGGCGGATGACCCAACGAAGGCGGCGAACATCGCCAACGCCTTCGCCAAGGAATATGTGAAGAGCCAGGTCGACGCGAAGCTGAGCGCAAGCCGCCAGGCCAACGGCTTCCTGTCCCAGCGCATTGAAGAGATCCGCCAGCAGGCGCTGGCCGATTCCGCGCAGGTGCAGCAGTATCGGATCCAGCACGGCCTGCTCAGCACCTCAGGCGCCAGCCTGACCGAGCAGGAGATCTCCGCCTACAATCAGCAGGTCGCGGCAGCCCGTGTCGAAGCGGCGGCTGATGTCGCGCGCCTGCAGACCGCGCGCCGGCAGCTCGCCAACGGGTCGAACGGCGAAGACGTCGGCGAGGCGTTGACATCCGGCGTCGTCGGCTCCCTGCGCGGGCAACGCGCCGCGATCAGCGCCAACGTGGCGCAGATGGAGCAGCGCTACGGGCCGCGGTATCCGGAGCTGTTGAAGGCGAAGAGCCAGCTCGCCGACATCGACTCCCAGATCCAGGCCGAGATCAATCGCGTGATCTCGAACCTGGAGGCCAAGTCGCGGGTGTCGCAGCAGCGCCTGTCGTCGATCTCCGGCAGTCTGGGCAGCGCACGCGGCACGCTCACCGAGAACAACCGCGCCGCGGTGGGCTTGAACGAGCTCGAACAGAAGGCGGCGGCCTCCCAGGCGCTCTACGAGAGCTATCTCAACAAGTTCAAGCAGACCGGCGCCCAGGAAGGCACCGAGCAGCCGGACTCGCGCCTGCTGTCGGAAGCCCGCATCCCAAACTTCCCGAGCTCGCCGAACTTCGTGCTCAACATTGCGCTAGGCATCGTGCTCGGCGTCGGCCTGGGCCTCGCGGCGGTGTTCGTCGCCGAGATGCTGGACACGTCGCTGACCACGTCCGACGACGTCGAGCGGCGACTGGGGCGCCGCTACCTGGCCGGTATTCCCGATGTGAGATCGGTGCCGGGCTTGCGCAGCATTTCGCCCGTCGATGCGGTGGTGCGCAATCCGACCTCGGCCTTTGCGGAGGCGTATCGCAATCTGCGCGCCTCGCTGCTCTATGGCACCTCTCGCGGGCCGGTGAAGATCGTCGCCATGGCGTCGGCGCTGCCACAGGAGGGCAAGTCGACCACATCGATCTGCCTCGCCCGCTCCGCCGCCTCGATGGGGCAGCGGGTGATCCTGATCGACTGCGATCTGCGCCGCCGGCAGCTGAACCGCTTCATCCAGCCGGGCGCGCAAAGCTTCGGCCTGCTGGACGTGCTGGCCGGCCGGGCGACCCTTGAGCAGGCCTGCTGCGAGGATCCGGTCACCCAGGCGGTCATGCTGCCGTTGAGCACCACGGAAGTCGCCGAGGAGGACCCGTTCGGCAGCGAAGCGATGGACGCTCTGCTGGAGCGGCTGCGCGAGTCCTTCGACCTGATCATCCTCGACACCGCGCCGATCCTGGCGATCGCCGACACGCGCGTTCTGGCGACCAAGGCCGACGTGGTGGTGCTGCTCGCGCGCTGGCGCAAGACCTCGGAGCACGCGGTCCGAGCGGCGATCAAGCTGCTGCCCAGCGACGTGCGTATCGCTGGCGTCGCCCTCAACCAGATCCACGTCGGCAAGCAGACCAAGATCGGCTTCGGCGACCCGGCCTACTACTTCAAGAAGTACAAGGCCTACTACAGCTGAGCGCGGGGCGCGGCTTGCTGTGCGCCATCGCGGCGGCCGGAGCGTGGGCCGCTGTGGTGGGGCGCGTTAGGGAAGGCGAATGACGCTCACCATCTTCGGCGTGCTGACGATCGTCATCAGCCTCTGGCTGATGTTCCGCGGCACTGCGCTGCAGCAGTTCACCTTCGTAATTCTCAGCTCGCTGTTGGGCGGTTCGTCGGCCATCAACCTCCCAGCGCTCGGTGGTTCGTCGATACGCCCTTTTTTGCTGGCTTTCCTGATGCTGTTCGCCCGTCTTGTGGTCACTCGGGTCGGCGGCGCATCGGCCATCCTTCGCGCCGTCAGAAAGAACGTGCTGCTGGTCTGTTTCTGCGCCTACGGCGTCATCGGCGCGCTCATCCTGCCACGGGTCTTCGCGGGCCAGGTGGATCTGGTGCCGATGCGGCCGATCACCTTGCAGTACGCCGTTGTCACGCAACTTCCGCTGGCTTTCTCAAGCCAGAATATCACCGCCGCATTCTATCTCAGCGGCACGCTGCTCGGGGTGGTTGTCGGGGACATCCTGGCTCGCCGGCCGGGCGCCCATCGCGTGGTCGTCAACACCTTCCTGCTGACGAGCTGGGCGCACATGGGCCTTGGCGTACTCGGGCTCGCGCTCAAGCTCCTCCACCATGAGGAATTGCTGAGCTTCTTCCGCAATGCGAGTTACGCCCAACTCGACAATGAGTATCGCGGCTGGATCCGGATCACCGGCGTCATGCCCGAGGCGTCGGTTTATGCCGGCTATGGGTTCATGATGCTGGTCATCACGACGGAATTCTGGTTGCGCGACCTGCGCACCAAGCTGTCGGGGTTCACCTCGCTGGCGATGGCGCTGATCCTGCTTCTGTCGACATCGAGCTCGGCGTACGTCGGGATGGCGGGATATGCGGTCGTGCTGCTGTTGCGGTGGATGATCTTCCCCGCGGGTCTAGGAACTCGGAAGGCCGTCGTGCTCCTGGCCTGCTCGATGGGAGCCGTGATCGCGTTTCTTGGGCTCGCTGTCGCCATGCCGCGCATCATGGTGCAACTGCAGGACATGCTGCATCACATGACGTTGGATAAGGCCAACAGTCAGTCGGCCTACGAGCGGGGCATCTGGGCTCGGCAGGGGCTGGACGCGTTCATGACGTCTCTCGGCCTGGGCGTGGGGCCGGGCAGCTTCCGATCCTCGAGCAGCTTGTTGGCCATCGTAGGGTCAATGGGTGTGATCGGCATCATCACCTACCTCGGCTATCTGCTGCAGGTGCTGAAGCCATGGCGCGAAAGCACCTTCAGGCCCGTCAGCAACGAGGTCCAGGCTGTGGGCGTGGCCCTGAGCTGGACCTTGATCGCCGGCCCCATTCCAGCCCTGGTTAACGCTGCATCCCCCGATCCAGGACAGAACTTCGCCATCATGGCGGCTATGACGCTGGTATGGCGCGGGGTCGCATCGCGGGCGCCGCACCGATCGCCGGCGCCCGTCGCGCGGGCGGCGCCGGAAGTGATGACCTAGGCGAGATGGGCTGCGCGCGACATCGCGAGGCTCAAGAGGCGGCGGGGGTCGCCCTTGATCACCGGCGGTGCGAGGGTCTGTCGCCGAACGTCGCCTCGCCAGCGACCCCAGAACTCCCGCTTGTACAGCGGCGTGCGGAGCGCGGCCGCGGCGACGCAGGCGAGCTGGGCGAGCGAGACGATCCGGTCGAGGAAGGTGAACCGTCCGGACGGCCCAAGCCCGACGCAGCCCGGAAACTCGATGGCGAACAGTCGGACAAGCTCTTCGATCTTGGCCTCGTAGCCCTCGTCGGGATCAAAGCCGTTCATCGCCATCAGGCGGCCAACGGGAGCGGTGTGCTTGACGCTCGCGCCGTCGAGCACGGCGAGCCGTCGCGGTTCCTGCCCCAAGATGGCGGACCAGATCACGTCGATCCCGGTTTCTGCGCCGAGCCGGAAGAGGTCCTCCACTTCGAGAAGGGCCTCGGTCTTGAAGAACGGGCACATCATCTCGACGAAGTTGACGTATCGCGCAGGGGTGAGGCCCGGGTGACGCAGGAGCGTGATGTAGCTCGTGTAGCTGTCCCAAGTCAGCGAGGGCTGCCAGAGCGACAGGCCGAGGCTCTCTCCCAGGTCGAAGCAGCGAGAAAGCGTATGGCTGTCAGCGCGGACGTCGTCATCTATGAGCGCTACGCGGGCGTACCGTTGCACGAAGTCGCGGTGTTCGCGAAGGAACGCGCCATAGCCCGCGACCTTGGCGCCCGGGACGTCGACATGGCCGAAATCGCCGCGATCGAGCGCGAGCGGAGTCGGTCCGTAGGCCAGCGCCACAAGGTCGAAGTTCTGCGGGCGCCCTGGCTGGGATAGCCAGTGGTGATGCAGCGAGCGCGGTCCGGCTCGAACGAGCACAAGGTTCGCGTTTTCGCCACTTGGCAGTTTCAATGCCGCGGTTCCCATTGTAATGAGGCCAGGGGCGCTGAGAGTAGCATATTTTGGCGCGGAAGAATCCATGATGATATTGTGGTGTTCGCCGGCGACGCTGCGTAAATTCGGATTGAGTTTGGCAGTAACGTTTTTAGCCTATGGTATTTGGGCTGAATGCATCCGGTGAAATGAGGCGAACACTGTTCATCATGTTTCATTCGATGCTTGGCAGTTGGCGTCAGCAGCAGGGAGTTGGCGCATGAGGCCGATCGATGAGATCGTGGCCTCGCAAAACTGCGTCGGTTGCGGAGCTTGCGCGTTCGCTGCGCCGCAGAGCCTCGAAATGGCCATCTCGGCGAGCGGTGACTGGCGTCCGCAAGCGACGCGTGCGCCGGAGGCGTCGGGCGAGCAGAGCTCGCGCCTGGCCGCGACCGTCTGCCCGATGGCGAGCGGGCCGCTGGAGACGGAGATCGCCGCCGGCCTCTACCCGGATTTACCCGAGGACGTCCGGATCGGTCGCTGGAAGCGAAACCTCGCCGGCTGGGTCGATGAGGGCAATTTCCGCGCCGCCGGCGGCTCCGGCGGTTTGGTCACCTGGATGCTCTCCGAGCTCCTGCGCCGTGGCGATGTCGACGCGGTGATCCACGTCAAACCGAGCGACCCGGCGGAGAACGGCTTGCTGTTCGAATACGGGGTGTCGCGCGACGCGTCCGCCGTCATCGGCGGCGCCAAGTCTCGCTACTACCCGATCCAATTGTCGGAAGTTTTGCGCGAGGTCGCGCGGACGGACTTGCGGTATGCGGTGGTCGGCGTCCCCTGTTTCATCAAGTCGATCCGACTCCTCCAGCGCAGCGGACTGCTCGACCCCGCCCGCACCCCGTTCTGCATCGGCCTGGTCTGCGGCCATCTGAAGAGCCGCTATTTTGCGGAGTATCTCGCCTGGCAAAAGGACGTGACGCCGCAAGCGTTGAGGGCCTTCGACTTTCGGCGGAAGTTGATGGATCGTTCGGCGTCGGACTACGGATTCGCGATGACCTTCGCCAGGGACGGAGCCGAGATCGAGCAGACTTGGCCCATGGCGTCTGTCGATGGTCGCGATTGGGGAGAGGGGCTGTTCAAGAACCCGGCCTGCGAGTTCTGTGACGACGTCATGGCCGAATGCGCCGACCTCGCGGTGGGCGACGCCTGGCTGCCCGCCTATGTCGCAGATCCGAAGGGGACCAACGTCGCCACCGTCCGCCACCCGCATCTGGACATGATCCTGCGCGAGGGCGAGGCGCGGCGGGCGCTGACGATGTTCGAGCTTACGCCCGACGATATCGCCCAGAGCCAGGCGGCCGGCCTCCGGCATCGACGCGAAGGGCTGGCCCACCGGCTGGCGCGCCGTGAGGCGACTGGGGGCTGGGTTCCCGCCAAACGCGTGGCGCCGGCGCTCGCGGGCGATCGCACCCGACGGCGCATCTACGATCTGCGTCTGGAGATCGCGCAGACCTCCAGCGCACTTTTTGCCGCGGCGCGGGAAGTGGGCGATCTGAGCCGTTTCGAGCGCGCGATCGCACCAGTGTTGAAGCGCTACCGCGCGACGCGCGCGCCATTGTTACAGCGCGTCCTGCGCCGGATCGCCGGCAAGGTCCGCAGGCTCAGGGCTAGGCCTTGATATTGGCGAACGCGAACAACAGTCCTCAGCGCGCCGGTGATCGCCGATGATCGGCCGGAAAGTCGCGCTGAGCTCCGCCTTGCTGGGCGGCGGGCAGATCATCGCCAAGGGCCTCGACACCATAGCCCTGGTGGTGGTGGCGCGCTTCCTGACGCCTGCCGACTTCGGCTTGGTCGCTTTGGCGTCGGCGGTGCTGCTGATCGCCAACGCCGTGACCGACCTCCCGGTCAGCGACGTGCTCGTTCAGCGCAAGGATTTGAATCCGCGCGATCTGGACGCCGCCTTCACGCTGACGCTGGCGAGAGGGCTGTTCATCGCCTTGGCGCTGCTGGTCCTTTCGGCGCCGGTCGCGGCCTTTTATCACGACCCACGCCTGGTCCCGATCCTGTGCGTGCTGGCCATCGCGCCTGCAGCGAGCGGGCTCAGCAGCCCGATGATGGTGCGCTACTCGCGCGATGTGAACTATGTGCCGCTGGCGGCCATGCAGATCGTCGGCAAGGTCGCCGCGTTCGTCGCCTCTGTCGCCGTGGCCTACGCCACCCGCTCCTACTGGGCCATCGTCGCAGGCCTGGTGGCCGCGCCCGTGCTGCCCATGCTGATGACCCACATCCTCGCGCCGTGGCGGCCGCGCCTGTCGTTCAAGGGCGCTCGCAGCATCGTGCAGTTCGCCGGCTGGGTGACGTTTTCGAGGATGATCGTCACCCTCAACCAGCAAGCCGATCGGTTCTTCGTCGGGGGCATCCTCGGTAAGACGCAGCTCGGCTATTACAGCCTCGGCAGCGATGTCGCCTCGACGGCGACCTACGCCCTGGCGGGGCCGGTGACTCAGCCGCTGTTCGCAGGGTTCGCCCGCATCCACGACGATCATGAAAGGCTGGCCTCGGCCTATCTGAAAGGCCAGCAGATGATGATGGCCTTCGTCCTGCCTGCGGGCGCCGGCCTCGCCTGCCTGGCGGCTCCGGTGGTCACCGTATTGCTCGGCGCGCGCTGGGCGCCGGTTGTCCCCGTGATCCAGTGGCTGGCGCCCGTCATCGCCCTGCAGATGCTGACGGTGCCGATACACGCCGCGTCGATGGCGCTTGGGCGGCCGCAGGTTCTCGCGCTGCGCGAGACGCTGGCGCTGGTTCTACGGCTCCCCGCCACGCTCGTTGCGGCGGCCTGGTTCGGCATCGAAGGCGCCGTTATCGCGCGCGCGTTGAGCGGCCTCGTGATCATCTGGGTCAATCTGCACATCGCCCGCAGCCTCGTCGGCCCGAGCGTCATGCAGCAGATCCGCAATTGCGGCCGCAGCCTGGGCGCCTTGGCTGCGATGACCGGGGGGCTTCTGGCGATCCAGGCCGTCGCGCCGGCCCCGACCGCTCATTGGCCGCTTGTGGCCTGGCTGGCGGCGATGGTGGCCGCGGGCGGCGCCTTGTACATAGGCGCGCATCTGGTTCTCTGGAGCCTGACGGGCCGCCCGCCCGGTCCCGAGCGTCTCGTGCTGGATGCGTCGACGAAGCTCATTCCCGCCCTGCAACGAGCCCGATCCGCATGACCGACACACCGTCCGCCCGCCCGATGCGGATCCTGATCTGCATGGTCACCCGCATGACCAATCGGGGTGTTGACGCGCTGGTCGCGTCGAAGGCGGCGGAGTTGCGCCGGACCTTCCCGGGCTGCGAGGTCGACGTGCTGACGCGCGACGTGACCGTCAACCGGCCCTTCCTGGACCTGCGGGGGATCGGCTGCGTCCAGGACGAATTCTTCGGCTGGCGTTTCAACCTGCTGCGGAAAGCGGGGCCGTTGCGCGGGCTCGTCCGCCGCACTGCGGGCAAGCGGATCGCTGCGCTGGAAGCCAGACTCGCCGGCTACGACCTCGCAGTGGTGACGGGCGGCGACAACATGAGCTCGGACTACGGCTCGCCCAGCCAGTGGTTCACGCCGCTTCGACGCCTGGCGGACGCGGGCGTGCCCTTGGTGATGCTCGGCCAGTCGATCGGGCCGTTCCGGCAGGCCGAGCATCGCGAGAGCTTCGTCGAGATGGCCAAGCGCTGCGCGCTGGTGTCGGTGCGCGAAACCGCCAGCCTCCGATACGTGCTCGACGACCTCAAGTTGCCGGAGTCGCTGGTGAAACACACCGCCGACACTGCTTTCCTCTTGGAACCGGCGCCGCACGATCTTGCGCGGAAGATGATCGCTTCGTTCGGCGTCGATCTGCAGCAACCGATCATCGCGCTGTCGGTCAGCAATGGGATCGCCGGGTTCGCGTCGGCCGCCGGCGAGCGCCATCTCGCGGCTTTGGAGCGCATGACGCGCCGCCTGCTGGCGGAGACGGACGCCTCGATCCTGGTCATCCCTCACGTCGAGGACGAGGATCCGACCAACAACGACCTCATCATTGCCGACGCGCTGATGCGGCGCATGGACTTCCACCCGCGGTTGCGGCTGGCACGCGGCTTTCTGACGAGCAACGACTTCAAGGCTATCGTCGGCTGCAGCCAGATGGTCGTCGCCGAGAGGATGCACGTGGCTATCGGCGGCCTGTCGTCGGGCGTGCCGACCTTCGTGATCGGCTATAGCGTCAAGGGGCACGGGATCATGTCGGACGTGTTTGGCGTCGACTCGCTGCAAGAAGGCCTGGTGAGGCCGTTGCAGGATTTCCTCGACGACCCGGCGACCGATGACCTGATCCTCGACATGTGGCGCGGTCGCGAACGCCTCGCCGAGAGGTTGCAGGCGCGGTTGCCGGAGATTCGGGCCCGGGCGAAGGAAAACTTCTCCGCCCTTGAAGTGCATGGCGTCGCGGCTGGAGGACGCCTTCGACGTGCGTGAGAAGGTGCTCCTCGTCTGCGCCGACCTTCACAACGTCGGCGACCTGGCGCTCCTGTTGCAGAACCTTGAGCTCGCGCGCTCAGACGGGCGACGCAAGTTCGTCAGGCGTTGGGGGCGTCCGCCGCCGGTAGTCGAAGCGCAAGTCGCGGCTGCGGGCGGAGAACTGTTCTCGGGCCGTGACGCGCTGGAAATCCTCCACGCCGCCTGGCGGGCGGACTGCCTGATAGGCGGCGGCCAACTTGTCCGTGACAACGCCTCCATCCCGAGCCTCGTTTCCCTGCTGCTCTGCACGGTGATCTCGCGTGCGAGCGGCGGCAAGGTAAGTACGCGGGGGTTGGGGGTGAGCCGCATCAGGTCGGCCGCGCGTCGCCTCCTTTGGCGGGCGGTGCTTTCGACCTGCAACGAGATCGTGGTGCGCGACGAGGCGTCCGCCGCCCATGTTCGCGATCTCGGCGTGCGGCGACGGGTCGTGGTCCGCGCCGACATGGCCTTCGCGCCGACCAGCCTGCATGCGCGCCGCGCTGCGCCGACCGAGCCGACGACGCCGGTCCTCGTGATCGCCCCCTGCATCGACGTCGGCGAAGGACGCTCCATCGACGGCGCCGCCTTCGCCAGCCTGATCCCCGCGCTGCGGGAGGCGACGCCCGGGATCAAGCTGCGGTTCGTTTGCCACGATCCGCGGCCCAGCATGGACGTGGCCGCCGCGAACAGCCTGGCGACAAGCCACCATCTGGAGGGCGCGGCCATCCTCGACGGCTACGAGCTTGGTGCGCTGCTCGACGAGTACGCGCGGGCCAGCGTCGTGGTGACCAATCGGCTGCACGCCTTGATCTTCTCGATGATCCTCGGCCGCCCGGCGATCGCCATCGATGACGGCGATCCGAAGCTCCACGCCATCTGCGAGGCTTTCCGCATTCCGGCGATCGCCCGCAATTCACAGCCCTCGCGAACCGAGCTTCGAAGCGTCATCGAGGCGGCGACGGGGTTCGACCGCGAGGCGCGGACCCGCACCCTGCGGGACCTGGGCCGGCTGGCGCTCGGCGAGGCGTGAGGGGAGGGCGATGTCGGCTCCAAGAGTTTCCTGCCTGCTGCCCGTCTACAACGGCGAGGTTTTCCTGGAGGAGGCCATCGCCTCGATACTGGGGCAGACATTCGGCGACTTCGAGATCGTCGTGGTCGACGATGGCAGCACGGACGGCACGGCGGACATCCTCGCGCGGCTGGCCAGGGCCGATCCCCGGATTCGCGTGCATCGCCAGGCCAACGGCGGAATCGTCGCGGCGTTGAACGCGGGTCTGGGACTTTGCCGAGGCGAATTCGTCGCCCGCATGGACGCCGACGACATCGCGCTTCCGGATCGCTTCGAGGTTCAGGTCCGCTATCTCGACGAGCACCAGAACTGCGTGCTGGTCGGCGGGGTGGCCAAGAACCTCGCGCCCGACGGCTCGATGACCGGCGGCGGGACGACGGGCGGCCGGCACCTGCTGACGGACTTGAGCGTCTTTCCGCCCAAGGTCGCGGTGTCGATGCACCCGTTGGTTACCGTCCGGCGCGAAGCGCTCGTGGCGATCGGCGGCTACCGTTCCGATTTCCCGCACGCCGAGGACTACGACCTGTTCATTCGCCTGGCCAAGCTTGGAACGGTAGACAACCCGGATCGCGCCGTCCTGATCTATCGCCGGCACGAGGGGGCGATCTCTCTGAAGCATCTCGAGTTGCAGGAGCGCAGCGCCGCCCTGGCCGAGGTCGAGGCCTGCACTGCCTTCCGTCAGGCGCGCAAGGCCGACGCGCGAGCCATTCCAGCCTGGGTGATCGAGCCGTACGTGAGGTTCCGTATCCTGCGGCGCTATTTCAGCGTCGACCGCGGAAAGGCCGACGCCCTGCTGCCCAAGGTCGTCAAGGACATCAGCGACCTCTCGCCCCGGACTCTGCTGAATCGCGATTACTGGACGCTGCGGGTTCGGATGGCCGCCTCCGTCGCGCGCTCCCTGGCTCGCGGGTAGAGCGGCCGGGCGCGGATCAGGTCAGCGCCATGACGTGGTCGAGCAGGCGCTGGCCAGCCGCGCTCCAGGTGAAGGCCGACGCGCGTTCGCGGCCTTCCTCGATTTTTCGCGCGCGCAGCGCGGCGTCGTCGCGGTAGCGACGGATCGCTCCGGCCCAGGCCTCCGCGTCGTCGACGCCGGCGTAGAGCACGGCCTCGCGGCAGACCTCAGGGATCGCGCCCGCCGGCGCCGCCACCGCCGGGCAGCCGCAAGCCATGGCCTCGATCGTCGGCAGCCCGAAACCCTCCGTGCGCGAGGGCAGCGCCAAGCAAAGCGCGCGCTCGTAAAGTCCGCGCAACTCGGCGTCCGAGACCCTGCCCAGGAACACTGCGTTCACCGGCGGCCGCAGCCCATGACGCTCCAGCACGCTTTGCGCAGGCCCGACGAGCGCCAGCTGCAGGCCGGCGAGCCGCGGGTCGGCGAAGGCGTCGAACAGGATCTGCGAGTTCTTGTAGCCCTTGTGGCTGGCGACGTGGACGACGTAAGCGCCGGGCTTCAATCCGAACCGCTCGACGACATCCGGCTCGGCGGCGGTCTCCAGCATGTGGTCGGCGCCGTTGTACAGCACCGCAGTTTTCGTCTGCGCCGAGACGCCGAACAGGTCGAGCATCTGCCGCGAATAGTCGGAGACGGTCAGCACCTGCGCCGCGGTGCGCGCCATCCAGGGCGTGAGCCACGAATATCCCAGCCGCTGCCGCAGCGGATAGGAGCTGTCGGGAAACAGGAACTGCGCGTCGTGGATCATCAGCAGCTTACGGCGATGCAGCAGCGGCGCGAGATTGCATAGATTGACGCTCACGCCGTCACGCGCCCGGATCGGCAGGCCCAGTTGCTCCCAGGCCTGGGAGTGTCCGAAGCGCGCCTCGACCTTCTCGATCGCGCCGAGCTCGGGCTCCCACGAGCGGCGGCTCGGCAGCAGCAGGGTGGCCGGCGGCCGCTCCGCCGGCGGCCGGGCGAGCAGCAGGGCGTCGACCTCGCGAATCAGCCGGTCGGCGACGCGGTGCACGCCGTTCAACTGGCCGGCGTAGAACTTGCCGTTGAAATAGATGCGCTTCATCGGCGCGCCCGGTCAGACAAGCTGCTCGATACGGCGCGGATCGAGCCGGCCGCTGATCATGTCCACGAGCGCCAGCAAATTACCCTGCAGCCGCCCGACCCGGTCGATGTGCGGCTCGGGCGCGACGAGCTTCACGATGTTGGCCACGGGGTTCTTGAACAGCAGCTTCATCGCCAGCTTCCGCGGAATGGTGCGCTTGCGCAGCAGATAGATCGGGTTGGCGATCTGCGAATAGCCGAGCTGTTTTCCGGGCGTCTTGCCGGAGCGAACGCCCAGGTGCACGCCCTGCAGCTTCGCGACCTTGACCAGCCGGCCGCGCCGGCCGAGCTGGAAGGTGAAGTCGATATCCTCCTGCCAGCCGTAGAGCGGCAGGTTCTCGTCGAACGCGAGGCCGTCCATGGCGCTGCACCGCAGAACCATGTTGCAGCCGTACAGCGCCTCGAGCTTCCCGTCCTCGAGATTGGCGGAGGGCTCGCGCTCGTCGATCAGCCGCCGTCCCTGTTCGACGTCGAGGCCTGAGCCTCGCGCGCCATCGGCGAGCAGCTTCCCGTTCAGTCCCACGACCGTCGGGTTGGCCGCCAGGTAAGCCTCGGCCTGCTCCAGGAAGTCGGGCGCGGCGAAGTAGTCGTCGTCGAACATGCAGATCACATCTGCCTGGCCGTTCAAGGCGCGAAGCGCGTGGTTGCGCTGGCGGCAGAGGCCTTTGACGGAAAATTCGACGTCGACGCGGATCTGCGTTTGCGCCAGCTCCTCGGCGACCTGCGCCATTCCCTCGACGTCGGCGGGCTTCACCGCGACCACCAGCACGCCGTCGGGCTTACGCGTCTGTCGTGCGAGAAAACGGACGGTCTCCGCCACGACGGCCGGCCGGCCGAGTGTCGGAATGACGACAAAGATTCTCATGCACGCCCCTGCATCGATCGATCCCAACGACCCGACCTGCTTTTCGACGGCCGTCTTGCGGAGGCAAACTCGCCGCGGCTTCGAATGCGTCCGCTTCCTCCCAGGCGCTCATGGCGACGCCGTTGCGCCGTGTCCGCGAGGCGTAGGTTGTCTACAACAGGCGCGCGCGTCTCACCAAGCGAAGACAGCTTCAAGCTGTGCATGCTCACCCTCGGCGCCTTCGTCTTCGTCGCGACCGGAGGTGATGCAGGCCCCAACCGACCAGGCGGCCGAACAAGCCGAGCCTGCGCAGGACGCCTGGCGGCGGCGCTTGCGAAACGTCGGCCATGTCGAAGGCCATCTCGGCCTTCCAGTAGGCCCAGCCGTCGGCCCGCAGATAGTGGCTCAGGCTCTTGGGCGTCGAGCCGAAGCGGATCTCCGTGAGTTCGCGGTCGCGGCTCGCCAGCAGGGTCTGCAGGGCCAGCGCTTCGAGCAGCCGGATCCTGGGATCGCGGCGGCTGCGTGCGATCTCGCGCGGGATCGGCAGGCCGAACAGGCGCGAGCAGAGCAGCAGCGCCTGGGCCACCGGACGATGCACGTTCTTCGCCCGCGCGGCGGCGTAGAGCGAAAGGAGTTCCGCCCGCGGCATCCGACCCACCAGCGCATGCACGTCCAGCAGCCACTTCAGCCGCTCCCAGGCGTGCTCAGAGCCGTGGACGCAGAGGTAGATCAGGTTGAGGTCTTTCGGCAGCGTCTGGATGACGCCCGCGCCGGTCAGCCGCACCGGCTCGCCCACCGGATGAGCGCCGTCGAGCAGGCGAGGATTGTCGAACAAGCGCCAGTGCAGCTCGACGACGCCGCGCCCGCTCGTGTGGCTGAGCGCGATGTCCTTGTGCAGTTGCAGCCATTCGTCGGAAGGCTGCTCCGGGCTGCCTTTCACGGCGGCGCCGTAGCCCTCGGCGCGCAGGATCCTCAAGCCCGCGGCGACGTCCTCCGGGCGGACGAGCATGTCGATGTCGGCGTTGACGCGAAGGCCCAGCCGGCCGAAGGCCAGAATGGCGACAGCCACGCCCTTCAGCACCATCGGCTCGACGCCGCCGGCGCGCAGCGCCCTCTGCAGCCGCAGCGCTTCGGCTGCGGTCCAGAGTTCGTCGACCGCGATCGCCCGCGCATCGGAGTCCAGAGCCTGAGCGACCGGGCCGTCGGGTACGATGCCGCCCCCCTTCAGGCCGGCGTGCACAAGGCCCGAGATCCGATGGCGTCGGCTCAGGCGCAGCAGATAGTTCCAGTCCAAGGCTTCGGTTGGCGCCGCCAGCTCGTGGCCGGCGGCGCGGGCGGACCAGCTTGCGCCCTGCGCCAGCAGACGGAACTCCGGCCCCATCTTCGGCGGCGCAAGCCGAACGTCGGGGCCGGCCTCCGCGGCGGGTGATGTCGGCGAGGTCAACATGTCGGCGTCACGGACCTGCCGCCGCGGCCTTGGACGCCTCATCGACGCTGTCGCCGCGCTCGCCCGCGATCAGTCGCGACAGCAGGCTTTCGCTGCGCGCGAGCACCTCCGCATAGGGGCCGTTTTCCACCACCCGGCCGCCCTCGACGGCCACGACGTGGTCGGCGAAGCCGATCATCGAGGCGCGGTGTGCGATGGTGATTACGGTGACGCGGCCGCGCAGCGCCTTGATCGAGTCGGCGATCAGTTGCTGGTTCTCCCAATCCAAGGCGCTGGTCGCCTCGTCGAGAATGAGCACGTCGGGTTGGCGCAGCAGGGCGCGGGCCAGCGCGATCCGCTGGCGCTCGCCGCCGGACAACCTGAGCCCGCGATCGCCGACGATCGTCTCCAGCTGGTCGGGCAGGCGGCGCACGAAGTCGGCGGCGCGCGCCGCGGTCAGCGCTTCCCACATCGCCGCTTCGTCGGCCTTGGGCGCGCTCATCCGCAGATTCTCAGCGATGCTGTCGTGCAGCAGGAAGATGTCCTGCGGCACGTAGGCGACCTGCTCGCGCCAGCGGCGGCGATTGGCCTCCGTCAGCGGCGTCGAATCGATCGCGACTTCACCGTGCTGCGGCTCCAGGATGCCGAGCAGCAGATCGGCTATCGTGCTCTTGCCGCCGCCGGACGGCCCGATCAGGGCGGTGATGCGTCGGGCCGGCAGATCGAAGGACATCTCGTCGATCACCGCGCGCGCGTGGTCTGTGGGGTAGCGAAAGCTCACCTTGTCGAAGCGAATGACATGCTTGCAGGCCAGCGCTGGCGTGGAGGCCGCCAGCGGCGCCTCCTGATCGGCTTCGCAGCGTGTTCGCAGGTCGGAAATCGCGGTCCAGGCGCCGGCGTTGAGCAGCAGGCCCTGCATGTAGTTCTGCAGTTCCATGAACCGCGGCGCGACGCGCATGAAGATCAGGATCATCACGATCACGCGCTCGAACGGCACGTGGTAAGCGGTGAAGGCGATGTAGATGAAAATCCCGAGGCCGGAGATGCTCAGGGTCTGGAACCAGAAGGTGCTGGCGGTCGACATCCGCTGGTAGGCGATCATGCCGTGGGAGGTCTCCGCCATGATCGACGAAAGCGAGTCGATGTAGCGCGCCTCGGCGTTGCTCCCCTTGGCGAACTTCAGCCCCGAAATGAAGTCCGAGATGATGCTGTATTGCCGCTGACGCTGGTTGGTCAGGGTCTGACCGAACGCCGAGGCGCGGCGTCGCAGGGGCGTCAGCACCACCAGGGCCAGAACGCCAAGCGCGGCCGCCACCAAGGTCATCACCGGCGAGACGATTAGCGATACACCCCCGTAGACGATGGCGAGCACCAGTGCTTGGGTGAACAGCAGAAGCTGGTAGACGGCCGCCTGAATGCGATCGACGTCGGAGGTCAGCGCGTGGTTCAGGTCCGACCCGCGTAGGGTGGCCAGCAGCCGCCAGCGCGTGTTGCCGATGACGCGGAATAGCGTCAGGCGCAATTGGTCGGAGAAGCGGAAAAGCAACTCCATGACCGTGATATCCTTCACGCGCATCAGCGCGCCGCGAACCGTAACCAGCACGATCAGCGCGACGAGCACGTGCGACAGGCCGATTTCCAAGCGCGCCGGCGCCAAGCCGCTGAGGATGTGCGGCGTGTTGAACGACAGCCGGCCGTCGCCCTTGCCGATCATGCCGACGACGGGCACCAGCACCAGAATTGAAGCGCCTTCGGTGAAACTGCCGAGCAGCATCAGTCCGAAGGCCTTCCACACGCGCGGCCCGGTGATGGAATAGGCGTCGCCGACGAAGCGCCGCAGCAGGTTGGTCGCGCTGGACCTGGCGCTAGGCGAGGGCATCGCTGACGACTCGCTCGATGGTTTGGGGCAGGCGCGCCAGGTCGTCCGGCACGCTAAGCTCGTAAATGGGGACGGTGTTGGCCACGCTGGCGCTTTGCTGCATGTGGCGCGCCATCCCGGCAACGTCGAACATACGACGCTCGAAACGCGTCATGTAGGAGTGGCGCATCACCGCCTTCAGCGCTGCAACGGCGTCCAGCCGGCGAAGGCCTGGCTGATCTGCGCGCACGAGTACGCAGCCGGCGGCGACCGTGTGCGGCTCCGGCGAAAACGCTTCCAGCAGGCGGACGCGATGCTTGTCCGTGCCGGTCAGGCCGATCCGATCGATCCCGCCGAGCAAAGGCGACGCCTCAGGGGCGAGCTTCAGCTGCGGGAACGCTGGCGTGGCGACCGGCGGGGAACCGTCCTGGGTGGCGAGCCCGAGCACATCATCCGTGACGAGGTCGAAGCCGGCCCCGACCAGCGCCGCGGCGGTCGTCGACTTGCCAGCGCCCTTGTCGCCGAGAAAGAAGACGGCGCGCTTATCTCTGCCGACCGCGCTGCCGTGCAGAAGCAGGCGGCCGGCGCGGTGGAGCACCACCGAAAGGACCGGGCCGAGCAGCGGGAATCCGAGCAGCTGCTCACAGTCCGGCGCCGCCTCGTAGAGGATCGTGTTGTCGGGCAGCACCAGGAAGTGAGCGAGCCGCGGCCAGCCAAGATACGCCTGCTCACCCTCGAAATCGAAGACCACGCCCTCCTCGAGCGTTGGAATCGGGCGCGAGAGAGGCCCGGAGACGACGCGCACGTCCAGCGGGCCGTCCGACGCAATGGGAAGCTCCGGAAGCTCGAAGTCGCAGCCCAGGGTGAGCCCATAGGCCTTGTAGACCCACAATGTTTCGCCGCTCCGCCCGCCGAGGTCCGTATCGAAGCTTGTCATGTCACATTCAGCGCTGGCTGTCGCTGCGCGGAACGCTGCAGATCTGACCGCCACCAGGCGGCGAGGGCGGCGAAGCGCCAGATCGCCTGCGCGTCGAGCGGAGTGGCCGCATCTGGATCGTGCAGCATCTGCAAGGACGCGGCCCGGAGCGCATCCAGATGCAGGATGTCGCCTAGGCCATCGTCTCCTTCTGCGAACAGAGCTTCCAGGCTGGGCGAGGATGGCGCCGCCAAACCGGCGCGAAGGTGAGGCGTGAAGTCGAACTTGTCGGAACGGTTGCGGACAGGGTCCGGCAGGTCGCCGGCCAAGGCGCGCCGTATCAGCGACCGCGTTCGGCCGCCCTTCAGTTTCTCGGCGGCCGGCGCCGAGCAGCAGAACTCCACGACCCTCTTGTCGAGGAGAGGGTAGCGCGCCTCGACGCCCGCTGCTGCGGCCGCCTTGTCGAGGACTTCCAGGGCGTAGGCCTGCAACGGGCTCGCCAATGACGCCAGATGATGGGCCTGTTCGGTATTCACGGCCTTGCCGAACAGTTGCTCGTACGCTTCGCGCGCATGGCCATCGGCGCGTTGCGCCCACGCGGGCTGAAGGAATCGGCTTGGATTGGCGGGGCGCTCGTCCTTGGCCCGCGTGTCGCCCCGCTTCGCCTTCAGGGGGCGCAGAGCCTGCACCACGGGCGCATACGCCTTGAACAGAGCCCAGAACGAGGGGCCGAGGCGAAAGCCCTCATGGCGGCTCAGAGAGCGAAGCGCGCTCCAGAGCGTGAACCAGCGGCCTGACGCCGCCAGCTCGCGCAGCCACATGACGCCCGACGAGACCGCCTCGTCTCCGCCGTGGCCGTCCAGGACGACGTTCACGCCGCTGGCGCGCGCCAGCGCGTAGACCCGGTTGCTCGCCGGCAGGTTCGGCGCCGCGACAGGTCCGTTCTGTTGGCGCAGCAGCTCAGGCAAGCAGGCGATGTGAGATACGCCGTTCGAGGGCAAAAAATGCGGCCGCGCGTCGATCGCCGCCAGGACGGCTTCGATCTGCGGCCGCTCGTTCAAGTCCGGCGTGTCGTCGAACACCATGGAGAAGGTCGTCAGCGGCTCTCCGGTCGCTTGCCTGTGCAGCAGCGCGGCGAGCGTCGCGATGCTCGAGGAGTCCAGCCCGCCGCTCAACATGGCGCCCGCGCGCACCGGACCGCGCAGGCGCGCCGAGACCGCCGCTTCGAGATGTCGCCGCAAGCCGGATGCGGCGTCTTCGTCGCCGTTGTTCACCGGCTGCAAGGACCAGTAGCGGCGGGTTTCGAGCCGTCCCCGCTCGAAGGTCGCCAGGTGCGCGGGCGGAAGGCGGCGCACGTTCCGCTGCAGCGTCTCGTCCGCCTGCGGGGCCAAGCCGGCCAGCAGCCGCGCGAGCGCGTCGTCATTCACGCCGGCTTCGACCCAATCGCAGGCCAGCACGCCGGACGGTTCTGACGAAAGCGCGAACGCGCCGTTCGAGTGCGCGTAATAGAATGGCTTGACGCCCAGATGGTCGCGGGCGCAGACGAGGCGCCCGCGTGCTGCGTCCCAGAGCGCGAACGCGAAATCGCCGAGCAGCCGGTTCGGCATGTCGTCGCCCCAGCGTCGGTAGGCGGCGATGATCAATCGTGCGTCGCCCCATCCGACGTCCGCGCCAAGCTCCGCGATCAGCTCCTGGCGATTGTCCAGTCGGCAATCCGCCGTGACGATGCAGCCGTCGGCCTCCACCAAGGCTCCCATTGAGGGGCCTTGCCCGGCGACATCGAGCAACTGATGTCCCAGGGCGACACGGCCGCCGTAAAATTCTCTTCCGCCGTCCGGCCCGCGGTGGGCGGTCGCCGCCATCATAAGGGCAAGCGAGCCCGCCGGGGCGAGACTCGCGTCCGGCGTGACGATGCCCGCGATCCCGCTCACCGAGGGCGCGCCTCGAAGTCCGCCAGGGTCACGTAGGCCTGGAGCTCGGGCTCTGCGCCGCCGACCACGACGTCATCGCCCGAGAGCAGCCAGGCGTGCGCGGTGAAGCCGCCCCGGGCGTCCGGGCGCACCCCGACGCGCAAGGTTGTCGGAAATCCCTGGCGACCGATCAGGCTTCGGCAGGCGACGGCCTGGGTGAGGCATGTGGCTCGGGGAACGTACCGGGCCGACCAGACGACACCGGCGCGAACGCGCGCGACAAGGTTAGGCGGGGCGAGATCTCGGGTCCGCGGGGCCGGCTCGCCGAGGCGGCGGTAACCGATTGTGGAAAGGGCGATGCGGGTCATCGCTACGGTCAGCACGCATCGCGCAAGGAACTTGTAGGCCCTCAGCCGCGAACTCAATGACGGGCTAGGGGCTTTCAATCCGGATGAGCCTGTGTTCGGCCAACGAAGCGATCAGCGCGTCGAGATCCTGGCGCGCCGTCGCCTCCGTCACATCGAAGGTCTCGATGATGAACCCGAGAAGTGACGGGACGGTGGCGGATCGTTCGATCTGACTCCAGAGCGCGGCGCCGACCCGGTTCAGCGAAAAATATGCGCCGGCCTCGGTGTCGAGCAGCGCCGCCCCGCCGCCCAGTTCACAGGCCAGCACGGTATCGCTCGGCCGGATCGTGGTCCGATCGTCCGAACTCGGATTCTGTGGCTCAGCCATGGGGCGACGCACCGAGAACCAGCAGGACACGCCTGCCGGCTCTCGGCGAACGCTGTCGATTTCAGGACGTCAGGTGGGTCGCGATGAACCCGGGGACTTGCGACACCGGCGTGTGGGCCGGCATCACCGCATCCGTCTGAGAACCCACGTTGGTCCCCTGAGTCACCTCTTCGAACGTGCCGACCACAGTGAGGGCCGGCGCCTCGTAAGGCTGCTTCATGGCAGTCTCCGTCATAAACAATCCAACCTCAGCGACCGCAGTTATGACCGTGGCGGATTGGTGGCTCAAGAGATATCTGCTAGGTAGAAAGCCCTAGCCCCCCTGAATTTCAGATTGTGTTTCAATTCCATCACTTGTCGCGTCGCACCGCGCACGAGTAATTGTGAAAAACTCTCCTCACAGGCGATTCTATTCAACGTTGAGTGATTTCTGGATCGGCTCTGCTTTACGCAGTGCTGGGCTGCTCAAAAGCGCCTCGACTGGGCACGCGCAGTAGGTGGCGCGACGTTCGACCGGCAATGCGCCGCAAATCGTCCGTATCAGATAGGTTGTGTCGCCGAAGGCGACCGATCGCGACCGCCGCCCGTGGCTGAATTTCGGACTAAGAGGGGCCGGCGCCCCGTCGACTTCAACGTTTCCCAGTTCGCAGAGAGGGGCCGTTGGTGCACGGAAAAATCAGTCGCGCCCGCAGCTAATAAGGCGCGTCTGTCACACGGGTTTCGCAAGCCGCCCCGAGGCAAGCGGCCTTAGAGAAGCGCCGACGCGAGGGCCGGCGCTTCGAAAGGAGTCAGGACCCGGAGGAGGGGTTCGGCAGAGCGTTGTTCGGCGTGATGCCGTCGTCAGAGTTTTCGAGGCCGCCGTTCGCCGTCGCGCCGATCGACATGCGTTCGAGGGCGGGAGCTACATAGGTACGCTTGATCTGTTCAGTCGACATGTAAACCTCCAGCTGTAAGGCGCGGAACGCCACACCATGCGCATGGATGCACATGATGTCGAAAATTGGCCTAGCTTCACGATTAGATCAAGGCGCGACGTAAAGTGGTATGAGACAAAGTGCGGTTCGCCGCTCAGGCGATAAGCGGGACGTGCTCAATGATTAGAACTTCGCGGCCGGCATGATTGCGATCTTCATCGACTGGACGGGCCGGCCGACCGAGCAGGCGCTGGGGCAGCGCATGGCCGGTTCGTTGGCGGTAGGCCTTTCAAGCGGCGGCAAGTTCGTCGTCAATGGGAACGTCGCCTATGCTGCGGCGAGCTCGGCGCGTGCGTGGCGTCCTGCACGAACCCAGAAGGGCGACGTCGTCCTCTTCACCGGATTCATCGACAACCGGCGCGAGATCGAGGCGCAACTGGACTGCATGGCGCCCGACGACGCGGCGCTCTATGCGGCCGCCTACACGGCGTGGGGTGAGACCGCGGATCTCAAGCTGATCGGCGAGTACGCCGCAGTGATCCATTCACCGGAGAGCCGGTCTGTCAGGGCGGTGAGAAGCCCGATCATGGCTCCGCCTCTGCACGTCTTTTCCAGCAAGAACATTCTGGTCGTCAGTTCGACGCCCCGGGCGATATTTGCGACCGACGAAGTGACGGCGGAGGTGGATGAGCAGAAGGTCGCCGATTCTCTGATGCTCAACTACAACGAGGGGCGGCGAAGCTGGTACAAAGGCGTCTCCCGCGTGCAGTCGGGGACGGCCGTCACTTTCAGTCAAGGCGTCGAGAAGCTCGACCGCTACTACCGGTTGGAAGCCCTTCCTCCGGTTCGTTTCAAGAACGACAGCGACTATGTCGACGCGGCGAACGCGTTATTTGAGGAGGGGGTTCGCGCTTCGCTGGTCGGCTCGCGCAGACCGGCGATTCTTGTGTCCGGCGGCTATGATTCGCAGACGGTCGCTGCAACGGTGCTGCGGCTCTATCCGGAGCGCCGTCTGACCGGGTTCACCAGCGTTCCCGCCCCCGGCTGGGACGGCCGAATTCCGAGCTACCAGTTCGGCGACGAGCGCAGGCACGTCGAGGCGTTGCAGGAGATGTATCCCTCCTTCGAGGTAATCCAGCGAGACTCCAGCGACAGCTTCCTGGACGAGGGCGCGCAGAAGGCCCTGTTCCTGCTAAGCAGCGTCAGCCCGCGAAACGCCGAGAATCTGCATTGGATCTTCGACTGCTACCGAGCGGCGAGGGACGCTGGCTGCGACCTGATGCTGAAGGGCACCTTCGGCAACGCCTCGTTCAGCTTCTCGGGCGCCGGTGCTTTGCCCGGCTGGTTCAAGACTCTGCAGTGGGCGAAGCTCTGGCGCGAACTGAACGCGACCCGGAACAGCACGTCGCTTCCGATGTACTTCCTGTCCCAGGTGGTGCGGCCGCTAATCCCCCCGTCGCCTTGGCAAGCCCTCCAAGGCCTGCGCGGAAGCCGGAAGCCCGATCCCTTCGACAGCTGGTGTCCGATGAATCCTGAGTGGGCGCGGGAGATGAGCGTGGTGGAGCGTGCTTCGGAGCTCAACTTCGACATCACGCACAAATGGCCGCCGCCTTCGACGCGGGAGTGGCGGTGGTGGCTGATCGAGAACGGCATGAACGAGGCGGGCGACCTCGCCCTGACCTTCGAAGGCATATCCGGGATGCGCACCCGGGATCCCACCGGCTACCGGCCCCTGGTGGAGTTCTGCCTGTCGATCCCCGACGATCAGTACGTGCGCGACGGCCAGTACCGATGGCTCGCCAAACGCATGGGGCGCGGCGTCGTGCCCGACATGGTGCTCGACGAACGGCGGGTCGGGCGTCAGGGCGCGGATTGGCATTACCGAATGGGGCGGCGCAGGCAGGCGCTCAGGCAAGAGTTGCAGAGCTTGGAGTCCGATCCGGTCATGGCGCGCCGCCTGAACTTGCCAAGCCTCAAGTCCGCCCTCGACGACTGGCCGGCGGAAACGCCGCTCCCAGGCGAGGGGAAGGAGCGAGCGCACGCTCAGCGGCTCGAGCTGGCGGTGTCGCGCGCGATAACGACCGCGCGCTTCATCCACTACGTCGAAGGCAAAAATCACTGACCCCGCGGGTCGGCACTCATGTCGTGAGCCAAGCAAAGTGACTGCAAACGTCTATCAGGCCTACGGCCTCACGTTCGTCAGCGAAGTCGACCTGCCTGAGTTGCGGGCCGTGAGCGGTCCCACGCCCGTGGCCGTCGACGCGTCGATCCGTGTGGCGGCCGCGGCGCGGGAGGCGGTCCTCGGCGGCGAGGACCAGGGCCCGTGGCATCGGATGAACGCCACGGCGGTCTGGTTCGAAGTGCCCGACGTTGGCGCCTTCCTGATCAAGGACGGCGCGGAGATCCTCGTCGATCCGCAGCCCGGCGTGGCGGACAGCAGCGTGCGCCTGTTCCTGCTCGGGTCGGCGTTCGGGGCGCTGCTGATTCAGCGCAAGTTGCTGACGTTGCACGGCAACGCCATCCGGATCGGGGATCGCTGCATGATTTGCGTCGGCGACGCCGGCGCAGGAAAGTCGACTTTGGCCGCGGGCTTCATGCGTCGTGGCTTCGACGTGCTGGCGGACGACGTGACGCCGATCGACGCGAGCGGATGCGCCATTCCCGGCTTCCCGCGCATCAAGCTGTGGCGGGATGCCGCCGAGGGCCTTGGCATCGACGTTCAGGGGCTGAGCCGCATTCGCCCTGAACTGGACAAATACAATGTGCCTCTGACGAAGCAGGGGGGCGAACGCGCGCCGGTAAATTGGATCTATGTGCTGACGAAGGGCGCGCGCGACGACTTTCTGTTCGAGCAGATGTCGGGCGCGGACAAATACTCGGTGCTCCACGAGCACGCATACAGGATGGAATTCGTTCGAGGTATGCGACGCCAGGCCGAACACCTGCGCGGCTGTGGCGCGCTCGCGCCACGCATCAAGGTCTCGCGCGTCGTGCGCCCGGATGCGGGCTTCGATGTGGAAGGGCTGATCGACCGGCTCCTCGCCGACATGGAAGTCGGCCAGACCTCACCAGGCCGCGCACGGGTCCCCGCGACCTCCCGTGCGAGCATCTAAGGAAGTTGAATGTCTGTTTTGGGGGTGATTGCGAGATGAGCGGTCCATACCAGCGAAATCCAGAAATTCTCGCTACCGAAATGGATGGGGATTTCGTGATGTTGAACGTCAACACTGGCGAATACCACAGCATCAGCGGGTCTGGCGTGCGGATCTGGGAGCTTTCGGAGAAGCCCGTCACTGAAGGCCAGATCGTCCAGGCGATCTGCGCAGAATTCGACGTCGCCGAGGAGGTCTGCCAGGCGGACGTGCGCGGCTTCCTCGATGAATTGCTCGAGGCGGGTCTGATCCTGAGCGGCTGAGATGGCCGGCGTTTCCACACTCGCCAAGAGCCTCGGCGGCTTCGCGAAGCGCCCGCTCTTCGTTCAGCTCTGGAGCGTGCCGGTCTGGTTCATGCTCGGCGCGTCGAAGTGCGTGGTGCTCGTTGTTCCCTTCCGCAAGCTGGCGGCGGCGCTTGGCAGCCAGACCGCAATTGAACCGTGGATTCCGTTGCTGTCGGAGGCCCAGGCCGCTCGGGCCCTGCAGATCGGCCGCGTGGTGCGGGCGGTGGCGCGCTTCACGCCCTGGACCTCCAACTGCTTCCCCCAGGCGGTCACCGCGCGCGTGCTGCTCGGCCTCTACGGCATTCCCTACGCGCTCTATTTCGGACTGATGCGAGATCCGGACTCGTCCGGCATGAAGGCGCATGCGTGGGTGGCTGCGGGGCCGATCCGCGTCACCGGCGGCATAAGTTTCGACCAGTACGCCATCGTCGGGATGTATGTCTGTCCGCGCCTTCGTGGAGAGGCCTCGCCTTGAGCCGTGGGGACGCGTTGCGCCGGTCGTGCTGGGCGATCGCCGTGACGGCCCTCGCCTTGGGTGCGATCGGCCTGCTTGGCGGCGTCTGGCCGGCGGCCGACTTTCTCAATCAGTTCGCGCCGGCGTGGTTCTGCGCGGGTCTGGTTGCGGTCGCCATGCTGCTCGGCGTTTCACGGGCGAAGGTGGCGGCCGGCCTGGTGGGAGCTGGCGTCGCGGCGATCGGCGTTTTCATGATGGGGCCGGAGTTCGCCGCAAAAGCTAGCTTCGACGCTCCCGCGGTGGAGGCCCAGGTCCGGATCGTTCAGTTCAATGTCTTCAAGCAGAACCTTTCGCCGCGCCGCACTGCGAACTGGGTGGCGAGCCAGAAGGCTGATTTCGTCGTTCTGGAAGAGGCCTACGCCGGCGGCGAGGTGATGCGTCGGCTGCGCGCCGACTTTCCGTTCGTCGTCAGTTGCCGGGGGCGGAAGCCCTGCACAACCGTGATCCTCTCACGCGTCGCGCCCGTGGCCGGCGCTGGCTTGGCGAGAGGCGATCCGGAAAACCGTAAGGCGCTGTCGGCGGGGTGGGCGCGCTATGATCTGGCGGGCCGCTCGATCACCATCGTGGCGGCGCATCTCGCGCGTCCTTGGCCGTGGGGTCGTCAGGAGGAGGACCGTCGGTTGCTCGTCGCGGAGCTGCGCCGCCTACGCGATCTCAACCTGATCCTGGTGGGCGACTTCAACACGACGCCTTGGACCTTCGCAGGAAGGCGTCAGGACAAGCTGCTAGGTATGCGACGCATCACTCGCGCCCTGTTCACCTGGCCGGCCCTTGTACAGCCGAGACACAGGGTCTTTCCGGCGATCCCGTTCTTGCCGATCGACCAGGCCTACCTGCGGCCGGGACTGCTACCGGTATCCGTCCGCCGTGGTCCGTACCTTGGCTCCGACCACCGGCCAGTCGTGATCGACCTCGCCTGGGCCGCCCTGCGGGATCAGCGGGTAATCGAATAGCGGCGGCCGCGCGCCGGCCACCACAGCCATGAACTCGCGGTCGAATCGGTCGGGGCCAAACCGCTCGGCCTGCTTCACCGCCGCCAGTGGGTTGAAGTCGGGCAGCCAGCGCTCCAGCGCCTCCACCGCACCGATCAGCGAATCCGCGGTCTGCTCGGGGAAAAGTAGCCCGGTGACGCCCGGCACGACGGTGTCCAGCGCGCCGCCGCGGCCGTAGGCGATCACTGGACGACCGGAGGCCATGGCTTCCACCGGCACGATGCCGAAGTCCTCCTCGGCGGTGAAGATCAGCGCACGGCAACGGGCGTAAGCGGCCCGCAACTCGTCGAACGAAAGGCGCGGCACGATGGTGATGTTGGGTCCGGCGCGCCGCTTGATGCGCTCGCTCAGTTCGCCGTCGCCGACCATCAGCAGCGGCAGGCCGAGCTTGTTGAAGGCCTCCAGCGCAAGATCGGCGCGCTTGTAGGCGGTCATCTGCCCGACCCAGAGGTATCGATTTTCGATGTCGGGCGAAGGGCGGAAGAGATCGGTCTCCACCGGCGGGTGGATCACGGTTGAGCGTCGGCGGTAGGCCTTCTCGATCCGCCGCTGCACGAACGTCGAATTGGCGACGAAGTGGTCGACGCGCGCGGCCGAGGCGGTGTCCCACTTGCGCAGTTGGTGGAAGGCGAGCGGCATCGCAGCGCGGGCGAGCTTGCCGGCGCTCGCGCGGTAGTCGTGGTAGTGGTCCCACAGGTACCGCATCGGCGAGTGGCAGTAGCAGATGTGCTGTGCATCGGGGCCGGTGATCACGCCCTTGGTCGGCCCGGACTCACTGCTGATCACCAGGTCATAGCCGCGCAGATCGAGCTGTTCGAGCGCGAGCGGCATCAGTGGCAGGTACTTCTGATAGTGCTTCCGGCTGCCCGGCAGGCGTTGAATGAAGGTCGTCTTCACGCGCTGGCCGTTGATCACGTCGGACACGGACTTCGGGTCGTAGACGTGGGTGAAGATGTCCGCCTCGGGGAACAGGCGGATAAGCCGTTCCAGCACGCGCTCTCCGCCGCGCATGCCCACGAGCCAGTAATGGATGATCGCGGTCCGTCGCTTCGCCATCATTCATGCCCCCCATCGCGCCCGGCCTGGAGGAAGTGGCTGGGCTGCGAGGCGTGGCGGGGCAAGAGGCCCCGACACGACGTTTAGTGACCGGTGCGGCGGCGCAACGCAACTCAAGATCGGTCTTGATGCGCCGCTTCCGCCGCGGAAGTTCCCCCGCTGCAATACGCGCGCCAGGTTGCGCAGCGCCTAAGCACCCGCACGTTCGCGTGAAATTGCGCCGATAAGCGGGCGCCTTCAGTCCGGCGGGTTCGAAACCTGCGCAGTCGGCGCCGTGGCCTGCGCGTTGTGGACGATGGTCTGCAGGATCGTCCGCGCCTGGGTCCGCCAGGAGAACTGCCGCTGCCGCGCATAGCCGCGCTCGCGCAGGTCGGCCGCGTGCGCGGGATCGTTCAGCACCCGCCGCACCGCGGCCAGCATGTTCGCCACGTCGGCCGGGTTGCAGTACTCGGCCGCGTCGCCGCAGCGTTCGCGATGCGCGGGAATGTCGGAGACCACCACCGGGCATCCGAAATGCATCGCCTCGATCGGCGGCAGAGGAGAGGCCTCGTAGAACGAGGGAAAGATCAGGCAGGCGGCGGTCCGATAGAGCTCGGCGAGCCGCTCGACGTCCTCGACCTGGCCGAGGAAGCTGATCCCCTCGCGTACGTCATCGGGAATGACGAAGGCGGTGGGGCTGATGGTCGCCCCGGTCGAGCCGACCACTACGGTGCGCACGCGGTCCTCCCGCCATAGCCGCACCGCGAGCGCGAGGACGCCCTCGATGTTCTTGCGCCGCGACAGCGAACCCACATAGAGCGCGAAACGCTCGTCCTCGCCCTGCGCGTGCGGCTCGGCGCCCGTCGCGCCTTCCGCGTCGCGCCAGCCGCCGTTCTGCGCCACCCGGACCTGCCCGCGGCAGGCAGGGACCAGCGCCTCGAGCATGTGCCGCTCCGGTTTCGACACCGTGAAGACGGTCTCGGCGCGCGTGAGCAGCGTCGGCATCATCAGCCCGTGCAGCAAGCGGTAAGTTGGGCGGTAGGCCTCGGGATAGATGCGGTAGGACAGGTCGTGGATCATCAGCACGACCGGACGCTGGCGGAGCAGCAGCGACAGCGGCGCGGTGTTGCCGAGGCAAAGCAGACGGGTCGCGTCGATCGCACGCGGAAGCGAAACCTGCTCCCAGAAATGCCCGCCCGGTCCCTCGACCTCGCAGATTGACGTGGCCCGCAAACCCAGCGAATCCACCGGCGCGCCCTTCTGGCAGAACAACCTGAGGCGGAGCGGAAACTCGCCGGCGTGGACGAGGTGGTCGATTTCGCGCACGAGCTCGCGCGCCACCCGCTGCACGCCCGTCGTCGGCTGCGACAGGAAACGACCGTTGATCGCCAGGTCGTAGTGGGTGGAGGCGACGTTGGCCGGCCCGGCGGGAGGCAGATCCGGGGCTGCGGGGTCGACTTCCGACCCCCGGCGGTGAAGCAGCCCTTCGGCCAATGCTGACTCCCGTCTGATTGTTGCCGCGGGCCCTGCGTCCAACACTATAGATTTTTAATGTACGCGAGCCTGGATTTTCCAGCAAACACCCTGTCTCACGACATTAAGTAGCTTGGCCGCATTATTCGCCTATAGGGCGAAAACCTGGAGCTGCTTTAAAGCGTCCAGTTGAGCGTCGCCGAGCCCGAAAACGCCGTTGATCGCTCGCGCCGCAGCAGCGTCTGTGGCACAACGCCGCCGTACGACGGGGGTCGACGCAGGCTACGAGCCAAGGAGTAGAGCGTGAGGGTAGGGCTGCTGAACGTAAGGTTCAGCCCGAATCTCGGCGACGGCTTGCTCGCGGAGTGCATGGAGAAGGAACTGGCCGCCCAGCCGGGCGTGTCGAAGGTGGTCTCCATCGATCTTGTCGGTCGTCGCGTCTACGGCCAGGGCGGGCTGCCGAACCGCCAGGCGGCGATCAGGGTTCTGGAGGCCATGCCGCGGCAGGTGCGCCGGCTGGCCGCCGAACAGGTTCTCAAGGTCCTGGTCGATCGCAAGCTTACGCCGCACTGGCGCGAGGCGATGAAAGACCTCGATGTCGTCGTTCTTGGCGGCGGCAACCTCATCGCCGATCACGACCTCAATTTTCCCATTAAGATCGCCGGCGCGCTGCGGCTCGCCGCCGCGGCCAGCCTGCCGGTCGCGGTATTCGGCGTGGGCGTGTCCCACGACTGGTCGCCCGCTGCTCAGGCCTACCTGGCTCAGGCCTTCGGTCAGGTGCGGGTGGTCTACGCCGCGGTGCGCGACGAGCGCTCGCAAGCGCTGTGGAGCGAGCGGTTCGTCTATCCTGCCACCACCTGCCGCGACCCCGGTGTGCTGGCGTCCCGCCACTTCGCGCCGGGCGAGCGGTCGGGGGGCGCGCCGCGCGTGGGCCTCGGCCTCACCGACCCCGTGGCGCTCGCCTATCACGGCGGGGCCGCCATCGAGGAGCCGCAGTTCTCGGCCTGGTATGCGCAGCTCGCACAAGGGCTGGTGGCGAAGGGATACGAGGTGGTGCTCTTCACCAACGGCAGCCCCGAAGACCGAGCCTACCTGCGGCGGGCGAGCGAGGTGATCCGCGCCAAGGCGCCCGAGGTCAGGGTCGAGCCTGATTTCCGAAACCCGGGCGAGCTCACCAGCTTCGTCTCCAGCCTCGACCTGCTGCTCGCGCATAGGTTGCACGCCTGCATCGCCGCCTATTCGTTCGGCGTGCCGCATCTCGGATTCGAGTGGGATGCGAAGATGCGCAGCTTCTTCGCCGCCGTCGACCGCAGCCCGTTCCTGGTCGAAGCGGTGACGACCACGCCGGAAGACGTGGTCGCCCTCGCCGGTGATGCGTTGCGCTTGGGCGTGGATCCCTCATCGCGCGCCTCGGTGCTCGACGACGCCCGCAACGACATCGTCCGCCTGCACGAGGTGCTGCTGCGCGAAGTCGGCCGCGGATGAGCCTGCCCCAGCCCGACCGGATCGTGGTCGTCAACGACATCTCCGTCGCCAGAGGCGGGGCGACGGCGCTCGCGTTGCGGTCGGCGCTGGAACTCCGGGCGCGTGGGCATGAGGTCACGTTCCTGACCGGCGATAACGGCGGCAACGCCGAGCTCGAGGCGGCTGGGATCGAGATCGTGGGCGTCGGCCAGGAGCGGCTGCTGGCCAGTTCACCGGCCAAGGCGCTGATCAACGGCCTCTACAATGGGGCGGCCGCGCGGATCGTCGATGACTGGATCGCGCGCCGCGATACGCCCGCGACGGTCTACCATCTGCACGGCTGGGCGCAGATCTTGTCGCCGGCGATCTTCCGTCCGCTCGACCGCGTCGCCGACCGCCTGGTGCTCTCCGCCCACGACTTCTTCCTGAGCTGCCCGAACGGCGCCTATGCGAATTTGAAGTCCGGCGTCCTGTGCGAATTCACGCCGATGTCCGCCCGTTGCGTCGCCGCCAACTGCGACCGGCGCAGCTATGGACACAAGCTTTGGCGGGTGGCGCGCCATGCGGTGCGCCAATGGGCTTTCGACTTCGGCCGGCGCGCGCCGCCGGTGCTCGCCATCCACGCCGCCATGCGCCCGCACCTGGCGCGGGGCGGCGTCCCGGAAAGCTCGATCGTCACCCTGCCCAATCCGGTCATGCCGTTCCTGACCACACGTGCGCCGGCCGAGCAGAACACGGGATTTCTGTACGTTGGCCGCCTGGAGACGGTGAAGGGCGCCGACCTCGCCGCCGCGGCTGCGGCGCGGGCTGGCGTGCCCCTGACTCTGGTCGGCGAGGGGCCGCTGCGCGAGATGATCGAGCGTGATTACCCTCAAGCGGTCTGCGCCGGACGGCTTTCGCCGCAGGAGATCGCGCCGCTCGCCGCCGCTGCGCGCGGGCTGGTGATGCCGAGCCGCTATCCCGAACCCTACGGTCTGGTCGCGGCGGAAGCCCTGTGGAGCGGCCTGCCGGTGATCGCCGCCGATACGGCTTTCCTCGCAGCGGACATCGTCGCCGCGGAGGCCGGTTTCGCCTGTGCGCCGCGCGACACGGCGGCGCTGGCCGAGGCCATGCGCGCGCTCAATTCCGACGACGCGCTCGCCGGGCGGATGAGCCGGAACGCGTATGAGCGCACGCGCAGCATTGGCCTCACGCTGCCTGCCTGGGTCGACGCGCTCGAGGCGGTCTATCAGGCCAGAGTTTCGAGCGCGCGCACGCCGGCGCTGGCCGGCTGACCTTCAGAGGATGAAGTCGCCGCTCGTCAGCGAGGTTGGCGAATAAACGTTGAGCATGAACTCCGACGCGCCGTCGCCGTTCACGTCGGCCTTCACCACGTAGTGGTCGCCTTCGACGGCCACCATCACCTCGCCCGGCCGCCTATTGTAGTAGGTGACGAAGCTGAAAGCAGTGTCGCCGGCGAGGATGCCGTTGGCGTCGATAGCCGACAGGTCGATCTTGTCGCCCTCGGCGTGGCGGAAGTCGAGGATGACGTCGCGCGTCGCACTCGTGCTTTCCGCGTACGCCTTGAAGATGAAGCGGTCGGCGCCGGTTCCGCCGGTGAGGGTGTCCGCGCCTGCGCCGCCGATCAGCGAATCGGCGCCCGCGCCGCCGACCAGAATGTCGTTCCCCGCCGCACCGCTGAGCTGGTTTCCGCCCGCCGAACCCGTCAACGTGTCGCCGCTGGCAGAGCCGATGATGTTCTCGATATTCACCAGGACATCGGTGGTCGTGGCGTTGACCTTCTGCGCGAGCGTGCTGCTCAGGTCGACTTTCACGCCGACGGTCGACCAGTCATAGGTCACCGTGTCGACGCCGCCGCCGCCGTCCATCGTGTTCGCGCCCCCATAGCCCCTGAAGGTCTCGTTGGCGTCGCTCCCGTGCAGCAGGTCGTCGCCTGTCGTGCCGATGACGCGCGGGGTTCCGGCGAAGGTGACCCCGGTGGCCGTCGTCTTGACCAGCTGGATCCGGTAGTTCGCCGTGTCGTCGTTCTGGGTGACGTTCGGGCCGACCAGGAACTCAAGCTTGTCGCTGGGGCGCAGGTCGACGTAGAGGCCCGACAGGCTGAACGTGCCTTTGACGATCTTGGTGTAGATCTCCTCGCCGTTCAGCTTCACGTGCAGGTCGACGCCGTCGCTGGCCGTAGACGGCACTGTCCAGGTTCCCCGGATCTCGACCGCCTCGTCCGTCGTGGAGGTGAAGCGCGCCACGGCCTGGATCGGCGTCGCGCCGCTGCCGCCGGGCGCCACGACGTCATGGGTGAAGTAGACCGGCTTGTAGAGAACGTTCTGAAGCGACGAGGTGTACTGGGTGTCCGTCATCTTCAGGTCGTGGAAAGCGCCGTCGGCCGACCTGGCGAAGTAGCTCCACGCCCCTTCCTTGAAGGTCCCTTCGTTGTAGTCGTAGAGGCTGTCGGCGACGACGGAGCTCTCGCCCAGCGTATAGCCGGACGCGCCGCGCACGATGATCGGATCCTCGGTGATCTTCGTCGGCGCGGCGATCACTTCGCCCTTGGCGTTGTAGAAGATGGCGGCGCCGGAGAAGCTGATGTCGCGCGCATCACCCCACATCACGTAGGTGTTTGCGCCGAACTTGTAGATCAGGGTGTGCGGGTTGTCGGTCGCCACCTGCACCGCGTCGCCCTGCGGCAACAACACGTTCTCGGCGAAGGCGAAGGCCTTGGCGGCCGGCTTGGCCGCGCCGGTCGAGTCGAACAGGCCCATGTTTTTGAACCAGGCCTGATCCTGCAGCGCATACCAGGAGGCTTCCGCGACGTGCGCGACGCTCATCTGGGTGACCATCTTGATCAGGTAGCTGGGCGCCTGGCTCGAGTCGCCGAACTCCTTGCCGAATTCGGTGGCGAAGATCGGCTTGACGCCGCCGTATTGCGCCATCGCCTGGTTCAGCCGCAGCAGCTCGTCGTCGACGTGCTCTGGATTGTCGCGGTAGGGGTGCAGCGCAACCCCGTCCATGTAGTTGAGCGCGCCAAGCTTGAAGGTGTCGGTGAGATAGCCCGTCGCCACCGAATGCGCCGCGCCGCCCAGAACAAGCACTTCAGGGTGGGCTGCTTTGACCGCCTGATAAACCGTCTTCAGAAGTTCAGTATAGTAGTACGCGATATTTTTAGTCGCTGGACCGGTGGTGAAATTGACCCCGTTGAACTCGTTCCAGACCTCGATCGCCTTAACTGTGTCGCCATATTTGTTGATCGTGGCGACGATGTATTTCGCATAGGCGGCGCGCCCCGCGGCCGTATAGGGCGTATAGCCGCTGTCATAGAGCGTGTTGCCGGTTCCGAAGGTCAGAATGGCGTCCATGCCGAGAGATTCTGTCTTCGCCATGTAACTTGTAAGTTGAGATGTGTAGTTATACACGCCGGCCTTGGTCTCGACGGTTCCCCAGGGTTGAGCATCGCGAATCGTGTCGATTCCGAGCGACTTTGCTTTATCTAAAAGCGAAAGGCTCCAGCCTTGAGAGAAATGCGTCTGAACGTCGAGATCCATCAGGCCGAGATCCTGTGCGAAGATACTGTAAACTCGCCCAGAGATCTTAATGGACTGGGGGCAGTACATCGCTAATTTCAATCGAAGAAATATTGTGAAGTGGCTGTTGACCAAAACATGGCGGCCACGCTTGGCGCGACGGAATGGCGCAGCTTGATCCGACGCACGTGCGACCTGCGCCGGATGGGCGCCCGCAACCTATGCACGCAAGCCCGAAAGCCGGTCGCCCACAGGTGAATGGCGAAGTTGACCGAACCACGCTTTGACACCGTCGCTGCGGCGTGGCTACTTTGCGCCGCAGCACGAGCCTTCCCACCACCACCAGCAAGGTGTCCGATGTCGCAGGCGAGCGTCGCCGGAGAACGCCGATATGCGGTACGCGAGTCAGGTCGCGGATCGTTTGACTGGGAGTACGTGGTCAATTCGGTTCTGGCGGTCGTGATCCTCGTCTTTTGCGCGCCGCTGATGGTGTTGGTCGCGCTGTCCGTCTTCGTCTACGACGGCGGACCGGTCCTATTCGCCCACCGTCGCATTGGCCGCTACGGCGAGACGTTCCGTTGCCTGAAGTTCCGCAGCATGGCTGTCGACGCTGAGGCTCGCCTCGAGCGATTGCTGGCGACGGATGCTGCAGCGCGTCGAGAATGGGAGGCCGACCACAAGCTTCGCGATGATCCGCGCGTCAGCCCGATCGGGGCCTTCCTGCGCAAGACCAGCCTGGACGAACTGCCGCAACTGCTGAACGTCATCCGCGGCGAGATGAGCCTGGTGGGTCCGCGGCCGGTGGTTCAGGCGGAGGCTCAGAAGTACGGCCGCAAGTTCGCGCACTACTGCGCCGTTCGCCCCGGCATCACGGGGCTCTGGCAGGTGAGTGGCCGCAACGACGTCAGCTATGGCCGGCGGGTGGCGCTTGACGTGCTCTACGCGCGCCACAAGTCGCTTCGCCTCGACCTGGCGATCCTGCTCCGTACGGTGCCGGCGGTGCTGTTCCGTAGCGGGTCGTACTAGGCAGGCTGGCTCAACGCGGCCAGCTTGCCGCCGGCGCTCAAGCCGCACGAAACTTCCGTTCTAAGCGGGCGAGCTCAGCCGCCGCGTGGCGCTGCCGAGGTGGAGCCACGGCGCTGGGCCCTCACGGGCGACCGTCTTCAACGAAAACTGCTCCTCCCCCCGTCAACTAACGTGCGCAGAGAGATCTAGCCGCCTTGAATTGCAAACGCACTAGTTCAGTTTTAACTAGTCGTATATATGTTAAGGCTGCGAGTCGTTTGCGTGAGGTGCGTTGAATGGTGGTGGGCGATGATTTCGTCTGGATGCATTTCCCTAAATGCGCCGGCCACACGATCGACCGGGCGTTGCGGGTCCTGCGCGGCCGGCGCGACGTGGCCTTCGACGTCGCCGAAGCGGGCTGGCACGACTCGGTGGGCGACCGCGCGGTGCGGCGCGATGGTTTCGATCCGGCGGGCAAGACGGTGATCTGCGGCTTTCGCCGTCTGCCGCATTGGTTGCTGAGCCGTGTGCACTACGACGCGTCTCGGTCGCCCTACCGCATGGTGAGCCGCGAAATGCTCTGCCGTGGCCAGTTCTACGAAGAGACCGGCGCGATCGGCAGCGCCGACGGCTACGTGAAGCACTACGGCGCCTCGCCGGTCGACCGGTGGGTGCGCACCGAGCACCTGGCCGAAGACTTCCAGCGTCAGTTCGGCGACATCCTGGGCTCCCAGCTCGCGCGCGCGGCCGTAAGTAAGCTGGCCAAGGTCGTGAACGGCACGCGGCTCAACTATGTGCGCGGGCTGGACTTCTATTTTACCGCCGCCGAGCTCGACGGCCTGTACGCCGCGAACCCGACCTGGGCCGCCCTGGAAGCCAGGCTTTATGGCGACGTGCTGCGACTGGGCTGATCTTTCCGCGGCACGCGCGACGTGTTACCGCATGTGTCGCGTTCAAATATGTCGTGAAATTACTGAACCCCATGGCGCCCCACCCACTGACGCCGTACCGGAGCCGAACCATGCCGCGGCCAGCCGCCGACCCCGCCAAGGCCGCTGAGACCAAGGTGCTTCGCCAAAAGGCGGGTCAGTGGCTGCGGCTGCAGCGCGAGGCGGCGGGGCTGACCCAGGCCACGCTCGCCGAGCGGGTAGGCCTTCGCTACTACACCTTCGTTTCTCAGGTGGAGAGCGGCGTGGGCCGGGTGCCGGTGGAGACGCAAGGCGCCTGGGCCGAGGCGCTCGGCCTCGACCCGTGCGAGTTCGCTCGCACGCTGCTCGCCTATTACGAACCTGAACTGAACCGGCTGTTGTTCGGCGACGGGCCGGCGGCGCGTCGCGCAGCGAGCTGACCGATGACGGCCGCGGCATGAGCGAGCTGTTTTCCTTCGCCCGCTTCCTGCGCGATCGCAGCGACTGGAGCGCGGGCCAGCGGGCGAAGCTGGAACGCCTGGCCGACACCCTCGCGCTCTCCGGAATGAATGTGGAGGTGGTGTTCGGCAAGACCGACGCCGGCGATCCTTGGTGCGTCGTGAAGGGTGATGACGAGGAGGTGCTTCTCCACGTCGCTCGCGTCGATGGTCGGTTCGTCGTCCACTCGCTGCTCGAAGGCACGATCGAGGAGGCCTCGGACCTCGACACCCTGCTGCGTGCGCGCCTCGACGCAGGGACCGACGGCGGCGCTGGGCGGCAAGGCGAGGTGGTCCTGCCGTTCGAGACGCGCAGAGCTCAGACCCTGCTCGCGCTCGCCGTGGTCGTGGGCGCCTTCGAGAGCGCACCCAGCCGCGCGGAGGCCGCCCCGCAAGCTTCGGGCGTCGAGCCGACCGAGGCTCCGCCGTCGGAGCAGAGTTCCGCCGCGGATCTGCATCTCGGTCCGGTGGTGACGTTGCAGCCGCACGCCGCGCCGGTCCACGACCGCCCGCCCGCAGCCACCGCCACAAGCGCGGCGCGGGCCGAAGCGCCCGCCACGCTGGCCGCCAACCATGTCGACCCGGCCGGCGTGGCTCCGATCCATTCTGCAGCGCCCGAGCTCAGCGCCGCCGCCGGCGCCGGGTCCGCGCAAAGCCTCACGCCGCTTTGCGCCCCACCGATCGCGCCCGACCTGCGCGGAACCGCCGGCGCCGACTCGCTGGTGGGCTCGGCGCGCGCCGAATGGATCGTCGGCGGGGCAGGGAACGACACCCTGGTCGGCGGCGGCGGCAAGGACACGCTCGACGGGGGCGATGGCGATGATCGGTTGGTATTCACCGATGGGGCGCTGGCGAGCGGCGGGCGCGGCGCGGACACCTTCGTCGTCGAAGCGCCCTCGCACGCCAATCCCAACCAGTTGCTGGGCGTCATTCTGGACTTCAGTCCCGCCGAGGGCGACCGGGTGATCACCTCCCGCGGCCGGCTCCTGAAATTCAAGTCGGATGGGGAAGGGGTGAGCGCGACGATGCCTTCCGACGAGCATCGCCCGACGTTTCACACGTCCGACGCCCATCGCACCGTCACCCGCGTCGAGGTCGACGTCGACGATGACGGATCGGTGGACGGATACCTGCTGGTGATCACGCGCACGGACCCTGACAACCAGCTTGCGGCCAATCCGGGGGTGCAGGTTCTTGGGCACGACGTCGGCGCATCGGCGCTGCTTCTCGACGTCACGGGCGATGGGGTGGCGGACGGGCGGCTCGCCATCGACCTGGACAGCGGCCCGGCCTTGCTGGTGGTCGGGCGCAGCCTCTTCTCACCTGGTCCGTTCGGCGCCGACTGACCCTCGTTAGGGCGTGGCGCGCATCAGCGCCAGAGACACCGGCTCCAGGACATCCATCCGCTCGGCGTCGCGGTTCTTGACGATCTGCGGCCCGCCGTTCCTGACCACCAGCACGTTCTGGTCGCCGGCCGTGAAGCGCGGCGACGCCGGCAGGCCGCCGCCGTTCGGATCGCCGGCCTTGGCGAAGTTCGATGTGCGCGCGGCCAGCGCCGCCGCCACGCAAAGCAGCCGGCGCTTCAGCAAGGGCCTCATGAGTCTCCGCCCCTTCCGGCCCCCAGCCGCCGTTCTTTATCTAGCCGGCTGGACTATGGCGGCAGTCCGGCCGTCGCCGTCAGCATTTCGCGACAAGCCGTTCGGCGCGCATTGACCTGCCGAGCCAGGTTTGGTCCGTGGGGGCGCCGGTGCGGCTGTGCAGGGTAGGTGAGATGGTTTCGTCCGCAGATGATCGTTGGGGCGCCGCGCGGTTTGGCTTGCCGGATGCGCCCCCGCCGCTGCCGCCATGCCCCTACACCCCCACGTTTCCGGCCATGCTGCACCACGCCGCAGGGCGGTTCGGCGACCTGGACATCTTCGTCCGCGGAGCCGATCGGCTGAGCGTCCGCGAACTGGAACGCCGCTCGGCGGTGTTGGCGCGCGGCCTGCTGGCGAGCGGGCTTGGCAAGGGCAGCCGCGTCGCGGTGATGATGCCGAACTCGCCCGACTTCGCCGTCGCCTTCGCAGCGGCCTCGCGGATTGGCGCCGTGGTCGTGCCGCTGAGCACCCTCTACCAGGCGGCGGAGCTGCGCTGGGTGCTGCATCACGCCGACGTCGGCGCCCTGCTGATCAGCGACCGCTATCTGAGCCACGACTACCAGCAACGGCTCGAGCTGGCCTTCCCGACGCTCGCCGGGCAGGCCGCCCAGGGGCTGTTTCTGCCCGAGGCTCCGTTCCTGCGGCGCATCTTCGTCTGGGGCGCGGCCGACCGTTCCTGGGCGCTGCCAGGGGACTCGGCGCTGATCGAGGCGGCTGCGGCGGCGCCAGCCATCGACGAAGCATTCCTCGACGCGGTGGAAGCCGCCGTCGCCCCGGCCGATCCCTTCTGCACGATCTACACGTCGGGAAGCACCGCAGATCCCAAGGGCGTGGTGCACAACCACGGCCCGATCATCCGCCACACCTACGGCCTGTCTCCGGCCTATTACCCGTTCGGCCCCGGCGAGCGGATCGTCGGCACCCGGCAGTGGTTCTGGATCGCCGGCCTGTCGAGCGGCTACCTCGGTGCAATCCAGTCGGGGCTCTGCACCATCATCCCGGAGACCGACTCCGGTGAGGAGGGCGCCGAGCTGTTGCTGCGCGAGAACGTCACCCTGGTCGGCCACACGCCCGACTATTACGCCCGCATCGCCGCGGCCTTGAAGGCGCGAGGCGAGGACGTCGAGGTCTTCGCCGTCATGCTGGGGATCGCCGGCGTCGCCCGGCGCGCTTCGCCGCAGGCGGAGTGGCGGTTCATCAGCGCCGATCTGGAGGATCGCATTCCAGCGCGCTTCATGCCTGCGCCGGTCGACCGTCAGCCCAACTTCCTAGGCATGACCGAAACCCTTGCCGGCCATACCACCGAACCGTTGCCAGCGATGTTGCCGCCAGGCAAGGAGGGCGCCTCGGGCCGTGGGATGTTCGGCCTGGAGCGGAAGATCATCGACCCTCAGACCGGGCGAGAGCTGCCGCGGGGCGAGGCGGGCGAACTCGCGGTGCGTGGCCCGCCGATGATGGCGGGCTTCCACAAGATCGAGCGGGCCAACGTCTTCGAGAGGGACGGTTTCTATCGCACAGGCGATCTCTGCCTGATCGACGAGGACGACTGCCTGACCATCAAGGGTCGGCTCAGCGAGATGGTGAAGATCTCCGGCGCCAACGTCTCACCATTGGAGGTCGAGCGCACGGTCATGGGCCTGGGCGGCTTCGATCAGTGCGTGGTGCTGGGCCTCGACCGCCCGGGCGAGAAGACCCTGTTGGCGGCAGTCGTCACGCCGGCGCCGAACACCGACCCGAGCGAAGCCGAGCTGATCGCGCGGCTGAAGACTTTGCTGTCGTCGTTCAAGGTGCCGAAGCGGATCTTCTTCATGCGGCGGGAGGAGATTCCCGCCACCGCCAACGGCAAGGTGCGCAAGCAGCAGCTCGCGCCGCTGCTCGTCGAGCGGATGGCGGCCGAGCGGGGCGAAGCGGCCGTGGCGGACTGACCGCCTCGGCCGCCTGGCGTCAGACCCGTTCGACGATGATGCAGGGCGCCATGGCGCCGGCCGCGCACATGGTGACCAGGCCGGTCTGCAGGTCGCGGCGTTCGAGCTCGTCGAGCATGGTGCCCAGCAGCATCGCGCCGGTGGCCCCGATCGGGTGGCCGAGCGCGCAGGCGCCCCCGTTGACGTTGACGATCTCGGCGCTGACGTCGAGGTCGCGCATGAACTTCAGCGGCACGACCGCAAAGGCCTCGTTGACCTCGAAAAGGTCGATGTCGCCGACCGTCATGCCGGCCTTGGCCAGCGCCTTGCGGGCCGCCGGGCCCGGCGCGTTGAGGATTAGTTCGGGGCGGTCGCCGGAGTCGGCCATGACGCGGAACTTCGCCCGCGGCTTCCAACCCTGCGCCTTGGCGTATTCCGGCGAGGCGAGCAGCACCGCCGAGGCGCCGTCGACGACGCCCGACGAGTTGCCGGCGTGGTGGATGTGCTTGATGTCGACGTCGGGGAAGCGGCTTTCGACCATCTTCCGGAAGGTCAGGCCCTCTTCGTCGAGCGGCATGTCGTAGAAGTCCTGGAACGCCGGCTTGAGGCCCGCCAGGCTTTCCAGCGTCGTCTGCGGGCGCGGATATTCCTCACGGTCGAGGGCGACGCTGCCGTCCTCGCGCAGGACGGGGACCAAGCTTCGGTTGAAGTAGCCGTTGGCGATCGCGTTCGCCGCACGCTGCTGGCTCTGATAGCCGAACTGGTCGACGTCCTTGCGGGTGAAGCCTTCGAGCGTCGCAATCAGGTCGGCGGCGATACCCACGGTTGGCGTCGGGTGCATCTCACGAAGCCGGACGTTGCCGCCGTCGACGATCGGCGGGCCGGGCAGGTGCTTCTGCTGGCCGCTATAGGACATCATCTCGACGCCGCCGGCGACCACGCAGTCCTGCATGCCGGAAAGAATGCCCATGGCGGCGAGGTTCACCGCGGTGAGGCTGGAGCCGCAAAAGCGATCGATGGTCAGGCCCGTGGAATTGGGGCTCCAGCCCGCAGCGAGCTGAGCCAGGCGGCCGATGCAGAAGCCCTGCTTGCCGACCTGAGTGCTGCACCCGGCGATCACGTCATCGACCTCTTCTGTCTTGATCGCATGCCGGTCGCGGAGCGCGTTAAGCACCGTGGCGAACAGATGCTGCGGATGCAGGTCAGCCAGCGCGCCCTTGCCCGCTCGACCGATGCCGCGCGGCGTTCTCACGGCGTCGATAATCCACGCTTCCTGCACTGTGGTCTCCGTTACGATGGCGGGCTGAGCTTTATATTGATTATAATCTTTTGCAAACAAGGCCAGGCGCGCCAACGGTTCTGATGGGGCTGACGGGCATGCGCACAAGGGGAGTAACGCCAGATGTATCCGCGCAAGTACGCCATGTCCGCGCCCGATCGTGTGGCGCACCGAATGGTCGGCGCGGAGAAAGGTGTAACTTACGGTGAGCTGGAGGCCGCGGCGAACCGCGGGGCGCATCTCTTTCGCGCGCTCGGGTTGAAACGCGGCGACGGCGTGGCCGTGCTCATGGAGAACAATCTCCGCTATTTCGAGATCGTCTGGGCGGCGCAGCGCGCGGGGCTCTACTACACCTGCATCTCCACCCGCCTGACGCCCGATGAGGCGGCCTACATCGCCGACGACTGCGGTGCGCGGGCGCTGGTCCTCTCGCCCGGCGGCGGATCGGCGGCTGCGGCGCTCGCCGAGCGAACCGCCAAGCTCGCCCCGAAAGCCGAGGCGGTGTTCGCCGCAGCCGGCGCCTTGCCCGGCGCGCGGTCATGGGAAGGGGCGCTGGCGACGCAGCCCGCCACGCCGATCGCCGACGAGAGCGCGGGCGCGATGATGCTTTACTCGTCGGGCACAACGGGGCGGCCGAAGGGCGTGCGGCCGCCGTTGCCGGAAGGGCCGGTGGACGAGGAGTACCCGTTCGGCTCTATGGTCGCCAAAATCTACGGCTTCGACGAGCAAAGCATCTATCTGTCTCCCGCGCCGCTCTACCACGCCGCCCCGCTGGGCTATGGCTGCAACATCCAGCGGCAGGGCGGGGAGGTGGTGATCATGGACCACTTCGATGCAGAGGGCGCGCTGGCGGCGATCGAGCGCCACCGCATCACCCATGGCCAGTTCGTGCCCACCATGTTCGTGCGGATGCTGAAACTGCCGGAGGCGACGCGCCGCCGCTACGACCTCAGCTCGCTCCGCACGGTGATCCATGCCGCCGCGCCGTGCCCAGTGCACGTCAAGCAGGCGATGATCGAGTGGTGGGGGCCGATCATCTATGAGTACTACGCCGGTACCGAGGGGAACGGCGTCTGCCTGATCACCAGCGAGGAGTGGCTAAAGAAACCCGGCTCAGTAGGGCGGACGATCTTCGGCACGGCGCACATCGTCGGCGAGGAGGGCAAAGAACTGCCCGACGGCCAGCCCGGCGTGATCTACTTCGAAGGCGGCATGGCGTTCGCCTACCACAACGACCCGGAGAAGACCGCAGCCGCGCGCCATCTGCAGCATGCCGCCTGGAGCACGCTGGGCGACATCGGCTACCGCGACGCCGACGGCTACATCTTTCTGACCGACCGCAAGGCCTTCACCATCGTCTCCGGCGGGGTGAACATCTATCCGCAGGAGATCGAGAACCTGCTGATCGGCCACCCGAAGGTGGCCGACGTCGCGGTCATCGGCGTTCCCGACGACGAGTTCGGCGAGCAGGTGAAGGCGGTGGTGCAGCCGGTCGAGGGCGCGCAGTCCGGGCCGGCCCTCGAGGCGGAGCTGATCGCCTTCTGTCGCGCCTCGCTGTCGGCGGTGAAATGCCCGCGCAGCGTCGACTTCGAGGCCGAGTTGCCGCGCGCGCCGACCGGCAAGCTGTACAAGAAGGCGCTGCGCGACCGCTACTGGGAGGGTCGCGCCTCGCGGATCGTCTGATCGCGGGTCAGGCCTGCGACAGCTTCTTGCCTTCCGCGACCACTCGCTCGAGCAGCGGGGCCGGAGTGTAGACTTCGCCGCCGGGCTGGGCGGCGAATTCCTTCAGCTTCGCCAGGACCTTATCGGCGCCGACGATGTCGGCGTAGAACATCGGCCCGCCGGTGTAGACCGGCCAGCCGTAGCCGTTGACCATCGCCACGTCGATGTCCGAGGCCTTGGAGGCCACGCGCTCTTCCAGCACCTTCGTGCCTTCGTTGATGATCACGTAAAGGCAGCGCTCGAGGATCTCCTGGTCGGAGATCGGTCGCGCGGTGACGCCGCTCGCCTTGCGGAATTCGCCGATGATCCGCAGCGCGTCGGGCGAGGGCGTGGCGTTGCGTTTGGCGTCATAGTCGTAGTAGCCGCCGCCGCCCTTGATGCCGCGCCGGCCGTTCTCGACCAGCGTCCAGGGGATGGTCTTCTGGCCCGGCTCGGGGACCAGCACGTCCAGGCCCACGACGTCGGCCACCTGGAACGGCCCCATCGGGAAACCGAAGTCGTAGAGCACGCGGTCGACGTCGGCGAACGACGCGCCGGCGAGCAGCAGGCCCTGCGACTCACGGCGGCGCGGGCTCATCACGCGGTTGGCGATGAAGCCGTGGCCGACGCGGCTGACCACCGTGGCCTTGCCGATCTGCTTGCCGAGCTTCAGCGACGTGGCGAGCACGTCGTCGGCGGTCTTCTCGCCACGGACGATCTCCAGCAGCTTCATCACATTGGCCGGCGAGAAGAAGTGCAGGCCAACTACGTCTTGCGGACGCTTCGTCGCGGCCGCGATCTCGTCAATGTTCAGGTAGGAGGTGTTGCTGGCCAGGATGGCGCCCGGCTTGGCGATCTGGTCGAGCTTGCCGAACACCTCCTTCTTCACGTCCATATTCTCGAACACGGCCTCGATGATCAGGTCGCAGTCGGCGAGGTCGGCGTAGTCGGTCGAGCCGGTCAGCAGGCTCATCCGCCCCGCGACCTGCTCCGGCGTGCTGCCGCGCGAGCGTTCGTAGTTTGACTTGATGACGCCGAGGCCGCGGTCGAGCGCATCCTGCTTCATCTCCACCAGGTGCGTCGGGATGCCGGCGTTGGCGAAGTTCATGGCGATGCCGCCGCCCATGGTGCCGGCGCCGATGATGCCGACCTTCTTGATCGGTCGGGTGGGCGTGTCGGGCGCCAGGTCGGGGACCTTCTGCGCCGCGCGCTCCGCGAAGAAGTAGTAGCGCTGGGCGGCGGATTGCGAGCCGTCCATGATCTCGCCGAACAGCCGGCGCTCCTCAGCGATGCCCTCGTCGAACGGCAGGTTCACCGCCGCCTCGACGGCGCGGATGTTCTGCTCGGGCGCAAGGAAGCCGCGGAAGCTGCGCGCGTTGGCCTTGCGGAAGGCGTCGAAGGCCTCCGACTTGCCGCGGTAGGACGCGATCTTGTCCTCGCGATCGCGAATGCGGGTCAGCGGCTTGCCTTCGGCGATCACCTTGCGGGCGAAGGCGACGGCGCCCTCGCGCAATTTGCCTTCCTCGACAAGCTCGTCGACGAGGCCCATCGCGAGCGCTTCTTTGGCGCTGACGGGCTTGCCGTTGGTCATCATCTCCATGGCCTTTTCCGGCCCGGTAACGCGCGGCAGGCGCTGGGTGCCGCCGGCGCCCGGGATCAGGCCTAGGTTCACCTCCGGCAGGCCGAGCTTGGCCGAGGGCACGGCGACGCGGAAGTGCGCGCAGAGCGCGACCTCGAGCCCGCCGCCGAGCGCGGTCCCGTGGATCGCGGCGATCACCGGCTTGGCCGAGTCTTCCATCCACTTCTGGACGTCGCTCAGGTTGGGGCCCTTGATGCCGCTGCCGATCTCGGAAATGTCGGCGCCGGCGATGAAGGTCCGGCCCTCGCAGATCAGCACGATCGCCTTGGCGTCGCTTTCCAGCGCCGCGGAAACCCCGTCGTAGAGTCCCTGCCGCACGGCCGACGACAGCGCGTTCACCGGCGGCGAGTTCAGTGTGAGGACGGCGACCTCGCCATCCACGCTGAGGTCGGTCACCGCATTAATCGTCGTCATGTTCTGTTTCGTCCCTGGACGGCTCTTTCGGATCGCTCGGCCAGCGACCTTGCGGCTTTCGTATAGTCGCCCGTCAGCCGCCGACGCAATCGGGCCTCGCCACTTGACGCTTGTCAGCGCGAAAAATCATTATAAGGAACCGTGCGCCCAAAGCGCTGGGTGAGGAAACAGACAAGGCGAACGGGCCAGATGACGGCGGACACTCTCAACCGCGACGAATTGGACGTGCAGGCTAACGTCCAGGACGCCATGGCCCTGGAAGATCGGGTCATCGGCAAGGTGCTCGCTCGCCGCGCCGCCAAGAATGGCGACCGGGTCTGGATGATCTCCGGCGATCGCAAGGTCACCTTCAGCGAGGCGGATCGGCTGGTGAACGGCTACGCCCGCGGGCTGGCGGCGGTCGGCCTGGCGAAGGGCCAGACCCTGGCGCTGGTCATGTATCCGTCGATCGACGCAATCCTGATCGGCCTGGCCGCGACCCGGCTGGGCGCGATCTTCACGACCATATGCACCGACTACAAGCGCGAGTTCCTCTCTGAGGCGCTGGAGCAGGCCGACTCTGAGATCCTGGTCATCGACGGCGAGCTGTCCGATCGGCTCGATGCGCTCGGCGACCTCGGCCCGGTCAAGCACGTGTTCGTCCACGACGAGCCGTCGCCCGACGCCAAAACCGCGCGCGCCTCCTCCGCTGACCTGCTGCAGAGCGGCTTCGAGCCCGTCGAGGACGTCGCGGTGTGGAGCGACGTGGCGCAGATCTGGTGGTCTTCCGGCACGACCGGCAAGCCCAAGGGCATCATGCACTCGCACTCCTCGGTGCTGCGGCTCGGGGCGGACAACGGCAAGAACCTTGTCGAGGACGATATCCTCTACGTATGCACGCCGATCTATCTCGGCAGCCCGTGGAGCGGGGCGATCTGGGCCTCGCTGGTGGCCGGCGTCGGCGCCGCCATCGACAAGGAGTTCTCGGTCAGCCGCTTCTGGGACCGCATCCGCCACTACAACGCGACGTCATTTATGACCCTGGGCGCGATGCACATCCACCTGTGGCGCGCGCCGCCCAAGCCGAACGACGCGGACAACCGCCTGCGGCGGGCGATCTGCTTCCCGATGCCCTACGATATCCTTCCGCAATTCAAGGAGCGGTTCGGCATCGGCTACATGTCGCAGGGCTACGGCCAGAGCGAGACCTTCCTGGTGTTCGACGCTCCGGACGACGGCACCAAGTGGGTCGGCTCGGCGCTGGGCCGCCCGGTCGAATGGTACGAGGTCAAGCTTTTCGACACCAACGACCAGGAAGTCCCGGTCGGCGAAGTCGGCGAGATCTGCATCCGGCCGAAGGAGCCGGGCGTCATGTTCAGCGGCTACTTCCGGCAGCCGGAGGTCACCCTGCAGGCCTGGCGCAATCTGTGGCACCACACCGGCGACATGGCGACCCGCGACGAGAGCGATATCCACTACTTCGCCGACCGCAAGAAGGATTACATCCGCTACAAGGGCCGCAACATCTCGATGAACGAAGTCGAGACCATCGTGGCCCGCCACGACGGCGTGCTCGACGTGGCGGGCTACGGCATCCAGTCCGAGGAACTGGAGTCGGAGGCTGAACTGATGATCGCGGTCGTGGCGCGTCCCGGCAGCGGCCTCACGCCGCTGGAACTGGCGAAGTTCGTCAACGACAACGCGCCCTACTACTTCGTGCCTCGGTTCATCGAGATCATGGACGAGCTTCCGCGCAACCCGCATGGGCGCGTGAAAAAGCCCGACCTGCGCGAGCGCGGCGTCGTGCCGACGACCTGGGACAGCAAGGCCGTCGGCTTCAAGGCGCAACGGTAGTCGCAAGGCAGCGAGGAGAGGGCATGCTCGAGAGCCGCAGCGTGAAGGTCGACGGGGCGGGCGGGGTTCAGCTCGCCGCCGACGTGGCCGGCCACCCGGACGGCCGCCCGCTCGTTCTCGCGCACGGCGGCGGGCAGACGCGCCACTCCTGGGCCAAGTCGGTGACCACGCTGGCTCAGGCGGGCTACGACGTGACCAACGTGGACCTGCGTGGCCATGGCGATAGCGACTGGGCCGTCGACTACAGCCTTGACGCTTTCGCCGCCGACATCGAGGCGGTGTGCGAATGCCGCTCGCAGCCGGTGATCCTGGTGGGCGCCTCGCTGGGCGGGCTCGCCTCGCTGCTGCTCGCCGGGCGCCGGCCCGAGCTCGTCGCCGCGCTGGTGCTGGTCGACGTCGCCCCGCAGGTCGAGCCCGCGGGCGCGCAGCGGATCCAGCAGTTCATGCTGAGCCACGCCGAGACGGGCTTCGCCAGCCCCGAGGAAGCGGCCGACGCAGTGGCGGCCTACAATCCGAGCCGGCCGCGTCCGGCGGCGTCGGGCGGTTTGATGAAGAACCTGCGCCTGAAGGCGGACGGCCGATACTATTGGCATTGGGATCCCAAGTTCCTGCAGGGCGATCGCCGCGTCGGCATCGACCAGGCCGGACTGGAGCGCTCGGCGGCGAACGTGCGTTGCCCGGTGATGCTGGTGCGCGGGGTGCTCAGCGACGTAGTCAGCGACCGCAGCGTCGCCGAGTTGCGCAAGCTGATTCCGTCGCTGGAGTACGTGCAGACCGAAGGCGCCGCTCATATGGTCGCCGGCGATCGCAATGACATCTTCCTGCGCGACTTGCAGACCTTTCTGGACAAGCACGCGCCAGCCGTCGCGGCGGGTTGACATCACTAAGGGGTTATCATGAAGCTCGACAGTTCCGTCTCCGCCGTCGTGACCGGCGGCGCCTCCGGCCTCGGCGCGGCCACCGCCCGCGCGTTGCGCGACCTGGGCGTCAAGGTCGCCCTCTTCGACATGAACCCGGAGACGGGGGAAAAGAAGGCGCAGGAACTCGGCGCGGTGTTCTGCGAGGTGGACATCTCGTCGGATGAGCAGGTCGTGGCCGGCTTCGCCAAGGCGCGGGCGGCGAACGGCCAGGAGCGCATCCTGATCAACTGCGCCGGCGCGGGCCGCGGCTTCAAGACCATCTTCTGGGACAAGGCCGCCGGCAAACACCAGCGTCACCCGATCGACGCCTTCGAGAAGGTCATTCAGATCAACGTTGTGGGAACCTTCCGCGTCATTTCGCTCAGCGCGCTGGGCATGGCGAGCCTGGAGCCCAACGAGGACGGCGAGCGCGGCGCGATCGTCAACACCGGCTCGGTCGCCGCCGAGGAAGGCCAGATCGGGCAGGTGGCGTATTCGGCGTCCAAGGCCGCGATCAAAGGCATGACGCTGACCATCGCCCGCGACCTGTCGAGCGAAGGCATTCGCATCAACACGATCCTGCCGGGCATCATGGCCACCCCGCCGATGATGGGCGTGCCTGCGCCGATGCTGGAGGCGCTCGCCGCCTCGGTGCCGTTCCCCAAGCGCCTCGGCAAGCCCGAGGAATTCGCCGACCTGGCGGTCACGACGGTGCGCAATAGCTACTTCAACGGCGAGACGATCCGCCTCGACGGCGCGATCCGGATGCCGCCGAAGTAGGCTCTAAGGAGGCATGTCCGGAAGAGGCGCCATGCTGCTCTGCTGGCGCCTCTCCGCGTCGGCGATCATCCAGTCGACGGAAAGCCGGGTGCAGCGGCGCGCGGAAATGCCGGCGAGCTCGGCGTCGCCATCGATTATCAGCGCCGTGTACTTGTGGCGCGCCGCCCAGTATTGCCGCGCGCGGTCTTCCCGATGCCGGAACACGTCCTCGTCCGGGCCGAGGAAGCCGGAGAAGCGATAGAGGGTCGTGAGGAACAGCTCGAGGATCGAGTTGCGGCAGGCGCGCCCGATGAGATGGCCGAAGTCGCGTTCGGAACGTAGGAAGTCGCGATAGCCGCCGGTCTCCGCCTCGGCGAGGTCCCGCGCCTGGAAGTGCCGCAACTCGTCCAGCTGGGCCGCGTCGCGATTGCGCGCCGCCAGGATCGCCATCTCGACCTTGATAGGTTCGATCGCCCGGATGATCTCGTTCAGAGCCGTATGGCGCGACTGAAGGTAGACGGCCGAAATGTGCGCGACGGCGTCGGTGGCGGGCCGGCGCGCGAAGTATCCGCCGCGTGACCCGCGCTTTACGGTGAGCAACTGCTCGTGGCTCACCAAGGCGGCGGCCTGCCGGAGCGTGGGACGGCTTACCTTGTAGAGCGCCAGCAACTGGTCTTCCGAGCCGATCGGTTCGCCTTCCGGCGTCGCCAGCGCCGCCTCGCGAAGCTGCCGCACCAAGCGGCCCAGAACTGTCGGACCTTTGGCGTGGCTCTCGGGGAGCGAAGCGGGGGCGGCGGCTTCGCCACCAAGGCGCTCCTCGACCATCCAGGTCGTGATCGACCGGGTGCAGCGGCGGGCTGCGAAGGACGTCAGATCGGCGTCGCCGTCGATGATCGCCGCCACCCACAGCCGACGCCGTCCCCAGTACTCCTGCACGCGGTCGGGGCGGTCACGGAAGATGTCCTCGTCGGGGCCGAGGAAGCCGCAGAACTCGAACAGGATCGAGGCGAACAGGTTGAGGACGTGGTTGCCCGACGCCAGGCCGAGGATCTGGCTGAACTCCCGCTCCGTCTTCAGGAAGTCCCGGTAGGCGCCCCCTGCGAACACCTTGGAATCGCGGTCCTGGAAGTCCCGCCACTCCTGCAGGATCTGGGGGTCGCGGTTCTGGGCGGCGAGCGCGCCCATCTCCGACGTCAGCGGCTCGAGCGCGAGCAGGATTTCTTCCAGGCCCGTGCGCCTGGACTGCAGATAGATGGCGGCGATGTGGGCGACGGCGGTCGCGTCCGGCCGGCGTGCGAAATAGCCGCCGCCGATCCCGCGCCGCACACGGATCAGCTGCTCCTGGCTCACCAGCGCGGCGGCCTTTCGCAAGGTCGCCTGGCTGACGCCCAGCGAGGCCAGCAGCTCGCTCTCGCGCCCGATCAACTGCCCGGGCTGCGCCGCCAACGACTGTTCGCGGAGCCGGCGCATCACCTGGCCGACGACGCTCCCGCCCTGAACGCTACGAAGCTTTCGGGCAGGCGGGGGCGCCTGGTTCAAGCCCTGGTCTCCATTCGCCGCGGCCTGGGAATCGCCTGCCGCGAACCTAGCCCGCGCTCGATTCCCAGGCGAGTGCGCCACCGGAGCCTCGGCGGCCTCATTCCCGCTGCAGAAGCTCGCGAAGCGCTGGCTGACTCACCTTCATGGAGTCGGTGCGCGGCAGCTCTTCGACCGCGACGATCTTAACCGGCGCCTGGTAGGGAAGCAGCCGTTCCCGGAGGAAGGCGATGAGTTCCGCCTCCGTGGGTGCGGGTGTCCCGCTCTTCGGAATGAAGGCCGCGCCCGGCACCTGGCCAAGCCGCGCGTCGGGCAAAGCCGCCACCGCCGCCTCGCGCACGCCTGGGTGCGCCTCCATGGCCTCGACGATGTCCTGCGGCTGGATCTTGAACCCGCCGCGGATGATGACGTTGTCGGCCCGGCCCTTGATCCAGAGGAAACGCTCCTCGTCGAGCACCGCGAGATCGGTGGTCCGCAGCCAGGTCTGGCCGTCGCCGATCTGTCCGCTGCGCAGCTCGAGGATGCCAACGGCGCCGAGCTGCTGCGCCGCGCCGGTCTCCGGATCGACGGTGCGGCCTTCCGTGCCCGGGTTGAGGCGTCCCACGGCGCCGCGCCGCGTCGACCAGAAATCCTTGAAGTCCTGCAGCGTCCAGCCGGCCACGCCGCCGAACTCGGTCGCCCCGTAGTTCTGCAGGACGGGTATGCCGTAGGCTTCGTAGAAGGCGTCGGCCAACTCAGGATCGAGCGGCGCGGTGCCGGTGCGCCAGGCCCTCAGGCTGGCCAGGCTCTCGCGCGGCGGGTGCTCGTCGAACACCATCTTAAGCGCCGCCGGCGGCGTCGAGACGACCGCGGGCTTGTGGCGGGCCACCGCTGAAATGAAGGCGGCGGCCTTGAAACGCTCGAAGAGGCAGATGCGCCGGCCCGAGGCGAGCGCGTTGAGCAGCGCCATCAGCCCGCCGATGTGAGCGAAGGGCGCCGACAGCATCTGCACGCCGTTGCGCAGGCGCGGCGCGTCATCCGCGCTGCGGCCGGCCTCGAAATTCACCGCCGCCATGACCGACTTCTCGAAATTGACGGCCGGCAGCGGGATGCGCTTGGGCGGTCCTGTCGTGCCGCTGGTCAGCATCTCCACGCCGATCTCGGGGGCGTAGGCGCCCGCCTCGGCAAGGCGGCCGGACCGCAGCCGCTGGCGGATCTTGAGCTCGCGTTCAGGCGTCAGCTCGAGGCAGAGCGCGCCGACCGCTTGGCCCGCTTCGGCGAGCGGCGTGCGCGCCCAGTCGGCGCTGGAGCCGATCAACACCGGCGTGGCCAGCTTGGCGATGTCCTCCACCAGCTTGGCGTCCGGATAGGTCGGGTTGATGGTGACCAGGCAGTGCCCGCCGGTCACAGCCGCCATCACGGCCGCCGCCGCCTCGGGGCGGTTGCGCAGCATAACCCCGAGGCGTGCGCCGGCGGCGACGCCGTCGGCGGCCAGGGCCGTGCCGATCGCCGCCGTCAGCCGCGCCAGGTCGCCCCAGCTCCACCAGGCCTCTTCGAACTCGATCTCGGGCGCCTGCGGGTCGATCGCAGCGACCGCTTCCAGGATCGATTTTAAGCTGTTCGGCACGTTCAGTCCTTCCAGACGGGTTGCCGCTTCTCGATGAAGGCGGTTGTGCCTTCGAGCGCGTCGGGGTGCGAGCGGTGGCGGATCAGGATGTCGAAGCCGTTCTGATAGGCCTTCTCGAGCGGGTGTTCGAACGCCTCCCAGATCGCCTGCAGCGAGCGCTGGACAGACTTCGGCGAGACCGAGGCGATGATCTCGCCGAGCTGGATCGCGCGATCCAGCAGCGCTTCGGGCGCGACGACCTCGGAGACCATCTCCGTCTGTAGCGCCTGCGCCGCGGAGAGACGCTCCGCCTTGCCGAGCATGACCATCCGCAACACCGCGCCCAAGGACATCCGGCGCATCAGGCCGATCGGCTCGAGCGCGGTGACTTGGCCGACGTTGACGTGGGTGTCGACGAAGCTGGCCGCCTCGCTGGCGATGACCAGGTCGGAGTCGGCGACAAAGTGCAGGCCCGCGCCGGCGCAGACCCCGTTCACCGCACAGATCGTCGGCTTCCAGATGCCCACCTGCCGGTTGGTGAAGCGAGGATAGGGGGTGTCGGCGGGGTCGTTGGATCCCTTGGCCCCGTCCTGCAGCTTGGCGACGTCGGCGCCGGAGCAGAAGGCGCGGCCCGCGCCGGTGATGATGATGGCGCGGACCTCCGGATCGTCCTGCGCGGCGAGCCACATCTTGTTCAGCGCGCCCTGCAGATCCCCGTCGAGGGCGTTCAGCCGGTCAGGCCGGTTGAGCGTCAGGATCAGCACATGGCCGCGCTGCTCGACCAGCAGGGTGGGCGACGGACTTTGCATGGTTCTTCCTCCCTAACTTTGCGACGCCCGCCGCCTCGCGTCACCGCGCGCGGGGCAGGCCCAGGATACGATCGGCGATCACGTCGCGCTGGATCTCGTTCGACCCGCCCGCGATCGTCATCACCCAGCTGAACAGGTAGCGATAGGTCCACGGGTTCGAGGCGCGGCCTTCGCCGAACTCCAGGATTTCCGGGCCGAGGATCTCCACGGCGACAAGGTGCAGCTTCTTGTACACGGTGGTGATCAGCAGCTTCATCATCGAGCCTTCCGGCCCAGGCTGGCCGTGCCGGTCCAGATAGGCGAGGCCGCCGATGTTCATCGACCGCAGCGCCAGGATCTCGGCCTTCAGCGCCGCGAGGTTCTGGGCGATCGCGTCGTCTTCGATCGCCAGCCGCCCGTTGGAGAGCCGGGTCTTGCGCGCCGTGGCGATCAGCGCCTCGACGAACTCGACCAGCTCGATCTGGTCGCCGATGAAGCCGATGCCGCGCTCGAAGGCGAAGGTGGACATCGCCACCGACCACCCGTCGCCGATCTCGCCCACCACGTTCGACAGCGGAATGCGCACGTTGTCATAGAAGGTGTCGTTGACGTGGCTGTCGCCCATCATGGTGCGGATCGGCCGAACCTGCAGGCCGGCCGAGCGCATGTCGCAGATCACCCAGGTCAGGCCGCGGTGGCGCGTCGATTCCGGATCGGTGCGGATCAGCAGTTCCTGCAGGTCGGCGTTCTGGCCGTTGCTGGTCCAGGTCTTGTGGCCGTTGACGACAATCTCGTCGCCCTGCACCTCGCCGCGGCAGCGCAACGCCGCCAGGTCGGTCCCGGCGCCCGGCTCCGAGAAGCCCTGACACCACATGGTGTCGCCCTTGAGGATCTTGGGCAGGTGCTCGGCCTTTTGCGCTTCGTTGGCGCGGGCGATGAGGGTGGGGCCTGCGTGGTAGAGCCCGGTGTAGGTGGCCCCGGTGCGCACCGGGGCGCCGACGCGCGCGCATTCCTGCAGCCAGATCATGTACTGAAAGCCGGAGAGGCCGCGTCCGCCGTAGGCCTTGGGCCAGTTCACGCCGGCCCAGCCGCCGTCGTACAGCGTGCGTTGCCAGTCGCGGTCGAAAGCGAGCGCCGGGGCTCCCTCCGACGGGCGCGCCTCGCGCGGCGCATGATCGGCGAGCCAGGCGCGGGCTTCCTCGCGGAACCGGCGGTCTTCGAGAGATTCGTTCAGATCCATCTGGGTCTCTGTCGGTTCAGGCGGCTTCGACCGGGGTGTCGAGGATCAGCGCCAGGTGCGCGCGCCGATCGCCGAACCAAGTCCGCATGGTGTTGGCGCGCTTGAGCATCAGGTGGGTGTCGAACTCTTCGGTGACCCCGATCCCGCCGTGAAGCTGGATGCAGTCGTCCGTGTTCTGGATCGCGGCGTTCTCGGCGATCACCCGGGCGGCGGAGACCAGGAGCGCCGCGTCCTCGCGCCCATCCTGCGCGGCGACCGCCGCCATGAAGAGCTGCGCCTTGGCCTCCTCGCCCCGCGCCGCCATCTCGGCGCAGGGATGCCGCACCGCCTGATAGGCGCCGATCGGCCGGCCGAAGGTCTGACGGATCTTGGCGTACTCGACGATCATCCGCGTGGCCTCTTCCGCCAGGCCCTGCTGCAGGGCGGCGGTCAGCAGCGCGCCAGCGCAGCCGATTCGCGGATCGGTGACGTCGGCGAGCGCCTTGGCGTCGGAGAGATCGGCGACCGTCATGCTGACCGACCTGTCCAGGCTCTCGTGGATTTCGTAGGCGCCGCCCTCGATCTGCAGCAGACGCGCGCGGTCGCCATCGACCGCCAGCGCCACATCCGCCCCACGGGCTTCGAACAGCCGCCGCCGGGCGAGCGAAGTCGCCGGCGCGCCAAAGTCGTCCTGCACCGCCAGCGCGGCCGTGATTTCGCCGCCAGCCAGCCGCTGCGCCAGGGCGTGATCGCCCGCAGCGGACGCCGTTCGCGCCGCAATGGCCGTGAACAGGATGCGCGGCGGGGCCAGCGCGCGGCCCAGTTCGCGGAACAGCAGCGCCTCCTCGGCGAGACCGTAGCCGACGCCTCCGGCCGCCTCGTCCAGCCCGAGCCCCAGCCAGCCCATTTCGGCAATTTCTCGCCACAGCCCCGGCGCAACCTGATCCACGGCTCCGTCCTTGGCGTGCAGGCGTCGCATCGGCAGCCGGTTGGTCACGAAAGCGGCGGTGCTGTCGATGATCTGTTGCTGTTCTTCGGACGGTTGAAGGTCCATTGCGCGCACCCGGTCGTCTGCTCCGTCCAATCTTGTAGCGTCGGGAAATGGGCCTGCATAGAGGTGACCGATTGAACGTTTCTCGATCGCAATCGCCCGCTAGACATCCACCGCTGTGGTGATCTAACCTACAAACAGTCACTTATTTAGGGGAAGCGTCGGATGGCGACGGAAGGGCTCCTTCAAGGCCAGATCACGGACGAATCGCTCGATCTCATGCGCAAGCGGATCGGGTATCCGAGCAACGTGGTGCGCCACGGCTATCTCGAGAGTCCGCACAACGTGATCGCCACGCAAGACGCGTTCCGGCGCTTCGCGACCTACAACGGCGACGACAATCCGCTGTTCAACGATCCGGACTACCCGGCGAAGACCCGCTGGGGCGCGCCGATCGCCCCGCTCAAGTTCGAGATGTCGATGGGCGTGCTGCGCCACCCGACGATCTCGGACGAGCTCGAGCGCGAAACGCGCGGCGCTCTGCGCGGCGTGCAGCTGTTCCACTCGGGCGCGGAGAACTTCTACTACGCCCCGATCCGCGAAGGCGCGAAGCTGTACCACTCGAAGTGGGTGGCCGGCGTCGAGGACAAGGTCTCCAAGTTCGCCGGCCGCTCCGCGATCGTCAGCAACGGCATGTCCTACTGGGACGAGGATGACCGGGTCTACGTCGACGGGACGAACTGGTTCGTCCATGCCGAGCGCAAGAAGGCGTCGGACGAGCCCAAGAGCGACGCCGAGAAGAAGCCGCGCGACGAGCCGGCGTTCTACACCGACGAGCAGTTGGCCGAGGTCGAACAGGCCTACGAGAACGAGTACCGCCGGGGCGCGGACACGCTCTACATCGAGGACGTGAAGGTGGGCGACCGCCTGCCGCGGATGGTCAAGGGCCCGCTGACCATCACCGACCTGATCAACAGCCACATGGGCGGCGGCTGGTTCGGCTACGGCAACCCGCCCTACCGGCTGGCGCATGAGAACCGCAAGAAGCTGCGCGGCTTCTACACCAAGAACGAGTTCAACGCCTGGGACACGCTGCAGCGTGTGCACTGGGATATGGAGCTTGCGCGCGAAGTGGGCGTTCCGGCGACCTACGACATCGGCCCGATGCGTGCGGCCATGCTCGGCCACTACTGCAATAACTACGCGGGCGACGACGCCTGGGTCTACCGTATGCGCTACGAGTTCCGCAGCTTCAACTACATGGGCGACGTGACCTGGATCGACGGCGTGATCACTGACGTGCGCGTCGACGACGTCCTCGGTCCGCTGATCGAAGTCGATCTGAAGGGCGTCAATCAGCGCGGCAAGGAAAACATCCGAGGCAACGCCACTATCCTGGTCGCGTCCCGCAAGACCGGCCTCGCCGCTCTGCCGCCGCCCGGCAAGCCCACCCCGTATCGGCGTTCGCGAGTCTAAGCGGCGCGCTTCGGCGCGCCCGGCCCATCCCAAGGGAAGCGGAAATGGACCTGGAGTATTCGAGCGAGCACATCGCCTTCCAAGGCGAGGTGCGCGCTTTTCTTGAAGACGCTTGGGTGAAGCCGATGAAGGCCAAGCCTGCAGACCGCAAGGCCTTCGTCCGCGAGTTTCGCGAGCGGGCCACGGCGGCCGGGTACCTCTGCCGCGGATTCCCCCGCGAGTATGGCGGCTCGGAACAGCCGAACGACGTCATGCGCGCGCAGATCATCCGCGCATGCTTCGCCGCCGCCCGCGCGCCGATGGAAGTTCCGGGCAACGGCGTGACCATGCTGGCGCCGACGCTGCTCGAACGCGGCGCCGACTGGCAGAAGCGGGAGTTCATCCCCAAGACGCTGAACGGCGAGTACCTTTGGGCGCAGGGCTATTCGGAGCCGGGGGCCGGCAGCGATCTGGCCTCGCTGCGCTCGCGGGCCGAACTGGTCGGCGACGAGTGGGTGATCAACGCCCACAAGATCTGGACGACCCTGGCGCATAACGCCACGCACATGTTCATCCTGGTGCGGACGGAGCCAGACGCCCCCAAGCACGAGGGCATCTCCTATCTGTTGCTGCGCCTCGACCAGCCTGGCGTCACGATTCGGCGGATCGAGCAGATCAGCGGTCAGTCCGAGTTCTGCGAGACCTTCCTGGAGGATGTCCGCACCCCGGCGAACTGGATCGTCGGCGAGCGCGGCCAGGGCTGGCAGGTGTCCCGCACGACGCTGAAGCACGAGCGCAACTCGATCGGCGGGGAGCGCACGCTGCGTCTGTGGGAATCGCTGGTGCGGCTAGCCAAGTCGACCGACGTCGACGGCCGGCCGGCGATCCAGAACCCGCGCATCCGTGACCGCATCCTGGTCCTCCAGGGCTACGTCGATGCGCAGATGTACTCGGGCTACTACCAGCTGACGCGCGATATCGCGGGCGAGTCGCTGGGAATCCATCCGCTGCTCAACAAGCTGGGCGCCACCAGCATCGGCCTCGAGCTCGCCAATCTGGCGGAGGAGATCATCGCCGAGCGGGGCCTGCTGATGCCGTCCAACGAGGGCTCGGGGCAGCGCAATCCCGAGCAGTGGCTGAACCAGATCTTCGGCTCGCTGGCGCTTTCCATCGCCGGCGGCGCCTCCAACATCCAGCGCAACATCATCGCCGAGCGCGGTCTCGGCCTGCCGCGCGAAGCGGTGCAATAGGCACGCCATGCACTTCGATCTTTCCGACGAACAGAAGCAGTTCGAGGACGGCGTCGAGCGCCTGCTCGCCGACAACGTCGAACTCACCCAGCTGACCAAGGGCGCGGCGGTGATCGATCCGCTGCGCGAACGGCTGGAGGGAAAGCTCGCCGAAATGGGCGCGCCGGCCGTTCTCGTCAGCGAGGCGCACGGTGGCCTGGGCATGGGCCTGTTGACGCTCGCCGTCCTGGCCGATGCGTTCGGACGCCACGCGGCGCCGACCGGCGTGCTGCAGAGCGCGCTCGCCGCCTGGGCGATCGCCGAGGGCGGCGACGACGAGCTGCGCGGACGCTGGCTCGAGCCGCTGATGACCGGCGAGGCCCGAGCCGCTTTCGCGCTGAGCGAAGGCACGGGCGTCTGGGCGCCGGACGAATGGCGCGCCAAGCGCACCGACGCTGAAATTCGCAAGGTCGCGGTCGAAGGCGCCCGGGACGCCCAACTGATCATCGCCGGCACGGCGGACGGGCTGGTGGCGGCCGCCGCGGCCGATGCGCAGGTCGTCGCCCGCGCGCAGGAGCCGCTGGACATGACCCGGCCCACGGCGGACGTCAGCTTCGCCTCGGCGGCGGCGCGACCGCTGGCCGGCGACCTGGGCAGCCGAGTCTACGACGCCTTGCTGGTGCTGCACGCCGCCGACGCCGCCGCCGCCGGCCGGGCCGCCTGCAACATGGCCGTCGAGTACGCCAAGGTCCGCGAGCAGTTCGGTCGCGCGATCGGCAGCTTCCAGGGCATGAAGCACCAGCTCGCCAACATGGCGACGGACATCGAGCCCGCCCGCTTCCTGTGCTGGTACGCCGCTCACGCCTGGGACCAGATCCCGGACGACGCGTCGCGCGCCGCTTCGCTGGCCAAGGCGCACGCCGTCGACGTGGCGGTGAAGACCGGGCGAGCCGCCGTCGAGGCGCACGGCGGCATCGGCTACACCTGGGAGTACCCGCTGCACATACTGCTCAAGCGGGCGATGCACGACCGCATGGTGCTCGGCTCCTCGACCAAGCTGCGAGCGCGGGCCGCCGACCTGACCCCGCTTGTGGCCGCCGAATAGGCGGCCACTCGCGTCTGCAGCACGATGGGGTCAGGCGGAATCGCCCGACCCCATCGTGCTGCAGATTCAGAAATGTAGAACGCGCTCGAGCGGTGGAACCGCTCGCATTTTCACCTAACGCGCTCTGCGTCAGCCGGCCGAGCGGGCGACGCTTTCCGCGAACGCCATGATCTCGGGAATGTAGTCGCTGACCTGCCGCGCCACCTCGCTGGAGTCGATGCCGAGCGCCACGCGGTAGTAGTTGAACTCGATGATGATCGCGAGTTTGAAGGCGGCCAGCACGCAGTAGTAGTCGAGGTGCGAGACGTCGAGGCCGGTGAGCTCGGCGTAGCGCTCGGCCAGGTCCTCGCGCGTCGGCATGTCCGAGTTGTCGCTCATCGAGTTCTTGCCGGCGCCGACGCGGCGCCCTGGCAGCGCGTAGACGGCCCGGCCGAGGTCCAGCAGCGGGTCGCCGATCGTCGCGATCTCCCAGTCGATGATCGCCTTTACCCGCGCCGGCGGTTCATTGGCGAACATCACGTTGGGAAAGCTGCAATCCAGGTGGACCAGCGAGACCTTCTGCATCTCCGGCTTGTTCGCGCGCAGCCAATCGGCGACGTAGTTGCGGCCCGGCAGCTCGCGCCCCGGGTGATCGTAGGTCTTCTTGTAGTTCTCGAAGTGCGACTGCCAGCGGTCGACCTGGCGATCGAGGAAGCCTTCGGGGCGGCCGAGGTCTTCCAGGCCGACGGCCTTGTAGTCGACCTTGCCCAGGCGCGCGATGGCGTCGATCAGGGCGAAGGCGAGGCCCTCGCGCCGCTGGCCGGGCTGATTGAAGGCTGGGGGCGGTGTGGACGAGCCCAGCCAGCCGTCAACGAACTCCAAGAGCGTGACGGACACGCCCACCGCCGTCTCGTCAGGCTCGTAGCCCAGCAGGCGCGGGTGGGGGACGTCGGTCTGACCGAGCGCGCGCAGGATCTTCGCCTCGCGTCCCATCGCTTTCAGTGCGTCGGGGCGAGGCGGCCAGGACGGCATGCGCAGGACGGCGTGGCCGGCGCCGCGCGAGACTTCGAACACCCCGAAGCTGCTACCGCCGGACAAGCGCTTCAGCTGCACCTCGGCGCCGCCGATTTGCGGCGCGTGACGATCAAGCCACTGCGAGAATGCGGCCATGTCGAGCGGCTGCCGCAGCGCCGTCTCCGTTCCGGATTCGCTCATCTGATCCTCCCCATTGGCTCGGCTGCGCGTTCGCGCCTTGGCCTATTTCAATATACCGAATATCGGTTCGTCCACGACGAATTTTGGGGCGCTTCCTCTGTGTGGAGGTTCGCCCTTGCCAAATACCTTATAATGAGTGACTGGTCGTTCGAAGCCCCGAAGCGGGGAAAATGTGAAGGGAGGCGAGCATGGACACCGGGTTGGAAGCGACCAAGGAATTGGAACTGGGCGGAGCTGGTTACGCGATTCCGGAGCGCGTGCGCCCGATCCGCGAGAAGGCGCTGCGCTTCGTCGAAGATCGCATCTATCCGGTCGAGAAAGCCTTCTATCAAGGCGGCCCGGAATGGCAGCCGATCTACAAGGAACTGGTCGCTGAGGCCAAGGAGCTCGGCCTCTGGGCGATCGGCCACCCGGCGCATATGGGCGGGGGCGGCATGCCCTGGTTCGACTACGCCTACGTCAACGAGATCATCGGCCGCTCGGACGCGGCGCTGAACATCTTCGGCAGCTACACTCTCCAGTCCTGCCTGCTGCTCGACGCCGGCGGCACTCCCGAGCAGAAGGAGCAGATCCTTTATCCGAAGGTCCGCGGCGACGTTTACATGGCCTTCTCGGTGACCGAGCCGGGCGCCGCCAGTTCCGACCCGACCAACATCCAGACCACCGCCCGTCTCGAGGGCGACGAGTGGGTGATCAACGGCCGCAAGTGGTACGTCAGCGGCGGCCATCACGCCGACTGGATGTGCGTCATGTGCCGCACCGAAGAGGACGTCGCCTCCAAGTACGACGCCTTCAGCATGATTTTGGTGCCGATCAACACGCCTGGCCTCACCAAGGTGCGGGACATGCACGTCATGGGCCTGGCCCACTCCGACCACCCGGAGTTCAACTACGATAACGTGCGGGTGCCGGCGAAGAACCTGCTCGGCAAGCGTGGCGAGGGCTTCAAGCTGTTCCAGGTGCGCCTGGGCCCGGCTCGGATCACCAACACCATGCGCTGGCTGGGCCAGATGCAGCGCGCATTCGACATCATGTGCAATCGCATCAACTACCGCACGCTCTCGGGCGGCCAGAAGTTGTCCGAGAAGCAGCTGATGCGGGAGTACGTCTACGACAGCTACCTCGACATCCAGTCCTCGCGCGCGATCGTGCTGGACGCCGCCGCCAAGCTGGAGCGTGGCGAGCAGGCCAGGGTCGAGCTGAGCGTGGCCAAGTGCGCCGTCTCGCGTGCGCTTTACCGGGTGATCGACCGCGCCATCCAGGTGCATGGCGCGCTCGGCGTTTCCGACGACACCCCGCTTGAGGCCATGTACCGGATGGCGCGCATCATGCGCATCGTCGACGGTCCCGACGAAGTGCACATCGACCGCGCCGGCAAGATCGTCCTGCGCGAGTTCGAAGCCGGCCGCGGCTGGGATTTCGCCGAGCGCTGAGCGCCGGCCAACGGGTGCAGGAGGATCGATGACAACGGCTGTCGCAGGCGCGCGTCGCCCCGTGAGCCTGGAGCAACCGCAGGCGGAATGCCGCCACCGGGTGGTCGTTCGCGCGCCGGGCTACGCCGGCCGCGAGGTCGTTGAGGGCGGCGCCGACTGCGACATCATCCTCGGTTGGCGCGGGGCCGACGGCTCGGCGGTGTTCAGCGACATCGGCGGTCAAAAGGAGCGGGGCTGGAACTCAGACGAGGGTCGTGGCGGCCTGTTTCGCCTGCGGCCGGACAACGGCGCCGCGACGATTGAGATCAGGTACGTGTGATGAGCGAACGCGCAATTCCGCTACCCCCGGCGGATCAGCCGCTGAACTTGCAGGACATGTCGCGCCTGGAAGACCGGGTCGTCGGCCGCGTGCTGGCCCGTCAGGCGGCCGAGATCGGCGACCGTGTGTGGCTAGTCTCCGGCGAGCGGGCCGTGACCTTCGCGCAGGCGGATCGCCTGGTGAGCGGCTACGCAGCCGGCCTGCGCGCGCTGGGGCTCGAAAAGGGCCAGACGCTGGCGCTGGTCATGCATCCGTCGATCGACACCCTGCTGATCGGTCTGGGCGCCGCGCGGTTGGGCGCGATCTTCACGACGATCAGCACCGACTATCGCGGCGAGTTCCTGCGCGAGGCGCTGGAGCATGCGCAATCCGCGATCCTGGTGGTCGACGCGGAGCTTACCGAGCGGTTTGACGCGCTCGCCGATCTCGGCCCCGTGCGCCACGTTCTCGTGCACGGCGATGCGCCGGAATTGAAGGCGGGCCGGCGGGCGTCCTCCGACCTGCTCGCCCACGGCTACGCGCCTATCGAGGAAGTGGCCGCCTGGAACGACGTCGTGCAGATCTGGTGGTCGTCCGGCACCACCGGCAAGCCGAAAGGCATCATGCACTCGCACTCTTCGGTGCTGCGGATGGGCTGGGACGGCTGCGAGGAGATGGCGGGCGACGACGTGGCTTATGTCTGCACCCCGATGTACCTGGGGAGCCCGTGGAGCGGCGGCATCTGGTCCAGCCTCGTGGGCGGCTACCGCACTGCGATCGACCGCGAGTTCTCCGTCAGCCGCTTCTGGGATCGCATCCGCTACTACGGCGCGACCAAGTTCACGACGCTTGGGGCGATGCATATCCACCTGTGGCGCGCGGCGCCCAAGCCCGACGACCTCGACAACCGGGTTCGCCAGGCGGTCTGCTTCCCGATGCCCTACGACATCCTGCCGCTGTTCAAGGAGCGGTTCGGTATCCGCGAGATGGCGCAGGGCTATGGCCAGAGCGAGACCTTCCGGGTCTTCGAGGCCCCCGATGACGGCACCAAGTGGGTCGGCGCGGCGCTCGGCCGGCCCGTCCCATGGTTCGAGGTCAAGCTGCTCGGCGAGAACGAGCAGGAGGTCCCGGTCGGCGAGGTCGGCGAGATCTGCGTGCGGCCGCGCGAACCTGGCATCCTCTTCAGCGGCTATTTCGGCGCGCCGGAAGAGACGCTGCGGGCGTGGCGCAACCTCTGGCACCACACCGGCGATATGGCGACCCGCGACGCGCAGGACGTGCACTACTTCGCCGACCGCAAGAAGGACTACATCCGCTACAAGGGCCGCAACATCTCGATGAACGAGGTGGAGAACGTCATCGCGCGGCATGCTGCCGTGCTCGACGTCGCCGCCTTCGGCATCCAGTCGGAAGAGCTGGAGTCGGAGTCGGAGCTGATGGTGGCGGTGGTCAACCGGCCGGACGCCACGCTCACCCAGGCGGAGCTCGCGCAGTTCATCAACGACAACGCGCCCTACTACTTCGTCCCGCGCTACATCGATTTTCTTGGCGAACTGCCGCGCAATCCGCATGGTCGCGTGATGAAGCCGCAATTGCGAGAAAAGGGCGTCACGCCGGACACCTGGGACCGCGAGAAGGCCGGCTTCAAACCCAAACGTTAGAAGGAAGATCCGCATGGCGAAGCGGGTGCTGATCACCGGCTGTTCGAGCGGCATTGGCCGCGCCCTGGCGGTCGAGCTGACGACACGCGGTTACGAGGTGATCGCGACGGCGCGCAAACTGGACGCGCTGGACGGCCTGCAGGTCGCTCAGCGCCTCGCGCTGGACGTGACGTCGGATACGTCGGTCGCCGACGCCGTGACGGCGGCCGGGCGTGTCGACGTGCTCGTCAACAACGCCGGCGTCGGGCTGTGGGGGCCGGTCGAGGCGGTCGAGATCGACACGGCCGAGCGGCTGTTCGAGACCAACGTGTTCGGGCCGATGCGTCTGCAGAAAGCGGTGCTACCGCAGATGCGCGAGCGCCGCAGCGGGGTGATCGTCCAGGTCTCCTCGGTAGCCGGCCGCACCGCCGGCCCGCTGATCGGGCACTACTCGGCCAGCAAGCACGCGCTGGAGGCCTATTCTGCGGCCCTTCGCATCGAGGTCGCCGGCTTTGGGATCAAGGTCGCAAACATCGAGCTCGGCGCGGTCGAGAGCGACTTCGGCCGCAACCGCACCATGATCGACGACGCCGCCTACGATGCGATCATCGCCCACTTCAAGGCCAGGCTCGCCGGGAACCGGACCAGCGCGGCGACTTCGGAGGTGACCGCCCGCGGCATCGCCGACGTCATCGATGCGGGCGCGCCCGACCTTTATGTGCAGATTGACGACGTCGCACGCGGCATGATCGAGAGCAGGATGGCGCTGACCCCGGCGCAGTGGGAGGCCGGCTTGCTGCAAGGCCTCGATGTAGATGCGAAGGTGAACGCCTGATGCCGAGCCTGCTTTCCGGATACCGCGTCCTCGAGTCTTCGATGCTCCTGAACGGCGCCACGACGGGAATGATGCTCGCCGACCTGGGCGCCGACGTGATCAAGGTGGAGAGCCCGTTCCTGGGCGATTACATCCGCTTCGAAGAGACCGCTCACCTGCATCGCCAGGTGAACCGCGGCAAGCGCAGCGTCGCCATCGACATGAGCAAGCCTGAGGGCCAGGCGGTCTTCGTCCGGCTGCTGGCGACGGCCGACGTCTTCGTCACCAATGCGGTGGGCGATCGCAATCGCAAGCTTGGCCTGAGCTATGATCAGCTCAAGGCGCTGAAGCCCGACATCATCTACTGTCAGAACACCGGCTTTGGGGCGACCGGCCCCTATGCCTCGGTGCCGACGCATGGGCTGATGATGGACAGCATCGGCGGCGGGTTACCGGTGCGGATGGGCCCAGATGGCTTCACCCAGTCCGCGACCAACCCCCGGCGCGTCAGCACGTTGGCGACGGGCGGCGAGGGTACGTCGACCGGTTCGATCTACGCGGCCTTCCACGTCGCTGCGGCCCTGGCGCATCGCGAGCGCACGGGAGAGGGTTGCTACATCGACGTCTCCGCAGGCGCTGCGGTGCTGGCCAGCGCCTTGGGCGCGGCGATAGGCGGTCTGAACGGCCAGCGCGGGCGGCCTTCTCCGTTCAACGATGAAACGGCCAACCGCCCTGTCGCGCGCTATCAATCTTATCAGACCAAGGACGGTCTCTTCGTGCTGTTCTGCCCGGAAGAGAAGAAGTTCTGGCACACCTTCTGCGATCTTGTGGATCGGCCTGACCTGAAGGAGCAGCACCGCGGCGAGGAGTTGCGGCGCGACGTGCAATCGATCTTCATGACCCGCACGCGTGACGAGTGGATGCAAGTGGCCGTGGAGCACCGCTTGCCGATCGGGCCGATCAACAACTCCGTGCAGGAAGTGCGCGCCGACCCGCAACTGCAGGCGCGGGGAATGTTCTCCGAGGCCGAGGATGGCTTCGTCTTCATCGGCGAACCAGCGCTGGTGAACGGCGAGCTGCCGCGCGGCGGGGCGTCGGCTCCCGAACTCGGCGACCACACCGAGGAGATCCTGCGGGAGCTCGGCTACGGGGCAGAGGAGATCGCCAAACTGGCGGCCGATGAAGTCACATCGGCGAAGCATTATCGCAACGACCACCTGTCTGACCGCATCCACGCGGAGCCGGAGAATCCACGTGCCTGAGCCGATGATCCGCACGGGCGCCTTCACCTGGACGCCCAAGCAGAGCCCCGAGCCGCTGGTCGTGCCGCTGCTCGGCCGTCTCGAGGGCGCGACCAATCCCGAGAGCGCCGACATGCTGCTCGACGGGGAGCACTTCGTGTTCGGCAACTGCACCATGAGCCTGGACCATCCGGCGCGCTCGCTCGGCCACGTGCTCATCTACATGAAGGACGAAGCCTTCATCAGCCTTGGACGGATCGGCCCCGACAAGAAGGTCGAGCTGGTAAAGCGCAAGGTCGCCGACCACCTGACGGCGACCCTTGGCGTCGATGTGCTCAAGGCCGACAACGCCGCCGTGGGCGCCGGCGTCGCCTTCATCGCCGAGGGCGGGCATCCCGTCGCCCCCAGGGACAAGGCCGATCTGATCGAGGACTTCCGCCCCCGCCTCCTCGCCGTCGATGCGCTCGGCAAGGGCGTGGTCGGCGAGATCCCGCTTGGCGATGACTCGGTGATCGGCCGCAAGTATCACGGCCTCGAGCAGCCCAACGGCGTGGCCGCCGACCGCTTCGGCAACCTCTACGTCGGCGACATCGCCCACGGCGGCGTGCCTGGCTGCCTCTCGGCGATCTACTGCATCCCGCGCGCTGCGATCCCGGGCCTGATGGCGGGCGACGACGCCGCCGGCGCGATGGTTTCGCGCATCCTCATGCCGGGGCACGTCAACGGGCTTTCCGCCTCGCCCAACGACGACACCATCTGGGCGGTGAGCTGCAGCGTCGACTGCCCCGTGGGCGGCGGAATCTATCAGATCAACCCGATGGACTTCCATTTCGGCCGCCTGCCGGAGCCGCGCGTGCGCGGAATTGGTGCGGGCATCCTCGACGGTGTGGGACTCACCAAGCGGGGCAGCTTGCTGACCTCGACCCCGCGCGATGGTGGACTGCACATCTTCCTGCCGAACGGCGACCACCGCATCGTGGTGACCAAGGATGGCCCTGCCACCAGCCTCGCCCCGGATTTCAACGTCTGCTACCCGAAGGCGCTGGGAGGGGAACCGGCCGTCCTGGTGCCTGACCTGGCGATGGCCTCAACCCCCGGGCAAGCGTCCGTCGCCATGCTCGATCTGTCGGGATACTAAATGACTACAGTCGAACTTTCCCGGGACACGATCCCGACGACCATGCGCGCTCTCCGCGTCAACGAATTGGCCGACGATTTCGCGGGTTGCGCGGTCGAGACCATCGCCGTTCCCAGTCCCGGCCCAGGCGAGGCTCTGGTTCGGATCCGCGCCTGCAGCGTGGGCTTCCCGGACCTGCTGATGACGCGGGGCGCCTATCAGCACAAGCCGGCCATGCCGTTCACGCCCGGCAGCGATATCGCCGGCGACGTCGTTGCGGTGGGCGAGGGCGTGAGCAATGTGAAGCCGGGCGACGCGGTGGTGGCCACCGCGCTGGGCGGCGGCTTCGGCCAGTACGCGGTTTTCAACGCCGAGGTGTTGCGGCCGAAGCCGGCGAGCCTCGACTATCCCGCAGCCTCGGCGTTCGGCGCGGCCTACCTGACGGCCTACGTCTCGCTGGTCCGTCGCGCCCAGATGCAGCCCGGCGAATGGGTGCTGGTGCATGGCGCCAGCGGCGGCGTCGGCCTCGCCGCCGTGGACCTCGCCAAGGCGCTCGGCGCACGCGTGATCGCCGCCTCGGCGTCGGACGATAAGCTCGCAACCGTCGCCAGCGAGTACGCAGTCGACGCCACCGTCAACGTCTCCAACGGCTTCAAGGACCGGGTGAAGGAGATCACCGGGGGGGCCGGGGCGGACATCGTCTACGATCCGGTCGGCGGCGACGTCTTCGACGAGAGCGTCCGTTGCATCGCCTTCAACGGCCGGCTGCTGGTGATCGGCTTCACCTCCGGCCGGCTGCCGACGCTGCAGGTCAACCTCGCGCTGATCAAAGGCTTTTCGGTCGTCGGCGTGCGTGCGGGCGAGTTCGGCCGCCGCTTCCCCGAGCTCGGGCGCGAGAACATGAAGGCGATCTGGGACCTGGCGGAGTCCGGCAAGGTGCGGCCACGCGTGCACGCGGTGGTTCCGCTGTCCGCGTGGCGCGACGGCTTCAAAATGATGGAAAGCCGCAGCGTGGTCGGCCGCGTCGTCATCGTTCCTGACAACTGATCCCGTACGCAGGAGTGACAAGCATGCTGGTCCGCGAGGTGTTCCCGAGCGACTTTTTCGGCGGCAAGACGGTGTTCGTCACCGGCGGCAGCAGCGGCATCAATCTCGGCGTCGCCAAGACCTTCGCCGTCCTCGGCGCCAAGATTGCGATCTGCGGCCGCAATCCCGAGCGGCTGGAGGCGGCGCTCGTCGAACTGCGCGAACTGGGCGGCGAGGTTCGCGGCTACGTCGCCGACGTGCGGCAGTATGCGGCGCTCGAGGACGCCTTCGCCAAGACGCAACGCGAGCTGGGCGAGATCGATGTGCTGGTATGCGGCGCCGCGGGCAACTTCCACTGCCGCGCCGAGGACCTGACGCCCAACGGCTTCAAGACCGTGGTCGACATCGACCTGATGGGCAGCTTCCACGCCTGCCGCGCGGCGTTCGAACAACTGCGCCGCACAAAGGGCAACATCCTCTTCATCTCCGCCGGCCAGGCCTATCTGCCGTTCGCCATGCAGGTGCACGCCGGCGCGGCCAAGGCGGGCATGGACAGCTTGATGAAGAACCTGGCCCTCGAATGGGGCTACTACGGCATTCGCGCCAACAGCATCGTGCCCGGTCCGATCCAGGGCAGCGGCGGCATGGCGAAGACCGCCGATCACGTCATCGAGGACGGTTTGCTGAACGCGACCGCGCTCGGCCGCCTGGGCACCAACGACGACATCGGTCAGGCTGCGGTGTTCCTAGCTTCGCCGCTCGCGTCCTACGTCACCGGAACCCGGATCGAGGTCGACGGCGGCATCAACCTCGAGGGCTCGGCGCCGCTGCGCAAGGCGTGGGAGCGCGACTACCCGCGCAAGTTCGAGCGCGCGCCGGACTGAGCGCGCTCCGAAAAAGCGGATCTGGCATTGCGATCAGAGCGCGCCGACCGAAGCCGGCGCGCTCAACCACGTCCCGGATCAGATCCGGTACAGGCCTTCTGCGTTGCGGTGCAGGATCTTGTGCTGGGTCTCTTTGTCGAAGGACGACAGCGTCTCCTCGATCTTCCCGCGCACGTTCGGGTGCAGCGCCTGCGGGTGCGGGAAGTCGGTCTCGAACATCAGGTTGTCCGCGCCGAACTCGGCCACGTAGGTCTTCACAGCCTGCTCGTTCTCGAACCAGTAGGAGGTGAAGATGTGGTCCTTCAGATACTCGCGCGGACCCTTTTTATAGGTCTTGCGCTCTTCGGCCGTGAGCATGTCCTCGAAGGAGTATTCCAGCGACCGGATGATGAAGGGGATCCAGCCGATCCCGCTCTCGACCGAGACGAATTTGATGCCCGGATAGCGGTCCAGCATCTTGGTCAGGATCAGGTTCACGATCTGCTGGAAGTTGGCCAGGAACAGGGAGGCCGAGAGATAAGAGGCAAGCGCCCCGTTCTGGGTGCCGTCGGCCCGGGTAAGCGTAGGCTCGCCCCAGTAGTTGTCGATCACCGGCTCGATCGAGTTGGTGCCGATGTGGAAGTTCACCGGCATGTGCAGATCCTGGCACGCCGCCCAGAACTTCTCCCACTTCCGGTCGGCGAGCTTGGGCTGGCCGAAGTCCTGCGGCGCGCTCGTCATGGCGATGCCGGTCAGGCTGAGCTCTTCACGGCACCGCTTGAGCTCCTTGATGCTCGCCTCGATGTCCCAGAAGGGCAGCACGGCCTGAGGCCGCAGCCGGCCCTGGGTTTCCATCTGCAGTTGCGCGATCGCGTCGTTGTAGGCGGTGACGTGCCACTGTCGCAGCTCGACGTCGTCGCTCAGGTCCATCAGCCGGCTCGCGCCGAAGCCGACGACGTTGGGGTAGATGATCTGAGTGGTGACGCCGGTCTCGTCCATGAGCTTCAGCCGGTCGGCCGTGGTGGTGGCCGCCGTGGTCATCTCTTCGAAGGTGCGCAGGTTCACGATGCCCGGCACCTTGGCGTTGTTACGGTCGATCACCGCCGGCCCGATGGGCGCCACCTGGTGATCGTGGACGTACCAGCCGTCACGGCCGGCCGCGTCCTTCCGCGTGTGCAGAACCTGGCCCTTGTACTTCGACGGCGCGCGAGAGCTCCAAAGGTCTGGCGGCTCCGTGTAATGGGTGTCGATATCCACGACGGGCATTTCCGCCAAAGTCGTCATGGCGCTTTCCTCGCCTAGCGTCCGGAATGAATTGCTTATAACGTTTTAGCCGCCAAGCGCCGCACTCACAAGAATGGGCGCGCAGGAGGATTCATGAAATCTGACGCCTTGTCGACGCGCGCGGTCGTGCTGTTGGTGGCCGCGCTGGTTCTCGCCGACATTACGTCCGCCTTCGAGACGACCATGGTCTTCACCGCGGTGAAGAGCCTGCTCGAGGAGTATGGCCGGCCGACGACGGTCGGTTGGCTGCTGACCGCCTACCTACTGATGAGCGCCGCCTCGAGCGCGATCTGCGGTCGCCTCGGCGACATCTACGGCCGTCGCAAGGTCCTGCTGATCATGCTGGTGCTGGCCGGCGCCGGTTCCGTGGTGAGCGCGCTGTCGCCGCACCTCGAGGGCGTCATCCTTGGCAGATTCTTGCAAGGTTTCTCGGGCGCTATCCTGCCGCTCACCATCGGGCTGACGCGCGAGCACGTGCCTCAGAAGCACCTGCCGGTCTGCGTGGGCATCGTCAGCGCCTCCTCGGCGGCCGGTGGCGGCCTGGGCATGCTGCTGGGCGGCATCCTGATCGACCACTACGGCTGGCGCGCGATCTTCTGGGCCAGCAGCGCATTCGTGTTCGTCTCGATGGCGGCCGCGCTGCTCTGGGTCCCGCGGTCCCAGACGGCCCCGCGCACCGGCGCGCTCGATCTGGCGGGGGGGCTGCTGTTCGTCCCGGCGGTGGCCGGCGGCCTGCTGGCCATGAGCAATGCGCGCGAGTGGCAGCTCGACATCCGTTTCTGGGGTCTGCTCGCCGCCAGCGTGGCGCTGTTCGCCGCCTGGGTGCGGCATGAGCTTCGACACTCCAACCCGCTGATCGAGGTGCGCCTGCTGGCCAACCCCGCCATCGCGATCCCGAACTTGGCCATGTCGCTTTGCGCGCTCGGCGCATTCCAGTTCTCACAGATGGTGCTGTTGCTCCTGCAACAGCCGGTCTGGACAGGCGTCGGCCTGGGCCTCACCGCGACGCTGGCCGGGGCGCTGAAGCTGCCTGGGAACTTCATCACCGCCGCCAGCTCGCCGGTGACCGGCTGGGCGTGCGGCCGCTTCGGCGGCGGCCTGGTGGTCGGGATCGGCATGACGTTGACCAGCCTCTGCTGCCTTGCGGTCCTGGCTCAGCCGGCCAACCTGCCGCTGATCGTCGGCGCGACGATCATCATCGCGATCGGCACGGCGACGGTTTACGTGGCCGTGCCAGCCATCCTGGTGCAGGCCGCCCCGCTCGGCCGCACCTCCGAGACGATCGGCATGTTCTCCGTGATCCGGTCGCTCTCGATGGCGATCGGCTCGCAGGGGATGCTGGTCCTGCTCGCGAGCTCAACGGTCAAGGACCCGAGCGGCGGCGCCGCTGTGTTTCCGGCGCTTCCGGCCTATCAGATGACGCTGGGGGTGATGGCGGCGCTTTGTGTCGCGACGGCCTTGGTCGCGCTGCGGTTCCCACGCTCGCAGAACGGGCGGACGCCGACCGCGCCGCTGAAGGAGCCGGCACTGTCCGACGCCTGACGGCAGGGTCTGGAGCGCGCCGGGCGAGCGGCTACCGCAGCTCAGGCGCGCTCTCAGCCATTCAGTGCGATGCGCCAGGCGGTCGATCTGACCCCATCGCGCCTTAGGGGTGGGGGATCACGTAACGGACCACCCATTCGAGGTAGTCCCTCACGCGGAGCCGCGAGACGGCGAAGTCGCCCTCGCAGATCGCCTCGACGAGGCCCCGCTGCTTGATTAGCGATACCTCGATCTCCGCCTCCGGGATCTCGCCGCGCGTGTTGACGACGAAATCCTGCGCGACGAGCGTGAGGACCGCGATCACCAGGCTGAACACCGGGTTGCCGGAGAGTTCGCCCAGCAGGCCGTGGAACGCGCTCAATTGCTCGAGCTTCTGCTCCTTCGTGACGGCCCGGCCAGGTTCGGTGAACGCTCGCAAGCGCGAGACGCTGGCTTCGTCGAGCTTGCGGATGGTCAGGTCGACCGTCATGAGCTCGATGGCCATCCGCGCCTCGTGCAGATGCTCCGCCGTCATGCCTTCGAGCTCGAGCAGCCGCGCCGCGGCGTCTGCGACGCTGGACGCGTGCGGCTTCTGTACGATCAGGCCGCCGCCGGGGCCGCGGCGCGCCATCGCGACCTGCCGCGCTTCCAACAGCAGCATGGCCTCGCGCAGCACGGCGCGGCTGACGCCATGCTTCGCCATCAGATCCGCCTCGGAGCCGACCATCTCACCGATCCGCCAGCCTTCGGCGATGATCCGATCTTCGATCGCGTCGGCGACCGTCATCGCCAGCTTCGGTTTAGCCACTTGCCCCCAACTTCCATTGCCCGGCCGGGTCAGGACCTCCTGAGACGCGCCGCCGCGCCAAATCTAACGCGGTCGCCAAACAATTTGACATACGTACAGTCGGCGCGCCCGTCACGCTAGCGGACCGCGTCTGGGCGTATACACCAAAGGCGCGTTCTCCGGCGCCTTGCCCTGGCCGCCGATGTAGCGAACCAGCCCGGTGTCCGGGTCGAGCCAGTAGTCGGTGATCTCCGGCGCCTGGAAGGCGGCGCGCACGTCCTCGTAGCGGGTGAGCATCCAGAACCCGCCGTGCATCGGCGAGTAGAAGACTCGCCGGCCGCCCGCCGCACGTCGACGGCGGTCGGCGGGAAGCGGGCGATCTCGGGGCCGTTGAGCTGGTCGAACGAAACACGAGGTCGGCTGGGACGTGCGCGGGCGCGGCAGGGGCGGGGTCAGACATGCTGGGTCGTCTGCGCCGGGCCTTCGATCACGCCTCATCGGGCGCTGGTCGCGTGGCGGCGCGCGCGTATTCGCTCGGCGCCCAGCGGTTGGCGGCGAGCAGGGCCACGCCGGCCAAGGCGACGGCCGGCATGACCCAGGCCAGAGACAGGCGGATGCCTTCCACGCCGTGGCCTTGGCGGAAGGCGTCGTTCAGCACCCCCAACAGCAGCGGTCCCATGCCCACGCCGGCGATCGTCTGCACGAAACCGGTCGTCGCGGCCGAAGCGGCCCGCATGCGCGGCGGCGCGAGCGACTGCACCATGGTGTTGACCAGAGGGACGTGCATGGTGGTCAGCAGCATGTAGATGAACTGCGCACCGATCGCGACGGCGGCGGTCGGGGAGAAGGCCATTAGCACGCCTGCTGGCGCCGCGAGGATGTTGCAGATGCCGCCCAACCTCAGATGCCAGCGAATATCGCGCCGGCCGAGCACGGTGCCCAGCTGACCGGACAGCAGCGAGCCGAGGCCGAAGCCCATGGCGGCGGCGAATCCGGACCAGAGTCCCACCATCGGGGCGGGCATGTGGTGGACGCGGATCAGGAAGCTGGGTCCCCAGGCCAGCAGCGCGAAACCGCTGAAACCCGACCCTGCGATCGCAAACAGCATCAGCAGGTAAGTCGGCGAGGAGCCGAGGGCGCGCGCCACCTCGCCGATCGGCGCAGGCGCCTCGGCCACCTGGGCTCCGCGGACGGTGCGTCGCGGCGGCTCGGGCACGGCCAGCCAGATGCCGAGCGCGATCAACAGCCCCGGCGCTCCGAGCACCAGGAAGGCCATCCGCCAACCGTAGGTCTGACTGAGCCATCCGCCGAGGAACAGGGAGAGCGCGACGCCGATCGCGGCGCCGAGATTCACCAGCGCCATCGCCCACGGCATCTTCGCCCCGGGGTAAAGGTCGGCTACGAGCGACTGTTGCGCAGGACCCGCGCTGGATTCGCCGACCGCCACTCCGAGCCGGGTCAACAGCAGCATGGCGAACGAACTCGCCATGCCGGCGAGCATGGTGCTCACGCTCCAGACGCCGATACAAATGGCGTAGATGGTGCGCCGCACGCCGCGGTCGAGCATGCGGGCCATGGGGAAGGCGATCAGCGCATAGCAGAGCGCGAACGCCGTACCGGTCAGCAAGCCGATCTGGGTGTCGCTGAGCTGGAACTCGTGCTTGATCGGCTCCAGCAGGATGCTGATCACCTGGCGGTCGACGAGATTGAGGATCGCCGCACCGACCAGCAGGGTGAGCGCGAGGCGGCGACGGCCGGCGCTCCAGCCCGGAGGCGCCCCCAGATCCTCGGTATGCAATGAGGAGGGCGTCACGCGCGCCTCCCGCTCGGACTGCGTGCGTCCACGCTTACCCCTAGATGTTGTCGTTATTCCATACCACGAAGGCCAGCCGCGCCTTGGCGCGGCTGGCTCCGCTCAGTGTGCCGCAGCCGGCTGGCCGACCTTGACGCCATAGATTCGCTCAGCGTTCTCGAAGAGCACCTTGCGCTGAGTTTCGACGGGATGATGGCCGAGCGTTTCCTGCGCCTTCTCGCGAACGCCCGGATAGAGCGACGTCGGGTGCGGGAAATCGGTCTCGAACAGCAGGTTGTCGGGTCCGAAGGCGCGCAGATAGTGGTCGATGCAGTTGGCGTCCTCGAACCAGTAGGAGGCGTACAGCTGATCCTTGAACTGCTCGGTGGGCGTGCGCTTGAACTTCGCGCGTTGGGCCGGCGTGAGCATTTCCTTGAAGTTGTGCTCCATGCCCTGGACGACGAACGGGATCCAGGCCGCGCCGCTCTCCACCAGCACGAAGTTGAGCTTGGGGAACTTCTCCAGGATCCCGGTCAGTATCAGGTTCATGATGTCGACCGAGAGCTGCAGGAAGTTGTTCACCGCGGTGAAGGTCGACAGCGGGCCGTTGAGCGTCATGTCCGGCAGGATCGAATTGCGCTCCGGATGCCACCACTTTTCCTTCTCGCCTTCGAACGAGCCGGAGCCGATGTGGAAATTGATCGGCAGGCCGAGGTCCTGGCAGGTGGCGAAGAAGCGCTCCCACTCGGGGCTGGCCAGCGACACCTGCCCAAAATCCTTCGGCTTGTCCGACATGGCGACGCCCGTCAGGCCCATCTTGCGGATCCGCTCCAGCTCCTTGAGCGAGGCGTCGATGTCCCATAGCGGCAGCGCCGCCTGCGGCAGCAGCCGGCCGCCGCCCTCTTTCTGGAAATCGACGAGGGCGTCGTTGTAGGCCTGGACGTGCCAATGGCGCAGCTCGACGTCGTCGCTGACCCGCATCAGCTGCTGGGCGCCGAAGCCGATGATGTTTGGATAGACGATCTGGGTGCCGACGCCCTGGGTGTCCATGAAGGCCACCCGCGCCTTGGCCTCGGTCGAGGCCGGCGACATCTCGTCGAAATCCGGGATGGTGTAGGTGTGCAGCTCCTTGCTCATGTCCTTGCGGACCACGGACGGGCCGATCATCCCGACTTCGAGATTGTCCAGGAACCAGGCCTGCTTGCCGTCAGCCTTGCGGCGTACATGCAGCACGCGGTCACGGAACTTCGCCGGCGCGCGGCTGGTCCAGAGGTCCGGCGGCTCGGCGTAGTGCGTATCAACGTCAAAAATCGGGAGGTTTTCCATTCCGCGTCTCCGCCCTGTGGCGACCGCTTGAAAATCGGTCCATTTCGAATTAGTCGTAACGAATAGGCCGTTTGTCGGGCAACTCAAACGCCTAAAGGTAGAAAAAACTGGGGAGTAGCTGCCGCGTCGCCACCTAGGTGGCAAATCTATTATAACGAAAATGAGGTTGTGTGCCGTGGTGCTCTGCGGCGCATCGCACGCGCCCGTGCGCTCGAATTCATTTCCGCGATCTGATGCGAGTGTTTGCGCTCGGCCGCGAGAATCTCGCGGTGCGGCGCTCTGAGGCTTGATGTGAATACTGGATCGGCTGGATCGGGATTACACACTGGGCTAGTTCACTAGATAAATAATATAAGAATTTTTCATGCCGGTAACGCGCGCGAATTCAGAGTTGATATCGCGCTTCAACACAAGGGGGATACATGCGTAACAAGTTGTTTATTGGCGCATCTGTTTTGGCGGTGGCCTGTGGGGCCGCGCAGATTGCTTGGGCGCAGTCGGGTGCGCCCGCGGCGACGCCTTCGGCGTCTCAACTGGAGGAAGTGGTCGTCACGGCGCGTCGCCGTGAAGAGCGCTTGCAGGACGTTCCTGTCGCGGTGACTGCGGTCACGGCGGCGCAATTGGCCCGGGCCAACGTGCAGACGCTGAGCGATGTGCAGCGCCTGGTGCCCAGCCTGACGATGACGCTGTCCAACGCGCGCGCCGGTTCGGCGGCGATCACTCTGCGCGGTCAGCGCCAGAGCGACCTGACGATCACCTTCGACCCCTCGGTCGGCATCTATAACAA